>Ga0181612_181557_pt1 | contig 11364 bp, 6 predicted proteins | sample HoacroProtozoa21_FD_119630 | JGI IMG/M metagenome (GOLD analysis project Ga0181612, IMG submission 119630) | Hoatzin crop microbial communities from Cojedes, Venezuel. Combined Assembly of Gp0051906, Gp0051904, Gp0051908
CCAGAGAAACCTCTGCTGCAAGGTCCCACTGGCTGCACTGGTCTGGAGTCATTGCTACAAAAGAAAGGTAGTAAAAGCTGGTGAAAGCTAGCAGGGAAGAACCACGTGCACCACAGGCAGGTGCAGAGTATGTGGCCTTGAGAGAACCTGGACAGTGAGTGCTCCTTGGGCTTGACAGGTAGGGAGAGCCTTCAGGCACAGAAAAGGGGGAAAGGGTCAGTAAGAACCCTGAGGAGAAATCAATTTCAGAGCAGAGTAAAATTTAAAACGCCAGGTAGGAATCCGTCTTAGCAATTCTGAGTTGTGGGGGTTTTTTTTAAATAAGGTATTAAAAAACCCATCAGCAAGTGAACTCTCTGAACAGCTTTGGAATTAAGTGTATTTATATTGCTTTTTCAATGTCCTATACTTGATAATGCCATTCCAGTCGCATATCTCTAAAAGGACTGTAAGAACATAGTTCACTAGATTATTTATAAAAAAACATATGGTAAGGCTACATTTTGTTCTGCCTTCAGTAGGGGAGAAGCTGAAGAGAATGCATAAGCATTTAGTTTAAATTAGAAATTAAGCAGACATCATGGTGATTTATGCATAGAGACTATTACAAATTACATTACAAATCTAGAAACTATAACTCAGATCACATAAGCAAATATGCTTTTGCTGAGTCCTGTTTATCACAGAAACAGAAAAGGGCTGAGGATGGAAGGGACCTCTGGAGAGCTCCGGTCCAGCCACCTGCTCAAAGCAGGGGCAGCCACAGTAGATTGTCCAGGATCATGTCCAGTCAAGTTCTGAAAGTCTTCAGAGATGGAGACTCCACAGCCTCTAAGGGCAATCTGTTCCTGTGCTTGACAACTCTTACTGTAAGTATTTTTCTTATTTTGAATAATTTAAAATTTTTTTAATCTAAGAATAAAAAAATAGATACTGCTTCAAATTAATAGTAAGAGCATAAATCCAGTTTCTTATGGGGCTACATTTAACCTTTTCATGCCTGGGGAGGTTCAAGGAAGGCACTTGTGAAACCTAATGGCAGACTTTGCTTGAGAACCCTGTTACTGGGCTGCAGTGATTAATCTCATTTACCTGCTCGCAATACAGGCTCACATTCTTTTAGAACCTGTTGAAATTTGAGTGTAGGAAATAGGTTTTCTATTCAGTGAAACTTCTGGAAATTCAGACAAATACTTTCCTCCTGCTGCCTGACTACACCAAAACCATTCAGAGTGTTACATCACAAGTGGGAGCAGAGGAGTTGTTGCTCCTGTGCAGTACCATATCATAAAGATATTGTAAAATACCTACATATAACCTGTTCAGAAGCTTCTACAGGAGGATACTTTGTCTAAAAAATAGCCTGAACATCCAAGAGCCAATGCAAAAACTCATCAGTAAAGTGGGTTTTCCAGTTGCTCATGCTGTGTCACTGAAGCATTCATTTCTAGGTGGTCAGATGCGAGTGTGCCTGTACAGAGTACTTCAGATGTTGGCACCTGTGTTTTTTAAACTTATTTCTCTGTCCATTTCAATTTTTTTTTTAGCTGCAGTTTTATTTTCTTACAGTTACTGAAAGCCAGCAATTACACATTAGAAGTCTTCTCAGAAAACACTGAACTACCAAAATGGGAAAATTTTGTCCTTGCCCTTTTGAGTGTCTTGGAGGAATTATTTCGCTCTCTTGCTCATTAGAAGAACAGGAGTGGAGATTTACTTTTGTCAAAATTAAAAAAGCTGTATACAAAACAGCTGTTCTACACTGGGAAAAATACCAGTATACTTACAGGAATTTCAGTAACCAGCAATATATAACAAAGCTGGTAGCTAAACAAAACATGTTTTATTAACTATGAATAAGAAACTAATTCAAATTAAAAAAAATAAAAGCACATATGGAGCATCAGAACAGGAAATAATTTGTTAGCAGGCTGTATTTACTTAAGACATGTTAACAATATGTTACAGTTTGGGGCCTCATCTGAGCAGGTAAGACTGTTTAATTTATGACAGCACAGTGCTTTGCAAAGCACAGTTAAACCCAGTTCCTTGGGCATTGCATAAAAGCAGTTAAGTAAAAGGCAATGATTTCATACTTTTACTGATTGTGACTGAAATTACTTTGCTGTCACGATGAAAGTTTTTCCGTAAATTTTTTGAGTTTTTCACCCACTTGCTTTCATGTGATACTAATCTCTTAACACTCCAGCAAAAGAAATCATTAACAATCAGCAATAAAGTCAATAAGCATTGAAAGAGCTGACTATGTCATTATAATGAGCAAAAGAACACTTCAATGTTTTTTTTTTCCCTCAGAAATTTTATATTTAGCAAATGACCAGTGTGAATTGCTATCCAGTACACTCACCTGGCAGTTCAAAGTAAAAAAACTGTTCACATCAGATGTCTTATATAAGAGGATTTTTCTGTTATGAAACCCTCATTCAGAGGAAAGAGGACTTAATCATGCAAGAAATCCTACTATCTTGGGGGGGACCATGTACATGAGCAACTTCAGTCTTAACAACCACTATTAAAAAACATTTGTTATTAGATGTATGAAATGCATTTGGTCTATTTTGCAGTCCCAGAAGACAGTATATGGCATTTGCCCTAAACTTGGTATTAGACTGAGACCAAATCTTTGAAGAAATTAAGGTCAGAATACAAATTGCAGCTTTGCATTTGTCACATTTACATTTACTGTAAATATGATAAAGAAATTGACATCTTGTCCATGACTAGCTTCATCAGAGCCTAAAAACCAACATTCAAACAGAGTCGCACCATCATCTTAAGAGTAAATGGGTTTTGAGAGTGATTTTGTATAGTTTTTCTAGATTTTTATTTCTGTAACGCTGGCTGTCAAACGCTTACTGAATTTCTGCCTCGTAGTCATAAAAGAGACTGTCATGCAGTGAAGAGTCTAACCTGGCAGTCACACCAGCGTGTGTGGCATGTGCTGATTTTGCCCACTGACGAGCAGTGGGGGCATCAAGGACAGGATTGCTTTCCAGCCCAGAGAGGCAGAGGCGTCCCAGAGATGCCCGGCCAGGCAGCTGGGGCTAGCCGTGCCCCATGTCATCCTCCCATGCGCTGATGGGGCATGAAAGGTTGTAAGGTGACCACGGGGCATGCCAGACCCAAACAGCAACAGGGCCCATGGTGTGGTCCTGCATTTGGACTGTGCGGCGCAGTCGTTGGGATGACCGGCCTCTGGATGGAGCAGATGCACCCAGGCTCGAACAGGAGAAAGGCATTTGGGGCCAGCCCTGGCTGGGAATTAGGAGACTGTGGAGGGTAGAAGTGGCACTGAATTGAGAACCCCCTCCAAAAATTAATCTGTCTCCATCCTTGGTGCAGCAGCAGTCAGTCCTTTCTATGCCCTTGGGAAAGCCTGAGCTGACTCTGCACTGAACAATTAACCTAACAGCAGCAAGAAGAAGTTTCTACACACAAAAAGAGCAGAACAAAAATAAACACGCAAACCCCTCTCTACTTTACCTATAATCATCACAAACTCTCCCTACAATATTCGACTTTAAAATTAATTATTGTAGCAAAGTCCAATTTTTATCATGCTTAAACCTCAAACAGCAGCAGGTCACATGGTGACTTTTGCTCTCCTTCCAGCAGAGAGGCAACATTTTCTCACTCTACAGCTGTACACTCCTGGTAAAAGACATCAGACACATTAATTTTCTTTTGTTATTACTTGTTCAAGGAAAACCATAAAAGATACTCAGTTACACAAATGCTAGCAAATATTGATGCACCTCTTGATACTAGGACTCATTACACTTTGTACTAACAGTTTTACAGCAGGTTTGGTAGCAGTTACCTAACAAAACTCTTACGTGTTGAAGACCATGTTGTACATTTTTTTTTTTTTAACCTGCATTCATTGCTTATGTACTTTCACTGGCTTTCTGTCTCTCTTTAGATGCAAATCAACATCCAGACTTGATGTATGCTGTATTAGGATCTGATTGTGCAATGTACTGAATGTTCAGAGAGACCACTTTTTGGTCCAGAAAAGCCTTAACTCCATCTGCTATTTTGCCTTTCTCATTCGTACATTATAAATACACCCAATCAAAACTCTATTCAGTCTGTGAGACTGAGGGTGGCTTTGTATCAGCATTTTCCCCTTACTTTTAGGTGATGGACTTCAAGTAGTCTGCTGTGCCTGTTCTTCCCCGCACAAGATCTTCATGGTTTGCTTCAGTGAGGACGTTGTTAAAGTTCAGAGTTGCAAGCCATTTCTACTCAGACTTCCTGAGAAAGTTCTGTATGCCTGCATTAGGCTTTTATATAGCACGTCCATGTCTGCAAAAATGTGAAATTTAAAATTCATTATATGCAAGAAAATAGTTACATTAGTTCATACAAGGATTAAAGACTATGTATAAGTCAATACTTTCTTACTTCTAACTTGACCTAAATAGGGCTTGTCTTAAGATAGAACAAGGAAAACAGTCTCACAACAACAAAAACAAAAAATTTAATATATTCAGATAGTTGGAAGACATTATAATAGTTTCCAAGTTAGAGAACTAGAATGCCTCATTAATGATAACAACGCTAGAATTTGTTTTGGTTACGAGGGTCTCAAAATTATATACATGTTATATTTAGCAAAGTTCTGCTGCTAATTCCTAGCCCCAAAATACATTATTTTTAGCTCAACTTTTGGGAATTAGTTTTGCTTATTTAGATTAGCTGGAGATTGAAAAATGTTCTGAAAGCCTACTAAACATCATTACAATATTAATAACTGAAATCCAGTGTCAACAGAAATGAAAGCAGTCAAGCTTTTTGCTTCACAGCAACAGCTGAATCTACCTTTAACCAAAACCATTCCTGTATATCCCAGGTGGCTGGTGAAAAGACTTGAGTGCAGATTACTGGCACTAAGACCTGTATGTGCTGTATCATCATGCTAGCAGAATTTGTCAGTTCATTGCTTAAACACCTCATCCAAACTCTGATTAAATTGATGGAATTTAACAGAATAAGAACTGCAGCATTACTGAAAGTTAATTGCAAATATGGACTTCAAGAGCTGACCCTGACTTGATCCTACATGACTTAATATGTAGTTCTGCTCTAAATAGTAACACTGGATATTATTAAGAGTATTCAAGAGTCTACATAAAACATCTCTATCCCCTCCTGCCCACTTTGAAAGAATCAGCCTGAAATGCAAAAAAATCCAAGTGGCTTTTCTATTTCTCCCGCACTATCAGTAAAGATTCAATTGCAGCCTCTTTTGCAGCTAGCTGCAAAGCATCACTGTCTTTGCTAGGTTTCCCCAACGAGGACTGATACAAACGTAAGTTCCACCTCTGCAAACTGAATACGCTTGTGGATGCTTTCATGCACATGGAGATATTTCTAGAGCACCTCCTTTTGAGATGCACCAGAAGTTATTATCCAAATGTCCAGTGTTCATCTCCAGTGGCACTGGACAGCAGCCTAAGTACACAGCCAGAATGTTAGAGACTGATTTCAAGCCCCCCCACAAGCCAAAAACGTTACGCTGCATCCAACAAACAGTGTCAGAGGCTAAGAGCTATGTTTTATACACCTGTTTCCTGGAGCAGCAGCTGCTTTGAGGACCCTGACTTCAACACGGGCACTCCCTGCTCAGGGAAAGGGGCATATCCAGCATGTCAGAGTGACTTCCAGAATAGCCAGCACACCAAGGCAACCCTTCAAAGCTGTGGGGAAGTACCTCCAGTCTCCTCCAGGCCTACAGATTCTCCTTTGGAGGATGGTTGTCTATCATAATTCTTGAAAATAAATGAACAAGGCTCACTCTTTACTTCTAAAATATAAAAATAAGACCCCAAATCTTAAGCCAAAATTAGGCTATTGCATAACAGGTAGGTACAAGAAGCTACGCCTCAGAGGGCGACAGTATCAAGCTCCCAACCTGCAAAGGGCTGCTCACACAGGAGGGATGCACTGGGCCAACCTGCCAAAACTCACAGGGACTCAGTCTCTGCCCAGTCTGTGAATCCTGGTGGGGCTGGGAAGAAACAGTGCTGCCTGGAGCAGCAGGAACAGCCCCACAGGCAAGGACAGTCAAAAGGTAACCTGGCTAGTGAGTTTAGAAAGAAGCTCGCTCTTCTTCAAGGTTTCAGAACACAGATCTGAGCATTGGCTCAAAAAAACCCCAAACATTTTAGGTTTTCTTTTAGTGGGAAAACATTGCTGTCTGCTTTGCTTTTCAGTCTGGCTTGCTTCGTACTGTCATTCAGCTTTCCCTGTACTCCCTACCTGTTTTCTTTCCAAAATATGTCCAGGGTTTCTTTTTCTATTTTAGTCTTGAGCTTTATACGTCAGCTACCTGAAAAACTTCTGGGTTTATTTTATAAAAGTGTGCCACCTAACAAATTCCCTCCAGTTTTCATATCAAATACTTCTTCCATATTAACAGCCTGTACATTAATGCCACAAAAATCAACACCAGAGGAAAAAAAGTACAACAGGTTTTTTTTCTTGTCCTCACCAGAAGATTACACACATTCCACTGCTCGGCAGGTGTTCACACTGTTAGCATCCACAAATCGCAACTGCACACATTCACCTGAGTGAATCTTCCCTCCTCCTACTTGATGTCATTCTCAAGCACCTTATGTTACAAGATAGCACTGCTGCTGTGTCAAAGGCCAAAATTCCCATGGCGTGACAGACAAAAAAAGCTGACCATATATAATGGTTAACTTCACGGTGCCTTTCAGCTAAAACAATCCCAAAGTACCTAAAAGCTGGACAGGTAAAAGAATCACTTCATCTCTTTCTGCAATAGCAGTCATCAGAAAAACCATGGCCATCACCATTTTTGACAGGGAGTCTTCAAAGTATTTAACACACGAGAGGAACATAGGCTTGCAGGATATAGTTACTGAGAGCAGAATTTGCACACAGGACAGCCTGTCGGGCCTCTGAATTGTAATGCTGGGATTTATCTTGAGAGGTTTCCTCTGAAAGTCATGGTGCTTTGTTCTTGGCCGGTTAAAGCAAAATAACCTAAATATTACCTCCTACATATATAACTTGTAGTAAAAGTTGTAACTTGTATTTGGAGAAAGGGGAAATTAACAGGTGGGGGTGGGTGGAGGGGAAATGTTGAGGGAGAAAGTAATTGGAAACACACCCTCATGAGGATTGAATTTGTTTTCTTTAAAGACTGACTTTGCCCAAATTTCATCTGCTTTTGCTGGCAACAGCTCAAGGCAGACACACTACAGCTAAAGAAACCCTACATTTAGGTGATGACTCCCTGATAAACTTCACATTAATTTGGAGAAGCTATAAGGCAAAGATCTATGGCTTATCAGTTGTAATACATGTTTACCTTCAAGTCAGAATAAGATCATTTTAGCTGAAACAGTTAAAAAAAAAAAGACAAGAGGCAAGGGACACCCGAAGCGAAACCACCATTGTGAGTGATTAAGCAACCTAAGTTATGCACTTATGGCAAGAACGGAGTGACTTTTAGGTATTGGCTGATAGTTTCTATCAACACTACTACGGTATTATTTGAATTATTATATACATAAAGTAATTCTGTATGATGAAGTCATTAAAATAGACTTTGCATACAATGGAATTGGGCTTATCCCTATTTCCTAATAATTTTATTATTTGAAATCACTGATCCACGCACTGTATTACATTTAAGCTGAAGCAGGTATTTCCAGAGAATGTCAATCACAATTCACGTTATCATCTTCCATCTAGCTTATAATTGCCTATGATTGGAGTTTTCTGATGGTATAGCATCTTTTATGTATTCCCTTGTCCATCTGAATTTGGTTTTAGCAAATAAATTTTATTATGTAGTTGTACTGGAATAGAAAGAGCATTTATTGCTGAGAACTTAGGAGAAGAAAGTGAAATGTTCTGAGATACCACTTTAAGAGAAAACCATAACCTGCTTTGCTGAGTTTAAGGTACTATATACAACAGCCCACACGTCACTTGTATGTCATACACAGATCTCCACAAAGCAGGAATAACCACTTCTCGATTCAGTTACTCTCTTCTTCCCAGCCTAAATGTCTCCCCAGATACATATTCCTGCACGCATCAGATTGTTCAGAGTTTTCTTTTTAAAATCACAGTATTTATTGCAGGCCTAAATAAAAAGCTAGCATCTCTTACAGCCCATAAAAAGCAAGGCCTAGACTGATCCAAATGCCATTAAATTCTTTCACCAAAATTGATTCTCCTTAAGTCAGGGGTTTAACAGAGAAAATAAGATGCAGGGAATTGGTAACAATATACCAAAGAACCACTGCCACTACCTCTTTCTTTTGCTGTGGGAATGACACAGAGAGCAACACTCACTACTGGCCCTGGCATCCAGCAGACAGTCAGAAGAACGCTGTTCTGGAGAGGGACTGCCAGCAGCTCCCAAAGCACCAACCTAGAAGGGTCAGGTACTGTGAAACTGTAGATGGAAGTCTGCTAAGTGATCCTTCAGGTTCAAAACGTCAATAATTGTAAAGACAGCTTCATAATGTCTGTAGAAAGCTTGCAGACAAACTTTGACTGCCTGAGACACCCTGTGCATGAAATCCCAGCACACTTCTCTTAATGGGTGCTTAGGGAAGAAAAGCAAAGAGAATGTGTGTTGAGAGAGAAGATCAGACTTTCTTATGCAAGGATGCAGCATGAACTAGCAGTGAATTTGCCATAATGAAAGACAGTGTACAAAGATAACTGCCCTTATCTTGCTGACTTTTCTGTCAGAAGTATTGTACCCCAGCACACCATCTCCACGTATGATCATGGGGAGATGCGAAAAGCACAGGCTGCCATGAACACAGATAAATGTCCACTTTGAACAGTCAGGGTAAGACTGATATCCAGCACAAAGTAAAGTTTCTTAAGTCATGGAAAAACCTCACCACATTATGCAACTTGACAAATGACCAGTAAGCAGATCTCACTAAGCTGATTTAGCATTAACATGGTTATGTGACTTCTAGCTTGGAACTGGCGTGGGTAGACTGACAGGCTTGTAGACAGCGTAAGTTTGTCTCCTACATTGTGCTGGGTGTGCATACTTAATAAGACATTTCATTTTCTATATTAACTGCACTGACATGTATGCACTGAGCAGGAGGGTTAACTGTCACCTTCCACTTGATACTGTTATGTGGATAAATTAGGATACTCTCTCATGTATTTCAAGATAAATATTGTCTTCATGGAAAAATATTTTTTTTCTTCAAAATGGATGAATTTTTTTGTCTTTCTCACATTTATATGTGACTAATTTGATATTCTAACTACCTTCCCTATTGAAGTAGCCATTTTCTAAATGATTGTGTTTGGAAAAAAACAAAACAAAACAAAACCACAAATCTTTCACAATCTTTTCTTCCTTTGAGAAGGTCCTTTCGAAATCTCCTTTCCATATCTTCTTATAACTACTGCTTCTTAGTCCTTTCCATATCTTCTTATAACTGCCACTTCTTAGTATTTTAACCCCTGGTTCTAGTGACAGATTTTGTTAGTCATTTTGTTTCTTCCAAACGCAAGTTCGTATAGAGTTTTTCTATACTACCAACAATTACAGAGTCCTCATGTTCTGCATAAGCAGTTACAAGATACATTTAATATTTGCAATATTTTATCTGAACTTAAATGAATATAAAACTATTCAGAATTATTTTAATCAGTATAAATAAATGCAATCTTTCATCTTTACAGAACAAAAAACAAGGGGTGACGAGGAGGGGCAATGACCCCAGAAAACCTGAATATGTAATGTGGACTAAGGTGAAGCAACAGTACAGAAGAAAGGATTACTGCCATCATTCATTTGGCAAATTGGATGTCAAATAAGCAAAAATTAATGCCAGCAACAAAAAAAATATGAGATATTGGTCATTTGGCATGAGAGAGAATAGAAAGTGCACATTAGATTGTGTCAAAGTGAAGTTAAGCCTCATGATTTTACACCTAGAGTATACACACGGCGAGGGGGGGGAAGTTACATTCCATGCTGATACAGTATCACAAGACAAGTGTTTGCTAATATCACACGTGGAAAAACCTGCTCTGAATAAAACTGCACTAACATTTATTTCTTTCAGTAAGTGCTTGCTATGGAGCACAGAGCGTTTCCTCCTAAAAGCTTTTCTGGAGCCGAGAAACAAGGTTAAAGGATACATGACCCTTGTATCACTGCATCTTTACCTTCATAGTTCCTGTTCTCAACTACCATTCTCTAGAATTTTGTGTAAGGGTTTGGAACTCTCATTTGTATCAACATCTGCCACTATATCAACAAACATATGCTTATGAAAAGCTGAGGGTTTATTATTAGCAAGCATGGAAGAATGTCTCTAGCTATTGTCTTCCTGTTACAAGTACTTAAATCTTGGTTTCCTGTCTTGCTTTTGTGAATATATTCTCTCCACATTTTTTGTGTGATTTTTCCCAGTATCCTGGATTCATAGTTATAGTTTATTTCTACATTTAACCCCATAAATGATACCATAATGTAATTTCCAACTACACTGAGGCAAAACTAAAACTAAAGCATAAAAACTTCAAATCTAAAAATTGAAAAACTAAAGCCAAAACCCAAAGCCACTGAACTACCAGCTAACCTTATGCCAGGGGAGTTCTCACCTATAAGTTCCATCTCAGGCCCCTGAGATAAAGCATACAGCTTTTTAGACGGCACAGACATCCTCAAAACACCCTTATTCATCTTCTTCTCAGCCTTTCAGAATTTAAAGTACTCTACGGACCAGTATTTCAGAAGAGGAACTGAGGCCGGACAGGCAACCACACTCCAGTCATGGCATCCCCAGTCACTGGAGGACTCACTTTGTACCTCTGCTTCCACAGGACTTTAAAATGAGGTACAGCCTTCCTTCTAGCCATATTGTTCCAGTTTCACAGCATACCAAATGTCCTCGCCAAAATAATTCAGTCTCTCACTAGCGCAAAAAGTAACTTCCTAGTTAGATTTCAGGAATGCACAAGACATATTTCTTACTGATGACATTAAGTAAGAAAATAACGTATTGGTTTAACCAGATTTCAAGGAAGGAAAGCCTCTGCAGGAAGTAAATCTCATCTCACTGCTTCAAGATAAGCAGGTATCTATAACGATAACTTTAAGCATATAAACCAACAGGACTACTTTTACAAGATATTTTTGTCTTCTTCTGGTTTATTCGAAGTGGTTCATGGGAAGAGCTTAGATCTGTTCAATAACTACATATCTGTTCTTGTCCCTAATACAGGGTTCATACCACGACATCACACAGAATCACAGAATGGTAGGGATTGGAAGGGACCTCTGTGGGTCATCTAGTCCAACCCTCC
>Ga0181612_107179_pt1 | contig 11362 bp, 6 predicted proteins | sample HoacroProtozoa21_FD_119630 | JGI IMG/M metagenome (GOLD analysis project Ga0181612, IMG submission 119630) | Hoatzin crop microbial communities from Cojedes, Venezuel. Combined Assembly of Gp0051906, Gp0051904, Gp0051908
ATTTTCTCCTCTTCCCCAGCCAATGTACAGAATACTTGATTAGAATGTCAAGGTAACAGGTGCGGTTTCTTTATTTGCTTTGGAAAAAAAGTCATCAAATATGACGGACAAAGGAAACAAGGCATGAAAGACTTCTGCTTTCTTGTTCTTAAAGGACTAAATGGAGCAAGGAGGCAATTTCAACTCTTGTCTCATAAATACCCTTACTTTTTTTTCCTCCTAGGTTCAGTATTATTTTTGTATTGTGTGCTGACCTCATACAAAAAAGGGTGTGTGAAGCTGATAGAGAATAAGCACCAGCAGTGAATCAATATAGGTGAACTAACTCCAGATGTAAAAGTGCATTGGAGAGAAGCAATATTGCATTATTTTTGTATTGTCTGCAACACCTGAGCCTTGAGTATCATTTGGAAATATAGAAATGTCCTTTTATCTACATTATGAAACCAAAAGGATTCCCTGTCTCTTTGCTCTTTGTCATCATAAGCTGTTGTCCATGATTGCATGGTATTTTGTATTGTCTTTTGAAAAACTCTGAAATGACTGTTTAGATTGACTGCCTGAAGTGAGAACTAGGTAAGTCAAAGCACATTGTATTTCCTTTCCAGGCCTGGGAGACAGGTGCATCACTCAGGAGCATCTTTTGTCTATATTACAATCGTAAGGTGCTTTGGTGCTTTTGTTCCACAATGATGAAAATTACTCTCTTTTTTTTTTTTAACCTGTCTTGAAAGCCACTTGGTGTTCTGAAATTTGGTCTAGAGAAACTGTGAAGCTTAAGCTTATAGTTATGTATGATTTGATCACTGATGTTGCCCGCAGTAAGTAGCCACCACAACCTCCACCCTCACAGACAAAACTTCTGCTGCTGCTAGAGTTCTTCATTATTTTCATTATGGTAAAACTTGAGTAACTATCAAAAACTGGGGTGTGTTACACCAGGAACTACATAAATTCAGAACAGTAGATGTTCTATGCTCTGATGAGCTCACAGTCTGAAAAGACAAGACAGCCTTGGTCTGGGGTTAGAAGTATAATTGTGGTTTTTCAATAATCTCACATCAACCTATGGATTTTTTTTAAGGAATGATGGAACGCAGTCTTCAAATGTTATGATTCCCCGTACATCTTAATATCTTCTTAGTCTTCAAAACTCTACTTTCGTGACAAAAATAAACCAGTGACGCAGTGAGCATTGCTACACACAGCGTAGCTGTGAAAAAACAACTCAGCTTCCTCTCTAAGCTCCCAAGGCTGAACACCATATCCATTGGTCCTCAGATAGCTGCCGCCTCTCCAGCAAGAAACTACGGCTTTCTAGCACAGGTTTAAATCACACCACAAAGTACTACCATAACTGACTGGTCCTTTCATGAAATGTCCTCAATATTTACAGTTGCAGAAAGTATATGCTTTGATTGCAATATTTATTAGGTTTTGTCTGACTTGACCAACATTTCAGCAGGGACTTAGCATGGGACTGGCCATGGAGAGATCTCAGAGAAACTTACACCTGATTGATGCCGCAGCAGTCCTCTTCAAGCTGAGTCATTTCTGAGTGTTTCTCACCTTAATAGCTGAAGACCGACTGTAATTCTGGAAGTTTAGTTCATTACAAGCAACCACAGGAATGGGACCAGCAAAACCAAGCATCTATCAAAATGCCTTGCTCAGGTAAGCAATTAAAATATCTGAAAGTACCTTCAACACCATAAAACATTAAAAAAACCCCTGTTACCTAAACTTAGAACACTTTTAGCCGAGGAGGAGGGAGGGAAGTTCAAAATTAGTCATCATCTAGGACAGGTCGAATGAGCTCATGCTTTGCATTATTTATTATGAAGATCAGCTATCATTCTTTCCAGTGTCACAGTTTTAGACATTCATAGTTTTGACCCGTCCTCAATGGAAAAGCTTTCCCGCAGTGACAAATTGGGAACCAGTAGAGAGTTTCATCAGCGAAGGTGGCTTGTTCTCATGTAATGTTGTGTTGATTGTCTGGAGGTTTTGTAATAAACTAGTAAAAATCAATAGGAACCACAAGAAGGGGAACTGGAGATCTAATAATTCTATTTATGTAGAGCTGGTAACCAGGAAGATTATGGGAATTAATAGATTTTAACAAGATGTTTGTATTGCTTTCACTGCAGAAGGCATGAATAACTAAGAACATTGTATGTACCCCTCCTGGAAATGCTGAGCAGCTGTCTCGATTTGGTTCCATGTTTCAGCTGTACTTCGAAAACTTTCCTCTGTAGTTAGTGGTTTTGTCACAAAGTACAGGTTCACTGGACTTTGCAAAGCTAAAAACTTCTCCCTGAGTAAGAGCCCATTGTGGCAATTAAGAGTTGCTGGTAGCTGTGGAAATAATAACTTTCTTGACCTAACAAAGGTGGTGGTTTGCTCTCCTGCATGAATTGCATACCTCAGCTTTTTGGATAATTTACATGTTTCTGATTTAGATGATGCAATGCAGCTATTGCACTTTTGAAAATACAGGGCATAAATCAGTGAGAGTGGTTGTTCCATGCAGAACAAAACAGAGTCCTTGGATATAAGCATACGTCACTTGCTGACTGAAATCAATGCTCTTCTTGCTCACCTAAGGACAGAATTTGTCCTGTGAACCAACAGGGAAAAAAAAAAAAAGAGAAAAAGAAAGAAAAATAAAACACAAAAAGAAAGACAGAAAAAGACAAAAAGACTCCTATCAGCACGTTGTTTTTATAATGAAACGAAGGAAGTGTTGGTAGGAAGAGGGGAGTCAGCTGCTTGGGAAGGAATTGTGGATTTTGATGTGAACCCGTGATGCACAGAGAAAAAGGCTGATGCCTTGTGCCATAAAAATCAAATGTGAAAAAGTTCATAATTTAAAGCTCCCCGAGGTCATAATAAATAACTCAGTCCTCAATTATATGCAGTTTCTCCGTAACATAGAACTATCTCCCCATTTTTTTGTAAAAATCCGTCCATAGACCCTTGTCATATATGCATGCATGTATATATAGATAGATAAATATATGGATCTGATTTACTCTTTGTCCATGAATGGTTATCTTCTTGGGTGCTTTGTACTATATGATCTACAGTAACCCGAGCAGTAAAATAAGGGTTTTCAAGTGTGAATTCATTGGATTTACTCCCATATTCTGTATGTGTAGTAGAGATGCATGAAGCAGTGCCAACATGAGATTTAACTAAAACAATAAAGCTGAATGCGTGCTTTGCCAGTAGCCCTAATTCACCCTCACTTTCTCTTCCTAGGATTGTCACTAATAGGCAATGACTGCTTCCTAATTATTATTTAAGTTTAATAGCTGATTGTTGTTGCCTAATGATATGAATACTTCTAGCTGCGGTTGGTCAGAGAAATCACTTTGCCTTTCAAGTTCCTGAATGGATGTGTTTGCAAACATTTTGCCTGGCACATTTGTATAGGAAGAGTTGAAATCCACATTTCATGAACATGCTTTCTGACTCCTTTAAATTCCTTTTCTACAAACATGTCAATTACTCTGGGAAAGGCAGTGAACTTTTCTCAGATATGAGCAAAAATAATTTTAAATTTGGATGAATATAGGCTTATTTCTTTGCTCCATTGCTTCTTCAGTTTTATTTGAAACAGAAAATGTATATTGAATTAGGTAATAGGAGCTGTGTTTGAAAGTCTTTGTCATGCAGCAGATGCAGAAGAGCAAGCGGAGTCAATGCAGCTTGGCTCATCCTGCCTAATTTTGGGGTTGAACTGGGGCACACGACTGAACCTCAGCTTTGGCATTTGCCAGAATTGCCCTATGACATGCGTCTCCCTCCTAGGACAGAAAAGGGCATCGTATTGTCTGAAGAAAATCGTCTCCTTCCCAAGTGGTCATGACCTAAAATGCCCATTTTCCTTTTGCACAAACCAGAAAACTCAGCTCTGCGGAACAAAAACCATACGTTAGCCGGCCGGCAGCCTTGTGTGAGGAAGTAGGTAAATTTTGCTCTAACAGAGAGGCTCAAGCAATTAAATTTGTGAGCTCTTCCACAGAGGAGTTCTAATGCTCATAGTTTTGCTTCGGGTTTTTTTCCCCTCCCCACCTCGGCTTCTCTTGAGCCCAGACAGGCAGGATTGCCTTCCACCAGTCCGCAGTGCCTCTGGGACTGCCGGTGGACTTGTTAAAATGTGATAATAATTTTTAGGCTGTTGGCCACACATTTGTTATGAAATGAAGTAACTCTCTTCACAGGAGCTGTCAGACAGAAATTACTTTTAGTCACAATCAATCTAAATTTCAACTGGAGACTTCAAGGTGAAGGCTGTGAACTTGTTACCTATGAAAGGCCCATGAAGCCATCCAAGCTTTTTCATTTTTAGCTAGAACAGTACTTCTATACTCCTGTGCTGCAGAAAGTATTGTTTATATGCCAAAACTCCATAGCATTAAATGCAATAAATCCTGTGTTTCAGGAAACTACCTCCACCAAAGCTGAGATGTAATTTCTTTGGGTCAAATTGTGCTCTCCCCTCCTTCTGCTGTTGAAAGCAATAAATGCTTTAAATGAACTCTGGGGGAAGTTTCTCACCCCATGGCAGTAAACCCAAAAGAGTGATCAAAAAATTATGTATTTAGAACATGTCATTAGGCTTAAAATGACCTCTGATCTTCTCATGTGAACGTTTGGGGTTTATCAGGAAAATGGCAGTCTCAGTGCACTCGTTAGAACTTCTTCGCCCTTTAACCGCTGGAGTGTGGAGCCCATGAACTGAGGCTTTGTGATCTTCAAAGACTTCTTGTGGAAGGAGCTTGAGTAAGAGATAGCGAGCGTCCATAAGCGCTATATAGCTACACACGCGAGAACCTACACTGTACTTTGCATCTGAATATTCCTCTTGAATGCCTTTTGCTTACACTTCATTTTTGGTCAGGCAAGTTGAATGCAACCCAGCGCAAGACCTTTACCTAATGCTGGGTTTAATGACCCTTTTAATACCAGTCGAGTTGGCTGCTTTCTCTCTCTCTGCTGTTCCCTTGTAGCTTTGAAGCATTAAACGTGTTATAAAAATGACTTTTTGGTACGGTCCACAAATTAACCGAAAGGCGCACAGAAGCAGTATACTCATCCTGCATGAAATCAAAAGCTAATCAACGCAGATTATGTTAGATTAGCTAAGCAAGTAAACAATTAGCCAAGTTAATGTTACCCACCCTGTCCTTCAGCACCAAACAGTCAAGGAATTTGTCTTCCCAGACATGCCTGGTTCCAGCTCACGTTGCTGACATTACAGGTTGTTGGATGAATTTTTCAAACTAGCAACTCCTGTCGTCCTGTTATTTTCCATTCTGTTGTGAATCTTGAACAAAAGCGAAGGGAACGTTGGTAGCAAGAGGAGGGGTCAGCTGCTTGGGAATGAATTGTGGATTTTGATGTGAACCCAGGATGCAGGATAAGGAATTGTCCTCAGGCTCAAGTCGTCACACACAGCAGCCTCTCGCCAGGCTGGATGATGTGGGATGACGTGGGATTACGTTGCTCCTCGCTCGTGGCAGGGCCGAGGAGCGGGATCCTCAAGCACCACCACCCCACTGCCTCAGAGACTCCGGCAGACTTGGGAAGGCAAAACTGCTCCAACCTAAGAGTAAAGTTCTTTGGCAAATAGGAAAACTAAATAAGTCATTGGTTTTGCTTTTAATTTAGTTGTTGGGGTTTTTTATTATTATTTTTACTGATGGATGCATGCACGTGTCTGATTCCTCCCTCTGAATTCCCCGTACTGTTCAAATCCACTTTTTGCTCATTAAGGTCACGGTGAAAATTAAATTAGCGTCTGGAATTCTGGGATAGAAAATCCTGCTCCATCGCTCTGCCTTTTGCTTCAGGTGTCATAAAACTCATTGCTCGATTTGTGCAGACTGATGGTCTTTGAAACCTGTGTTGTGCATGCACAGGTCCTTCTACAATATTGCATTTCACTTCTGATTTACTCTGCCTTGGTTTCAGTTCTCTTTGGATTAAGACAAGCACACCAACAAAAACAATTAATTCAGCAATATTAAACCAGTTTCAGAGCATCTGTTTTCTAATATCACTGTTACCAAGCTACAGAAAAACTGTGAGTCGGACTTCAAAGTTCTCACCGTTGATGTAGGAGTTAAATTTAGTTTATTTGCACTGTTAATTCCCTAAAAACAAACATAATCCATTTTTAGCTGCTGGTTTTTCAGAATTGTTGATGAAATAGAATTCATCCGGTGGTCATATCTAAAATATTACACCTTCCTCCTATCATTAACACAAGCTGTTTCAGCTTTTTTTTGTTCTAAATAAGCCTTGCCAACCCGATATACCCACCAATATTTCAGGTGTCTCCATTACTTGCAAAATTTCAGATCACCTCAATTTTTTTCATGTTGTTATATGCTTTGTGAAGGATTACATCCCATGTTAAACAGTATTATAGCTGCTCAAAATTTTAATTCACATAATGTATTGGTATTTAACTCTAATCAGTGTCTCCCATACCAGGGGACCTTATCACACTTTTTCAGTGGGATGGAAGGGAAATCACAGGACTTTTAAGATGTTTGTCATAGGGGCTGGGGATGCAGTTTGGTTAAACCAGCCCTGATTGCTTTTTATGGTCATGTAGACTGCTGAAAGGGTGTTTTTTCCTGTTAAATTAAACTTAATTAAGATGGGACCGCTTAGGACCAGCCAACATCAGCCATTTCTTTGGTTTGGGTTACCCCAGAGCTTCCAGTGGCAGAAGTTGCTCAGATTTGGTTTTGTTGGGTTTTTTTTCTGGTGTGTTGGGGGCAGACGATGATTATCTTCGCACCGCAGATGGGTGGTACCTTCACTCATCCAATACTCCCATCCCTGAACAGCCTGGAGTGCTTGGCATGTTGAGCAAGACGATCCTCTGCCGTATGTATTCATAATGGTTGTTCACACCTTTGCCGTTAAAAGAGATTGGGTGAGTAAGTGGCAGGGGCAAGCGCAGGTAGATGTGCGTTATCTTATATAGTGCCATAAAACACAGTCTCATAAACTCCGTGGTGTGGGGTTCTCGCTTCTCTCAGCGGGAAGGATCATGCTGGCGTAAAGCAAAAATTTTGTCTTCTCAGCAGAAAAATGTAGAAGGTCAAATACAGTTTTGTTAGCAGATATTTGGGGTGCTTTTCCACTTTAGCAAATTAATTATATTTCTTTTTGATCTTCAAAGGCTTTGCTGAATCATTGTTTGTTCCTTTTTTTTGGCAGGGAAACCTATTAGCAATTCGGAGAAATAAATTGCAAACACTTTCTAACCCAAGGCCAAAACCTGCTGGCGTTTAGGTGTTTCCAGATGGCAAATATAGGAGGGACTGAAAAAAAGTAAACTAACATCAACGTCTACAGAATATTTTTTGCTTTTATCAAAAAACAAAAAGGACAAATGTGTACAGAAATTCTTAATCTGCTACAATTTGTAAAGATAATTTCTCAACACTGAAACTAAGGGCTTTGTGTCTGGCTGTGTGAGAAAAATGAATGCAAGCAGTGATGTCCATTGGAAATTTTCCAGAAATTTCTGACTTCTTATCGGGTGGCAGATTATCAGCATGTTGATGACATGATAAATGCACTCTCCCACCGACCCGACGAAGGGGCCAAACAAGGCATGGGATTCCCATGTGGAGCTGAAAGAGCCATGGGAGGAAGAGGGGCAGGAGCAGAGATGGGCATTCTTGGGGCCAGCGCCGGCTGCCCCCGGTGTTTTACCCCTCCTGCCTTTGTGCCATGTGGGAGGGGGCTGGCTGAACCCCTCTGGGCTCCACTTCAGTGAAAATATCAAGAACGGGTGCCAGTTTGCAGGCAGGGGTAGGAGTAGCAGTGAGGGGTCTTCATGAGCTGTGTCGGGGATGCTCTGAGACTTTCTTGTCCTGAGCTGGGGAGTGACCATGGATTCATCAAGGATTGCACAAGGATGCTGGTTTTTTCCTTCACGTTGCAATTAATATACATAACGTGCCGTTTCAAAAAAACTATGGAAACTTCCCAGTCTACAGACTCTTCTACCATACTTTATAATTTGCTTCCAGATTTTTTCTAAGGGATATTCTGTTGAAAACAATGACATTTCCAAAGCAGTCTGCCCTCTCTCCCTTTCGATGGAGCAGAGGAGGAGCTATCCCTGGACTGCCCCGGCCCCATCCCACGTTGCACCTACAAATCTTCACCCCTTCCACGAAAGCTGCAGCAGATCCCGGGATGCTTCTCACCCCTGCTCCAGCCCATCGCACGCCTGGTGGCTTTGGGCCCGATCCTGCTATCTTTACTCACACTGTGAGATCTTCTTCAGTGAACGGTCTGTTTGAAATATGAGTCTAAGCCCAGGGTAATGTACTATTCCTCTTAGATTTAACTTTAGCTGATCCCTACAGAATGAATTTTTTAGCAGGACAGTGTAATCTGTCTGTGAGATCTTGACAACAGGGTCCATAAGGAAGATGGAAACTTCTCAAACTCGCGATTTAAATGCAAACCCATGAGGATGTGCTGCGGTCCTAGGTACTGTGCAGAGAGGGCCAAATCCTGCCAAACACCAATGACTTCTGCCTCCGAGAAAGGAAAATGCTTAGGATCATCCGGACACTTACCATCACCATCCAGCTCCTAGCAGACCTCCTGCAGGTGCTGTGTCCAGCTCCTGGCCCCGCTGCTCAACCGTGGCTGCAATACAGATACGGGGACCGAAAACCAGGAATGGAGTCTGTAACACTAACGGAAAAATGTGATTTTTTTTTTTTTTTTTTTCCTTTGGTTGTTGCCAAGTCTACAGCTGGACCCTTGCCAAGCAGGTCCTTGTGGCGACATGGATTTCCATTTATCCGACTGCTTGACAACATCTGGGGATCGTTGCAACTGATTGTTATAGTAGTGATACCGGGAGTGTTTGTTCTGTGACGTGGGCCTCTGGATGCTGCAACAGCATAAATAATCCAAGGAGCAACACAGAAGAACATTGCATGCTGCATCTCAATGCAAGAATAATTGTAAGGCAAAAGAGCCTAAATATGAAAGCAATCTTCTATTGATAAAAGTTTTACTTGATTCCTAAATAAGACTGATTCATATAGAAGGATTAAACTTTATCAGGTAATAGTCATAGGCTGACTTCAGTTACCTGAAGGTCTGAATTTACTCAAGCTTTAAATGCAGTTGTCTTTTAAGTTTGAACTTAAACAGAAAGCATCTTTGAACAACTGAACTTGTAAGGAAATTGTACTGTGGTTCATTTAGGAAATTTTGCATTCCCAGCACTTTTTTAAAAAGAAAAAAACAATCAAGCTTTTTGCAATGTGTTTTACCTTTAAAGCTTAAATTATTTAAGTGCTTTGATAACGTAAAGAAGTCTCCACTAGAAAAAGGGAGCAAATAAATTTCTTGGTCATTTTCCAAAATTTCCTCAAACACACATTTCATTATTTTACTCTGGACAAGGAATCCAGATTATGAGATCGGTTCGAATTTAACAAATTTCAAAGCCATAGAAGTATAACTCAAGGCATGGAAATGAAGAGAATGGTTACTAGGCTCAAGGGAAGTGGGACTGGGGTGAATTGCAAGCTATTTTGGCAAGAACACAGGTTTTGAGACTTATACATTGTCAATGATATTCTAGTTATTTGTAGTTTTTTTCGTGTTTCTGCATTTCTACAGCTTGATCCTGATCTTACTTAAATAAGCATGATCTCACGCTTATTTATTTTGACGAAGTCCAGTTTCATTTATGGAGTTATTGAGGTGCAATGCTAGACTACTCCAAATTAGCTGGTTCTGTGTACCTGTGTGGATTAACGGACAAAAGAATAACCACCATCAGAGATTTACACATGCTTCATCATAGCATTCTTATGATGTTTTCTGACAAATATTGTGGAACAAAAAGGATCAGATTAGCTTATGATCTAGAGCAGATGCTTTTTGCATCCTGAAAGTCAGAGGATTCTGCCGGCTGGTTGCCATGACCCATCCAGACTCCGGTAAGTAATTGTGAAAGTTTGTGCGCTCCGATTCCCTTGAAACAATGTGTTGTGCAGTGACAGTAAAGAACAAAAGCCTATCAATAATCAAGGGGTTGCAGTTAAAAAAAATGAATGGCTCTCAATATAAAATTGGATCTCCGGGTCTTCACTCATCCACTTCAGAACTAGTTCAAAGCTATCCAAGGTAATAAAAGACCTTGCTAAAATAAAAGACCTATCCAAACTAATAAAAAACTTGACAGAGTTACTGTGTGTCATTTTCCAGGGAGCTGTAACTACTGCGTTATAGCCAGTTCATTGAGAACTAAGTACGGAGCCCAAACACTGACGAAGCTTTGGAAGAAAAATGCATCATGGCTGGATCAGATACAGACACAAAAGTGCTGTGTTAGAAGTTAAAACCGTTCCAGGAGCTGAATGCCTTTGCTGCACAGAAAAGGATGTGACAATGAGTTTCATTTAAAGACTGAATTCATTTGCCACAGGAACAATGAGGTTTCGCTTTTTTAATCAAAATGCAGACAAGTAATTTCTTAGGCAAGCAAAGCTCTGAATTATGCTAGGGAAGATACAACGTGAGTAAACAGTCTTCTCTGTAATACAGCTATAAAATATTATAATATACATATACATGAAATAAAGAAGTGATTGAACTTGTCATTTGACTGTATTATCAGATTTGTAGCCTGTGAAAATGTCAGGGAAAATAACACAGTATGTAGGATGGGTCAATTTATTAATTGTGGATAATTTTTGAGCCAACTCCAGTCAGTGCTGTTGTATTTCTTATTTACAAGTATTCACCAAGTTGCTTGGATAAATAATTTTCAACCATCAGGTTAGTTTTTTATAGTCTTCCCAGTTTGATTGCTTCCCAATTGTCTACCAGGACCAGTGACCAGTCTCCAAGGTCACACAGCACCATTTCTACCTGGATGCCTGGAACTTTTCCAGTGGGAGAGTAACGTTTAGCACCTGGCCAGCCTGAGCTTTTTGATGATGACTCCAAATATTTGTAACCTTCCAAAAAACGGGAGTAAAGGGGTAATTTATTTGTGCATATCTTTGTAGTTCTTGCCCACTTTCCCTCTCTCCGCACCAGCTCTATCACAGCCTGCTTCACTCGCTTCTTAAAATTGAATCACATAAAAACTCCAGGTAGACCAGTCCAACTGTGGGCCAGATCTTGGTCTAGTTGTTAAATCTCTCTCCAACACAAACTGGGAGGTTTATCTGAACAAGAACTTGGGGCTCAAATCTGTTAACTAGCAAAGCAAAAATGCCAGTTAGAGATGGAAACAATCTGTCAATACTTGCTTAAAGTATATGTCATTATTATTATTTTCATC
>Ga0181612_139691_pt1 | contig 11362 bp, 7 predicted proteins | sample HoacroProtozoa21_FD_119630 | JGI IMG/M metagenome (GOLD analysis project Ga0181612, IMG submission 119630) | Hoatzin crop microbial communities from Cojedes, Venezuel. Combined Assembly of Gp0051906, Gp0051904, Gp0051908
CATTGCAGCATGAGGAAATTTCAGGCTAATTCCTTCAAAATTAACATCTTCTCATTTAAAAGTTAGAAACGAGACAAAAAAACCTGCAAGAGCTGAAACCTCCAGATCAAACTCATGTTATGACAGGACTTAAGCCAGTTATAATACAGGCTAGGGCTTTAAACAGCGAGAAAAAAAATTACAGTGACACAGTTCTAATAGACACTTGGGCTTTAGTCTGGCTTTCTGTGATACCTATACGTACGTGTTGTATCTGGCTTCTTGGCCCTCTCCCTGGCGCTCAAATGCTCAGGGTAACAAAATAGGCTTTGTGCACACAATCTGGAGTTCAAGAAATGTCGCTGTGGAGGGGGTTATCCACATGTTTATTTGCATACACAGAAGTCATCTGGGGTAGCAAGCACGGAGAGGGGGGCGGGAGGGTGCCTGTCTTTTTGTCCTACTTAGTATATCCTAAAGCACAGTATACGTTTTACGTAGCGTGCTGAATTTTACATTGCTAGCTTATACTCTAATTGTCCTGAACTTCCAGGTAAGGTTATTCTTTGCTGTTGAACAAATGCTGAATTTCTCCCCAGAGGTGGTCGCAATGAGTAGTGATTCTCTATCTTTTTCTCACTCACACAGTTTTGAAGATTTACAGGCATGAATATCATCACGTTAACATAAAATGATATTATTATTGCCAAAACCAAGGCAGTTAAGCACAGAGACAGTGAGGAATGCAGAACGCTTACTTAGATTCAAAGGAAACACGAAGCTCCTTAAAGCAGCCCGTTGTTTTTAATTTTACTAGTCCTGATGCTTCAAAAGCTGCTGTCTGTTGTTGCCTTTGTGCGAGCTGGATCAAGAGATTAGGGTACATTCTGCCTCTTCAAGTGCTAGTGAGAGAACAGCCGACTGTTTATTATCGTTAGCACGGAAAATGGCTTTATTACCGAGGAGGTATGAAACTACCCATTGTCCTGGTATCATACCTCCTACAGCATTGCAGATCCCTCAGATGCTGTGTCAGTGTGACAGATCGCTTTTACCCTCAACTGTGCAGGCCATGAGTGAACCTCATACAAGGTGTGTGCATGTGGTGGGGCGCAGAGCAGAATTTAGTCTTTAAACTTGCTATCATAAAAATAAAACATAAAATAAATTAATGATTGCTACTAACATGTCAATATTTTAAAACATTTTTCTAGACTGTAATGTTAGAAGTATTATGAGGTATCGCATACTACTGCACTGTTGGAACTACTTGTGTCTGTCGATTTATTTAAAAAAACAACTAGTACAGATGGAAGAGAGATACCATAGCTGGAGAGTTGAGAGGAAAAGTAACCAAGGAAAACATTTTCCAGAGATTGGTCCGATGTCTGCTTGAATCTCAAGTCAGATCATCTAACAGGCTTACACAGCTACCCAAATGAAAATAACCCCATACCTCTGCCCCCTCATAAACACGCAAGGACAGTAGTTGCAGACTACACCTTGCTGGCAGCATACATAGTTTATGCCCATCTATTGCATCCTGAAGATACCTCTCGTGATGGTTTCTACGAGCCTGCCCCTTCTGGAGCGGAGTAAGCAACACAGCTGACCCAGAAGGATTAGATGAGAAATTCAACTAATTAATGAGACCTGCAGGCAAAACATAATTTCTTCTGCTCTTGGGGGCATTTACAAGGTCATCTTTTTGTTTCCTCCAGTGTCAGGTCAGATTCACTCATCTGTCAACAGCTTTATCAAAATATGCTTCTCTAACGTTACCTTGCTCCTTCATGGACAAGAGTTCAGAATTATGAACACAGTATTTCCGATTTAAGAAAATATTCTGGAACACAGCTCCATTGTCCCATCCCGCTCTGCTGTCTTTCTGATAATCGCTTTTCTGAGAGCGTCACATGGCATAATTTTCTTCTATCTGCCAGGGAAGTTTCCCAAAAAGTATACCAACTTCAAGAAATGAGGAATATGAATAGGAGAAGCGTTCAGATAGAATTCAGAAAAATGATCAGCTCACCTCATCTGTTTCTCTAGCGATATGTGTACTGTTACTATCCAGTGGCCTCTTTGGTAATAATCTTGTCCCACCTCCCATCTGCTCTTCTTGCTGGCCTCCTGCCACTTCAGCCTCAGTCCTTCCCTGTCTTCAAGATGTCATTCAACTTCACTTGCTCTCCTACCCATTTGTTTCTCTTTCCAAGTGAGATCAAGCATACATCTTTCTATGTCTCTCGCTCCAGCCTTTAGCTTCTGCTCCATCTTTTTAGTAAGTGTCTATGTTTCTGCTCCATTTATCATAGTTGGCAGCATGCACTATGCAGGTGTCAAGGAAACCAAGAGAGAGTTCACTATTCATGATATTGCCTTTTCAGCCTTCTTGTGGCTTGCCATTGAGTGTCAGCTCCTTAACACTAAGCTATATGTTGAGAAGAATGTGTATCAGTTAAAGACAAATTACTTTAAGCCAATACAAGGGCACATAAAGAAACAAGGTTACTTTAAAGTTAGACTTTTTTAGCCTCACTCTGATCTCTTTGTAGGTTATTTTTCCTTTTATTTGCTCATTACTTGAGTTTTTATGTCGTCTCTACGGCATTTTTCCTTACTGGCTAAAAATAAGCGTACAAGCCATTGCACGATGCTGGACATAACACGCACGGAGACCTCCGTAAATGCAAATGCCTAATGCTTGACTTCAGTTAAAGTGCTTCCTTTTCACATCAATACAGACTTGTGTCTCACTAAATGTAATCCAGCTCAGAAAAAGAAATGTTCTGGACTCAGCAGGACAGAAGTCAGAACTAAATGAGGACCACCTAGCTGTCTTTCTGCAAAGCCTGAGAGCAAGGCCCCAGCCATCCCCTCCCCTGAGGCTGAGCACAGGGGACCTGTGTGCCTGCTACCAGGCAAGGCCCATTGGTTTTAAGGACAACACTCAGTTCCACAAACATATCGCAAATAGCAAGCCTCAATCATATCCTAGAAAACTGGTTTAATTCACCGCCTCACCTGAGAGAATCTTCCCCATATGTACAATACCTCAACAATATACAGTCAATTAAAAGCAGCTGCAGCATTAAATGCACAATTGCAGCTATTGCTTTAGAACTGGAGACAGAGGCAGGGGGGGTTCTTGTTGCTTTGGGTTTTTTTCTTCTTTGCAAATACTTCTTATTCTGGCCATTTCAAGTAAGATGAAACATCACTAAACAGGAGAGTACTGTCATAAGAACCTAGCTTAGCAAAGCATCATAAGAATCTAGTTTAGTGAATACTAAAATACTAATACAGACAGGTGACTTGATAAAAAAATCACAAAATGCACATATGACGAGGGTTTTCAGGCCAGACAGTTTTTTAGACAAAGACAATTTAGAGATATGCTGAAACAAGGGGGAGAATTGACCATCAAGGTGACTATGGGTTGTAGTAGACTCTGGAACACAATGTTTTTTGTTGCACTAGTGCTTTTTGAAATATGTGATGTAGCTTGAATTGTTTTGCATAAAGCCAAGTACAGAAGTTTCCATACAAAGTTTTTTTAACTCATGATATACATCAAGCTTGATAATCACTACAGCCCTGTTTAAGCTCACAGTCAACAAACTACTACATTGGAACCGTACACATCCAACAGCAACACAGTTCACTACTTTTTATTCCATGTGGCAAAGGATCAAGGACAGATATCCCTTATAATCCTTAATTTCTAACACTTCTGTCCAGGCCGCCTTCCTGTTTTTACGCATCATTAGCATGACAACAACAATAAAGGTAGAGTTTTTCTTATAGTAAACCAGACATTGTCTCTGGTTTCTGGCCCAGATGAGCATCATCCAATTCATAGTTTAAACTTTTTTCCTTACCAATACTACACATTCTTTAAAACCAGTCCGCAATATGGTTCTGTGACTGGCAGAGCCCCATCCAACAACTTTCCACATGTTTCACATAGTTTCTGTGGAAGCGAGGACTATTCCTGTAAATACAAATATAAAACTAAAACTACGGGCCTAACAAAAATTTAGTTTACCACCTTTCAAAATTTCTCAGGGAAGTAAAGTCTGATATTTCTCCAACACAGTAAATATTATGTTGCAATCTGAAATTCAAAGCTGAACATTTAGACAAACCATTTGCTGGAATTTCCCTCATTTGCTAGAAGGCAATAAAATATATTCTAGCCCTCTGATCAACTATATCCCTTTGTGTTATTCAGAGACCACTACATAAAGTTCTCGCTTAAAGAAAATAGTAGAATATACAATTGCTTTAAATACTGTAATATATTTTATGTCTCTGTTACGCCACCTGAAAACAACCCCACATCTACAGAAGAAGGTCAACAGCATGGAGGGGGTCAAGGTTACAGCTGAAAAGGCAGAAGTGCAGGATAACTACACACTGGGAATGGGTAACGCAACTTAGCGGGCAACACTTGCGGCATGTTACGAGCAATGGCAGATTACAATGATATAATGAAGGGATGTCTCTCATACCCTGAAAGACAAGGACAGCACAAGACAATGACCCATCCAATTATCTCTACTCTTATTTTATTCCTCATCCTTCAGTCAACTATCTGAAGCATGGGAAGCACCCTCTTAAATCAATCCTACGTTCATTCCATTTACTCCTTTACAGGTATGCTGATTTTATTCTGGTCCACTCGCCGTCTGGCACGACCAAGAAGAACAAATTAATGTGAGCATAAAAGTCTAGCAGACTCTGTCTGTAAGGAGCTACCACGTATTTCCCTTGTCACATCCCCTCCCCTTTACCAAAGTGCCATTCAGCAGCCTCTGTGGCAAACAAGTTCCTCAGTACCCTGTGCCATCATGTGCAATGGGGCAAATCCACACCCTGTTGACCACCACTCCATAGCTGTTTGCGTTGTCTCTCTGGTTCGACAAGTCTGTGCTGATGGCACCTGTTAAAGCTGCTTCAACTAAGCTGTTCTGCATTTGTCTGGCTGGATTTGGACTTCCCGGATCCCTGACTGAATACAAAGTGATTTGAAAAAACGGTGTTTGGCAACAAGCACAGCGGGGAGTACACTGTGTGTTGGTATACAAGAGCACAATGTGTTCTTCATAACATCACTGAGGGAGCATGCTGCTAGAATCTCTCTGCTGTCGAGATCAAAATGGTCTCCTTTGTTGTCAGCTGTTTAATAGCAGCTGTTTAATGTAATTCCAAATGATCTGCTTGAATGAAGTTGTCATTCTTGCAGTTCACTTTAATGCAGTAAAAAAAAAAAAAACACACAGCTTGGCCATGTTATTTTTCTGTTGTTCTTCTGAAAAGTTTCACTCTTTTATATTTCCACTAGCCTATCAAAATAATACAAGTCTGATTTCTAGAAAATAAACTTGAATTGGAGAAAGAAAAAAAATGCAAAAGATCAGATATTTATTTTAAAACACTTTCCTTTTGGACACTGGAGAATAATTTGGTTAAAAATACCTTGCTACTAAAAAATTACACATAGAAAGAAGAAGTGAACTTGTCAGCAAATACGGAAGCAAAAAGAATATCTATTTCTAGATGTATTTCAAGATATTTCCCCCAATGGGGGTTTACAATTTATTTTATTGCCTTTCATAAAGCAAAAAAAAGTTGCAGCAGAATGTTGATATAGTGAAAAAACATGTACTCTTCTTGATGAAGCAGTTTAGCTTATAGAAATATGCTTTTATAATGTGCGTGGGTTTTGTTAAAATCCGTTTGATACCAAGAGCGATCATAAGGACCATAATCTGTAAAAATATTTGCAGTTCTCTGATGAACAATAGAGGGCACTAATGCTTCTAATCTGGCAAACGCATCACGCACCAGACAGACAAAATAGTGGTGGTACTTGTAGCACACAAACCACATCGTCTATGCTAAATACGTAGATAGTGGAGAGAGGATTTCTGTCTCTCAGATAAGTTCTCTTTGTCCTTTAAACTTCCAGTTTTTTTTGCCTGCAGAAAGTAGGATGTGATAATAACACACTAATACTTGCAGCCTTTCAAAGCGTTATTTTCTTTTGTTCATTGAACAAAGCAGACGCAACTTTTCCTCATACAAATCCCTCTTCTGTGTACTTTCTCACCACATTCTTCTCTGTTTACCTATAACTCTGTACAGTAGTTCAAGGTAAGGAAAGTCCACTGATAAATGCAGAAGTCAAAGGCTGCTTAACATGTGCGTTGCTTATGTTCCCAGCAAGCCAATGTAAAAATATTGGCTACAAACATCAGCAATTAAGAAATGCTGGGATACCATCTGAAAGCTCCAGTTAAAAGGGCTTATTGGGGATCTTACACCACTAAAGCATTTTAAGCAGTTTCATTTAGCTCTGAAAAGATGCAACTACTGTAAGTGCTTTTAATAAAAGGCACATGCAGAGCAAGTATTTTAGAAAGGTTCTGCACCTTAAACTACCTTTTCTTTATAAGCATTAAAAACACCCATTTAGAAAACAATTCAGCCTTTTTCCAGAATAAAGCTCAAGACGATACAAACTTTGTTAGAACTGCTAGTAGCTGAGCACCATCTACCTTTTTTAAATGCTTACCAGTCTCTCTCATTGCTATTGAAAGAAACAGATTTATTTCTCAGCCTTGGAGATTGAAACTTTGGCAAGAGAGACTTAAATACCAAACACAAACTAACAGATTCTTGCTAACATTGTGAAAAATTGATAAATGCATTTTGATTTATTCAGAGTAAATGTTATCTAGAGAAATGTAACAAATACTAATATTCTGGTGCAGTAATTTCAGCACATATTTGAAATGAAAAATGAAACATATGTCCCTGTACACACTGCAGATGGCAAAGTCTTCATGAATTGTATGACTTAATCTCCGACTCCTCAATGCAATGCATCAGTTTTTCAAAGATACCAAACTCTAGCGGCTCTTATGATATTAGCGTCTTGTCTGCATCGAATGATACAGCTTTAAGGCCATGTTAGTAGCTAGGCTCAAACGTGAAAGCTGCACTCGAGTTACATCCACCACAAAAGCAAGATATCTACTATTAGAGAAAATAACTCAAATTTCTGTCCCGGGTCAGTATGAAATATAATGAGTTTGTACCTTCTGATCTGGAACTGTTAAAGACTTTTTGGCCACGGATCCGAGATAGTCAATGCAAGTACTAGACATACTTTATTTGACTATACTGAAAAGGCCAAAAGGCTACACACTATTCATCCAGCCCTCACTGGAGATTTCTGACGTCAAAAGATAATTCCCTAACTTCAAAAGATTTTGGGGATTGGCTGGGTTTTTTTTCTTTATTTTTCTTTTTGAATATGACCTTAACACACATATTCTGCCTTTTGTTATTTTTTGTGCCATTGAAGAGACTAGTCTTTGCATATTTCTTGCAAGCGATCACAAGAGACGTTGCAAACTAATGGGTAAAATACAAACCATGCTATGAGGGATTATTATTCCAATTCAGCATATTATATTAAGTGCTATCATACCGCAGACACTCAATTGTGTGTCATTGACTAGCTTGAGAGACATGTAACAGCCAGACACAAACAGTACTGGTGATGCTGCCCAACTAAAAGGAAGCATATTCTGGCTATGGAGACAGACTAATTCTGGCTTATTCCTAGACTAAATGTGTAAACAGGAGACAGAGCCATGGATTTTGTATACAATACATTGTGTATGTTTGTATACAACAAAAATGCGGTGAGCCAACAGGCACAGAAATACACAGGCAGATAAAACATATGTAGAGTACATGAAAAAGAAGAAATGTGTAAAAATAGGATAAAGACAGGAACCTTCGATGGGCAATATTTTAGAGAATTATTTTGAGCAACTCAAACTCATTGTTGTTTTATCATAAAAGCTGTATATGAGTCTTAAACCCATAGACGAAAACAAAGAAAAAGTATTGCATAAAAATTTAAGTTTCTACCACTTGTCCATGTATCATAATTTTTTTTTGCCCGGCCTTCAGCAGCTCAGCAATGACCGCTTGCCCTGCTATCACCCTGTACGTCACATTTGGCTGTCCTGCAGTCATTGCTTGGAGCCCTTACCTAGGTCAGAAGCTATGCTGGCTTTCGCATTCCTCTTTCCCTCCAAGTCATAAGTATTAAAAAGTGAGCTTATCATAAAACTGCTGGATACGTAAAACTGTAGATTCCAAATATTTTGAAGGACATGTGGTATGACTTGTCTCTGCTACCTGACCCCATCTCTACACTACATTCTCCTCAAGGTGTTGTCCACCATTTCAAAACACTTATTGCCCCCTCTGTATGTCGTCTCAGCCACTCTCAACATTATTTTCCTGTCATTCTCCATGTTAAACAATACTGCATGCAAATTGATCCAGATGCCATCTCAATACAGATATTAGGATTCACTGGTTCTTAATCCACAGTTTTTATTGGATGGATACTTACAACTATGCTGGGCCAAATTTTATTACTAGTTACATCACTAAATCTGGACTTGAAAGGATTTACTTCAATAGAGTTATAATGGACTCATACCAGCACAAAACTAATCTAGAGACTAATGAAATAAGAAAGGACCTTTATCAAACAATGATTCTAGAAAAGTCATTTTTATTCTTTTCCTTTTACTATTGACCTGCCTGGAACAATAACCAACATGGCTTGGAAATGCATTAGGAAATATCTAAACTTCAGTTATGTTCAACTGCTTAGACGCTAGCAACTTCCATAAAATAGCCAAAGTCCTAGAAAACGTATGTATATCACACACATAATGATTTTTACAGAACTTTTAGACCATCTTTGTGGAACAAATTCAGAGATTTAATCTAGTATAGCCAGATACAAAGATATAGGTACTAAATGTTTTTGCAGGAAACACTATAGATGCCATTTCTTGCATTTTCTTCACATTCACCCTTCAAATTTTTCTGCAGCTAATTATTTGATCTTTGTCCTGGGTTTTTAATGAAAGGGACCATGTTAATAACCAATTGGCGATTTGGTAAAAAAAAAAAAATCTAAGATGATGGAAACAGAAATAAACTCAATGGAACTTCTCTAGCCTTAAAACTAGGTGAACACTGGACCTCTCTTACTCCTTGCGGAACAAATGGTAGTTATTGACCCTGAGATTAATTCTCACCACAGATTTTTCCTCCAAAAGAGAAAAGAAGGAGCAAAGCTGGTGTATGTTTGCATTGCAAAGGTGCGCCATTACCGACTCCTGGCGTCAGCGCTGGCTGCTCTCTGTACCAGTGAGACTTGCAGCACTGAATCAGTAAGTGCATTCCGTATTTCATGAATCCCTAAAGCAATAGTTAGTTTTCAAAACAAGAGGCAAGTTAATCAGCAAATTGCAGAGCATATCCGTAGAGCCAGAAGTATTCTCCTACTCACCCTCCCAGTCCTTCACATCAATAACGCAGAATTATTATTTTATAAATAATTACGTGCTCCTGATGCCTAAGCATAAACACAGAAATGCCGCTCCAGCCTCAAAAAATTATGAATATCCTTCCTTTTAAGCAGGAACCTATTTCCTAATGAGAGGACATGACTTTGAAGTGGTTTTTCTTTTTTCTCTTCCATAAGCAATATACAGAAGTTCAATTATTCATAAGAAGGACTAGTCATGTAAATAAGGTCTGGAAGACTGAGCACTATGTTGCCAAAACACATCTTAAAGCACAAAAGACAATTTTAGCCTAGCCCTTGCTAGGAGAGTGTGATCTCAGGAACCCTGGCCAGAGAAGGCAGGTTTCGTAAATCAGCATTTACACCGTGTGGGGAGACCACTTACAGCAAGTTAGAACATACAGTGTGAAGTTTTACAACGGGAGATTTACAACAGCTAGAGTCGATAACGCAAAAACAAAACCACAGAGCACCTATCTATCAAATGATAGCCTGAAAAACAAAGCATAACTCTTAAAAATCTAGTCTACATGAAACTTTGATTCCTCCAGAAAGCCTGGGGTTTGATGTGCAACTGTATTCAGGGGATTCACTAATTCTTTTGGGATGTCTTCATAAGAAGCATCTCCTGCTCTTTAAAACACCAATTCTGCCCGCTTCAATCAGAAACGGGGAATGATTTAGTATTTTTGTTGGCTGGTTATTTTTAAGAGATCTACTCTAGATTAGTCCTGCTTGAGCGGCATCATAAATGGCTCCATTCCCCAGCAGTAGTCTACTTCAGATGGGAACCTGACAACCTCTACTTAGTGTGTCTTTCATAGTACACAATGAAGTGTAAAAACTGCTGTGAAAAAGCCTGTGTTTCAAAACAAACCATCTCAGTAATAAGCACTTAAAAACACTTTTTATTAATATATTTCTTTGTGTACAAAACAAAAGCTTAATGCTACAACAGGCTTAATGCTACAACAGGCCTTTGACAATGTTTTTGTTTATTTCTTTGGTTTTTTTTTTTTCTTTCTCGAAATGAAGTACTGCAGCAGCTTTTGGAAGGTCCAAAATAAATTATTTGAAATAAAGCGTTAAAGTGAGGCTGATGAAAGGATTGGTTTTTCCCTCATCACAGCTTAATAACGCGGGGGTTTCAACCAAAAAGCTTAATCAAAATCCAAAGTGGAAATCCTAAATTAGTAAATATTGAATTTAACCACTCTTATATCTCAGGTATTAGCAAATACCTTTGGTCTACAGAGATACAGCCCCTTCTAATCCTTATCTGAATTTGCAATTAAGACTTCAGAGCTACAGATATCTGTACACAGCTCTGTACACAGCTCAGCGCTCTTATTTTTTAATGATTGGACCCAAATCAAATCAGTCTTCAAATACATTGAAAAGTAAATGCCTGATGTCTAATTGAACTAATAGATAACACACTTTTTAATACTGTTAATGCTTAGTGTGGGCTTCACACAGACAGGAGCGAGGGGAGGGAGAGAGATGGAAAAAATTCGCACAGAAAACCTCATCATTATATTATTACCATCCAGCTCCTTGGTATAAAGATAGAGTAAAGCTAATATTTACAAATTATTTGCAAGAAAAAGACCAAACCTAAATGTGTTAAGAGTTAGATTCTTCTTCTCTTTCACTAATTGTCACCTCCAATAGGACATTGTAAGAGCCTGAAAATGAAGCACTTATGAGTTTTCTTTTCCAATCTCTTGTGGGCTTCTCTCAGTTTATCGCAAATGAACAATCGTGTTGGAAGGGGCACCGTCTGTTTAATGTCATTAGTGATTGTTTCATAAAACAAACAGCCGCTCCGCCATTCTGCTGCAGTTAATCTTAAATCTAAACGTGGCGGCACTTGGGGAGAGTCTCAAACATGGTTTGTTCTAACCAATGCAGGGCTCAATCTATTGCAAGTCAAGGCGCTTATCTCTCTGCTCAGCTCAGAGC
>Ga0181612_104678_pt1 | contig 11361 bp, 4 predicted proteins | sample HoacroProtozoa21_FD_119630 | JGI IMG/M metagenome (GOLD analysis project Ga0181612, IMG submission 119630) | Hoatzin crop microbial communities from Cojedes, Venezuel. Combined Assembly of Gp0051906, Gp0051904, Gp0051908
ACTGTAGCCTAGTACAATTCCGTTTTGGGCATGATACCTTTGTTTGGAGATTAGTGTAACCTATATGCTGTGACCGTACCCCCAGGTCCTCTGATTCTATGGCAGAGCCACAGCAGACTCCTGTACTTGGCTTGTCCAACCTGTTTAACATTCGGTTGGCACAGTCTCCTGCCTGTCATCTGTAAGGTGAATCAAAGGGCTTTCAGAGTATTACATCACCAAACACCTGCCTAGCCCTCCCCATCCCCCCAAAAAAATAAAACCCTAAACAACCAGACTTCATCTACTGAAAAATTGGGAGTGAGGTCACATGAGTCTGTAGTTGTCATGTAGAATGTGATAAAGAGTAATGATGACCATGTGTGTGTGTGCCAGGAGAAAACGACATGGACTGGTAAAACAGCAGTGGATTGTGTTGAGAAATGGGTGAGCAGGAACACATCTGGTCTTTCTGACACAGAGTTACTTTAATTACAGTTTCACATACAACGACCCATTTTAACAAGCCAGGCATTGTCAGCAGCAGTCTCAGAAACGATAGCTGTATTAATAGCTAATATTAATTAAAATTTTATTTTCAACTTTAGGCTGTATTTTGTAGGTTAACATGGGCCTCTGAATAAGTTTAAGGGATCAGAACCTGCTGTTGCATTCACACAGCTCCTGTAGAAACCAGCAGGCTTATGCAGAAAAACCTTATTTCTAATCTCATAGACACAAAAAATATGGGTGCATCTCTCTACACACAAAAATGGGTGCATCTCTTTTCCCTCTAGCTGGAACAGAGTATGTCTAAATTATTATAACAGCAGGTTAGACTTGCATAGTAGATTTGTATAACTTTATATTTGTAAATAGTACAATGAGTGGCATGAGCGAGCAGATAAGTAACTGCCTCATCAAAATGATTCACCTTTTACTGTCCTCTTGAGACAAAGCTACTTAGCTCTGGAAGGTCTTTTCAGCACCAAATTATGGGCAAACTTTACACAGTAGGTATAAATCATAGTATGTGTGTAGCTCTTTAAGTTCACTTCACTGTAACTTGAATTGAAGCAATGCTCAAAGACATGGCACATTTTGTTTGAATTCGGAATCCTGTTAAAAATAACATTAGCTCATACTTGTATGAGCTCTCCTCTTCACCCTTCTGATTTACACGTCTATTTGGCTCTACTGTGGAATAAGAAAGCTACCAGGGATGACTATACCCTTTAACATCCACATCAGCTTCTGACTAACTCCTGCCTCTGAGATTTTACTAACAGGCACCCAAATGTAAATGCAGTAAACCACGTGCAATATCAAAATTCAAGGTCATAAAAACTTCTCATCAGCCCAGTTTGGCAGATTAGCTTTTAGTCAGTTCTTTGCCTACTTTGGGCAGAGTACAGACACATACAGATCATGAAAGAAACACGTCTTTGGTCCCAGAAGACCAAGTTTCAATTTAGTGTGATGTGTTCAAAATTACACCCAGAAGTACTCATGTGACATAATTTCAAACACAGGAACTGTCGTGATTCCCATACCAGATAGCATCCTTCCAAATAGAAAATTCACACCCCATGAAGAAATACCACAAAGAGTACAGCACTCCTGCATTTAGGTGTCTGTGGACACGTCCTCTTTTTCAACCCAGAAATCTTTTTGGAAAAATCTGAGAACTCGGAGGTTTTTTCCAGAGCTTCTGTAGCAGATGGCACAAGGCAGCAGGATGTCAGGCAATCTCAGGCATGTCCAGCGTAGACTGTCAAACTAGGACAGGTACAACATGCTTTGAATTTGGGGCTGCTGTTAACAAAGAAATATGGTATCTAAAAAAAATGCCAGGGAGAAGAATTTTCACAAGAAATAAAGATATAGACAAGGAATATGGCACAAGAGAAGCTTTTACTGGGAGCACTTTGGGTAAAATAAATAATGTTCAATTCAGCTGAGATGCAGGTACTCGTAAATTGGATGCAGCCAAACACTAGAAGGATATGCCTTATTTCCATCGGTACTGTCTGACATTTTTAATTGATTCTTAGTCAGTTGGCTGCTTTGTATCAATTTGAGTGTTTTTTACGAGTAATTATACAATTATTACAACACTTTGGTTGTACAGAAGGATTGTATAGGCTGTCAACATTTAGAATTCCATGTCAATGATGGGCAAAACTGAGCTGGAGGAATTTTTCTGAAAGGGATTAATGGCTATCGGCGAGTAAGCCATTGATCTTGAACAAGCACAAGTTTTCTTCAACTTGATATGTGCGTATGTACAATTCCTAGACGCACTGCAAGGGGCAGTCCCTTTATACAGCAGTAAGTAAAAGCAGTGGGAAGAAGCTACTCAAGTCAGCAACTTCAACCCAAGTCTAAGCTACACTATCTGCAGAGAGCTGGGAATCTGTCTGTAAAATTTGGCAATGCCAATGTGAAAGATGGCAACATACCATTTCCTGAGCTGTTTATAATCTCTATGCCAAGTGATTCAGCGCTCCGCTGATTTGGCATCAACAGCCCTGACCTCCAAGTGGCTACCAATACTGGGATTAAGGGATAGCCTGGTTACTGTGGTGTGCTGCTGTGTTTAGCAGAAAAAAAGCAGTAGATAGTGAAATAACAGTCATGAGACTGACCCTAACAAGGCATGGAGAGATGCAGCCATGTGAGAACAGAGCAACCACTACAGCATCACAGGGCAGGAACACTCCCAATGCAGCAGCCTGGAAAATGAGGGGACCATCACCTGCTTAGCTCCCTGATAACTGCAATCCTGCAAGGAGCAGAGGCAGAATATACAAAAGACAGCCTTTGGAAATGTACACAAGAGTAAACTTCTTCCATTGCATTCAGAAATCCATGCATAGTGCTTTAAACATAAACAGATTGCGGCAGAGAATTACCTGACCCAGATCAGCAGTTTCCCTTTCAGCAGAAATAATTCACTGTGGTTCTGTATATTGGCCAAAAGGTAAAGATTACAGGCACAGAAAAAAATGAAATTGCTGTTGGAAGTGTTCTGGCTTGGAAAGTATAGAAAAGAGCAGAACCAGGAAAGCAGACTTCTAGCCCTATAGTTTCGTTAATTAAGAAAGCAAGCACAAAGTGAATACTTTATGAAAGGCAGTATCAAAAACCATTAAAACTTTGAAGGCTCTTGAAGGAAAAATTATCCCAAATCCAGGAAAGGGTTATAATGGTGACACCATTGTGTTAAAGAGGAAGCGGGAAAAAAAAAAGGTATGTTTAATAGCCACAGGAGAACACCGAAAACACTGCATAGGGGATATATGTTCTTTCAAAGATACTATACTGTAACTGGCAAATGCTAGTCTAGCAGACTTTAAACACTGAAGCCACTGGAGACAGGAGCAGTGTTGAGACGTGTGAGTGCACTGAGCAGTGTTGGGTGGGAAATGCCTCTTAGGAAACAATGAGTAACTAGCTTGTCAGAGTCTAAATTCACATAATAAAGTGTTTTATTAAAAACACTGCTCAGGTTCAGGGTTACTTTCATGGTGGATGAGAGCAAGAAGGAAACTTTCCAGATTAGCCTACTGGTTTGGACACTCTGCTGAGACAGGTTTAGGACCAAATGCCTTAACTAGGCACAACAGCAGCTAGTGTCTGATCCTCCACATGCTTAGTATTCAAGTCATCCACATTCAGGGCAAATGCTGTTGAGGGTGAAGCAGGAGCACTTCTGGGATAGGATAAAAAAAACCTTAGAGACATTGATAGATAAAACCATCCATCCTGGACAGCCTTATACTTCACAGCACATAGATGCAGTTTTATTGAAGGCCAAGGAGAAATATGTATTTAGAACTCCAGATGAGAACAACACTGCATTGCAGTCACCTGGTAGCTGTGGCATGGTCTCATTTACTTAAGAGCTCCCCCCAGCCCCCGACCTGGGTTGCTGTTCCTCAGGGAACTGAAGGCAAAGCCTGGAAGGTGACCACTAGGGTCTTCTGAGAAGCACAAATACGGTCTTTAACTCCCTGTGGTTTGGAAATAATCATATGCTGTACAAGGCTCACGTAACTCCATTCCCAGCAGCATATGTGGTCCACTCCACTGTCTAGCATACAGCAATGCCTACTTTAGCAATTATTTTGCACAAGCTCCAACATTTACACTGCAAGTAGTTCAGAAATTTTCTTCAAACTATATTTAGCTTGATCCCCTGTAAGGCACTTTCACTTTCTGTCGTATATAGATGTCCAAGGGACATATGTAGCCACATATATTCAGAAAAGACTGGAGGACATTTGGGCCCTCAGCTGCAGTGGACATCTAGTTTTCCCCAGACAGGATTCTAGTTCATGCACAACAAAATGTCCCTGTGAACCAAGACGAGATACAGCAGCAGATCTGAAGTAAAACACCAACACAGATGCAGTCAGTGCTGTCTCCATTAGATTTATCTGAGGTCAAGATATTTTGTGGTTCCTACAGTTCCTGACACAGAGCTTTTGTCTGTCAGCAGGTTTGCACATGGGATGTTCAAAGATGCTACTTCTCACCTTAGCTTAGATGGAGCTAAGGCCAAAAACAGCCTGGCACAAACAATCATAATGGAAAAAAACCACATTTTTTTTAAGCACAAGGAGTCCAAACTGTGAATCAGAAATCCTCAAAAGTGGTTCAAAAGACATCTCAACTGACTGACCAGGAGAAAAACATTGTATGTGCCAGACTTAACATCCAGGAAGCCTGTGACCCATAGGGAAGATGATATACTGAAGTGTTGTAGCAGCTCTTCAAGACAGTCAGCAAATGTCTAACTGAAAACAGCCCTTCTGCTGTGTGATATTTTAAAAAAAGCACACATGGAGAGAGCACCACTTTTACAAGCTCCACCAAAAACAACTCTGCACTCAAATTCAGCAAACTCCCTCACAAACTGCTTTAAAATTTGTTGTGTGTTCTTAACCTAGTGTTTTCTTCATATGTTTTCTTTCAGCTTCCATCATCTTCCTCTTTTATGCAGGAAGGAAAATGTCAGTTTAAACCTTTTGGACCCAAACTCATGGCCATTATTTCCAGCTTCAACAAGTGCAATAACTTTCATTATATTTAAGTGCAAGCTCTCCCTGGATAAGAAATGGGGCACCTCACAGAAGGCACATGGCACATTCAAATTGTAGCACTTGCTCTTGCTACGGTTATAACACACAGGAAGAATTATATTTCTCAGGAGAGGAGAGGGCATGTTTTCAATACCATTGCCCTTAGGGCTCTACCAACCGTCCACTGCCACGGTCAGGCTGCTTGCTGTCTGTATTTCTTTGCTTAGCCAGTGTTTCCCAGCTGGGAAGTCACCCTGCACTATTGGAGACACCACTCTGTCCTGCTTAAATGCTGTAGAAGAAGCAGAAACTCCAAATTATCCCCTTCTCTTGGCAAAAAAATTTAAAAAATGTTTTCCAAAGCTCATATATGTTCCTTCACCTAAAATCTGTTCCTTTGATTGCTTTCTACCTAAGAAAACTTCTGTGGATCCAAAGTAATGATTCAATGGCTTTTTCATCAGCAGTCTTATTTCAGGAACTTACCTTTCCAGAATAGTCACCCTTCAAGAAGTTTTCAGTGAAACCCAGTGACTGAGCACCCGCAGATCTTCTTTACGGCACCAACCCTTCATTATCTCAGATCTCACCTAGAAACTGCAACTGTTCTGAGGATCACATACCCACCTTTTTTTTTTACAAAAAAAGTCTTTTGCCTTTCCCATTGTGCAATGTCATTCTGGATTCATCCCAGCAAAAATGTGGTAATGTGACACACGGATCCTTCCCTCCGGATCCATTTCAATCCCAACCACTGTGGCTGTGAATCTGACAGACAGCACACCACTCCATGTTCTGGGGCTGATCTGATGACTAGTTTGTCATTTTTTTCTTAACAAGGAGTCCCCAGTCACAGATCTGCCTCTTTCTGATAGCAGTGTGTATCTTCAGTCCTTTCCCTTCTGGTCTGCCTGCTGTCTGCAGATCTTTCTCCCTTCTGTTTCTATCCTCTCACACAGTCTTCTGCACGCTGGTCTCATTGCTCCTCAGACACCCCTCTCTGTCTTGTGTTTAGTGGGTTGGGGTTTTTTTTGGTGGGGGATTTCTCGGGGTATTTTGCAGCAGTGTGTTTCTCTTCCTCCTTTCCACTATAATTTATCTCCTTGTTCTTCAGCAAATCTTTTCATCAGTTGTTTCTTTAAGTCTTTTTTCCCTTATCACAAGATTTTCCCCACCTCCCCAGGCCTCTCCTCCCACCCAGGAACCTGCCTCCCACAGAAGAGTTCCAGCTTTTGGTAGCACTCTCAGAGTTACTATTTAGATACCCCATGCACTGCTATTTATTCTACAATGCTTTTCAACAAATCCTGTTTAACAGCTGTTGGGTTAGGGGTAATCACTAGTCACTTGCACACATCTGTTAAATTTACAGTGATATACACTAGAATATTTGAATTTCTGGTGTCTCAGGACAATATTAGCTTGTAGATTGAAGTATTCTTGCATAGCACTACAAGATTACACCATCAATCTGTTTTGGAGCTGAGTATTTTCCTGCCTTATTATGGAGCTTCATTTCATAATGGGCCAAATTTTGCTTGCCTTATTCTCTTGGTACATGCGTTTCACTGTTTGCAGGAAGATCACTGCAAATTCCAGAAAAACAGTTAAGCATTTTACTCTGTGATACACATCAATAAATTCTGAAAGTAACAGGGACTTCTCCACTTATCCGTTCTATCTTGTAACAGTGCAATTGTATCCTCTGTTTCAAAAGAAACATCACAGCAGAAAATCTATCCAAAATAGCTACCTATCAGATTGGCTATGATGCTGCATTGTGCGTAAAATCAGTGAAAATAGAATTATGTCAAGTTGGAGTGAAAAACATAAAACTTGAAATGTTTCTCTATTTCATCTTGAACACAAGATAACAATCTAGTTTCATTTACAAATCACTGAAATGTTGCTAGCTTTTAGATGAAAATCTTTTATGTATATATATATACATAAAGAAAACAGATCAATGCTTGCTCATGAATCACTCTGATTTTGAATTGTTCCCCCAAGACAATTCTATAGTGCATCAGGAGGAAAAGGGCAAAATCCCCTCCAGGGAGAAACAAGGTACTCTTGACTGCGGTTTCTATCCAGAAACCCAGGAACAGCTGAGCATGCATAAGACCCTCCTCCTGCAGGCCTCTTTACAAAATCAGAGACATAGGCCTTGAGATCTGGGAGCAAACAGCACCTGCTTTACCTTCTCCAGCTTCTCAGCTAGACCTCAGTGCACCTTCACCTGCCTGCACTAAACTGCCAACCCTTGGTTTTACCCATGCTTCAGTTCTTGTTTCACATTAAGATTGCAGTGGCCATGTTGTCCAGGTCCTCTAAGAAGCTAATTAATTTCTACTAACTTCATCAACTGTTAGACGAGATACCTTCAGACATCGAAGACTCCTGTGTCACCCAAGTGACTTTCTCATAGACATGCAGCATAACTGTCACTGAGACGTCTAATGCATGAACAACCCTGTCCTGTCTCGGTGCAGTTTCCTATTTCTCCGGAGTTTCAGTTTTCCCTCATCAGCCATCACAGCCTTGTTCTTGAGGGAATCCACTCCTGGCAGCTTGGAAATGAACCTCCTGAAGTAAGAATCAGATTTAACTATTGAGAATGTCCCCTACTATACCCTCATTTTGGCTCTTCAGTACAAAGAAACAGAAAGAGGGAGGGAAGGGATTTCAGACAAGGAACAGCTGTTGGGATAGATTAGGTAGGGTCCAGTAAACAGATAAGAGGCTTAATGGGGTCAGCCTTTAGAGCTGTGTGGATGGGCATAGCATGGGAAGAGACTAGGTTGAGCCTGGATGAAGGACAGGGGAAAGACAGAGAGAGACCTGATTGCAAATGGAAACAATGGAAAATCAAATACAGAACTCAGTCACAAGTATGTCTTAACTTCATTTCCTAGAACTTAATATATGAAACAATGTGACAGATTCTTACCAGCTTCATAAATCTGTTTTGTGAAGTTGACTCTAGTACTTACAACGCAATTGTCATTGCAGATTCATCTCGTACTTCCTCAGTAACCAAAGCAATTCTAGATAACAACCTATCCATTCTAAAACAATAAAATATCAAGTCTCTGTTTTCTTTTCTGAATAACAAACCAGATCATTGTTCCTATTCTGCATAATAAGCCAGCTTCTTTATAGCAACATATCAACAAATGTAATTCACTTAGGGCTTCTTTCTCATTGCTTTATACCTTTTGCAAAGCTGAAACATCTAGTAGACTCAACAGAGTATCTACAAAATACTTGCACAATTCTTCATGTGGAAGAAGAAATGAGGCTCAGGTCTTGTAGTTCAGATACCCTAAAACAGAGCACTTGCATTTCCATGTTAGACTCAATAACATCTTTACAATTAATATTGTACATAATATAAGAGCATCCCACACTGGAATACCGAATGTTCTAATGAGATGGGAACTTCCAAGGAGAGGAAAGCTTTTGAGCAGGTTGTTCCCACACAGAGGTGAGACATGGACCCCTATAACTCTGGTGAGTCCTCTAAATATTCTGTAATGTCCTTCATTAAATAAGCACTAAAAAACAACATCTGCAGCTACTCAACTTCAGTCAAAATGTACTTTCAAGATGATCAAAAATCACGGTTGACTTTATGTCTACTTGGCTTACTCTGCTGCAGTTCTGGTACAGACCTGCAGCTGAAAAGGTAACCAAACTTTGTCTTTCCACATTCTTTCCATGTAGAAACAAGCTATGACATAATTCTTAGCTCAGTTCCTGAACACCACAGAGGTCCCTTCCAACCCCTACTGTTCTGTGATTCTATGACAGTTTCATCACACTGCATGTTCTGTAGAAAACAAAAATCTCACAAAAATGAGGACTCTGTTATTGCATGGAGGTAGAAAAAAATTACTTTTCCTGAACCAAAACAGTGATAAAAAATTAGAAAGTCCTGATGATCTCAGTAGTCACATCCATGGAGCAAATTTGGCTAAGACAACTAACCTAGTTCATTTCATTTTTCTGTGGTCGTCTGATGGTGGAGAGGACAAACTCTTCAAAGAGGACTTCACAGGGCAGATGATCTGAGCTCATACATAAATGAAAGAGGGAATTCTCTTCCTATAAAATACTTCTGCAAGAATGCCACTAAGAAATCTAATTTCAGTTGGTATCAGATATGCATCATGTCAGCAAATTGGAAGACAGAATGATGATATCACTGAGGCTTTTTGAGTTACCCTTGAACATTCAAGCAGCATTGATGTAGCTTTTATAATTTCATTTATTTTCATTTCTAATGACAGTAAACTCATGATTTGTCTTAACATCAAAAATATGTAAAAAAGCAACAAGAAAATAGAATAATTACTTTTGGAAGACATGTTAGAGTTCAGGACGTAACTAGTGAGAATAGAAAGATTTTTTAAAATTCAGAATTATGGTAATTGTGTCTTATTACCTTGTGTGTACTGTGCACTGTGAATTATCTATGCTTAAAAAGGTGGATTGCCTGGAGCAGCCCTCATTACAAAAGTAAAACTAATCATGAATGTACCGGTATAAATCACAGAAGAGGCATACATTTAGTCTCAAGAGTCTGAAAAACTGTGAGATGCTCTTCTTTATTATTGTTTTAAATGAAATTGACATTGCTACAGTGATAGCTTTCTAAATGGGATACTGTGATGTTGCCTTCCAGTTATGAAGTAAGTTCGGTGAGATCAACAAAGCTTCACAAGCTGGACTCACTTGGATCTTAAAGGAAGAACCAGCAAGCCTGGAGAGTGTTTCCTCCCCTGTTAACCCTCCCCTGAACAGACAGACAAGTGCTTATTGCAGGCAACCTCAGATCCCCAACTATGCTCTTACCTTGTGAGACACAACCCTATGTTGATCCAAACACCATGTGACCGTGTTATCAGATCACCAAGTGAGAGCTAACACATTTTGTCACTCAGCATAATTTATTATCTCAGCCTGAATACAACCACTGTTCTGCAAATTTTGCTTTTCTGGGAGTGCAGCAGAGCACACTTGTGTCTGTGTCTCTGGCCACATACATATATGTAGAAAAAGGATGCGTTTCACATGGGTCATCTAAGGATGTAACACCTTCTAGCCACAAAGGTATCAGCCCAAGTCCACTACGAGTAAAAGTTTACAATTCCTTTTTCCCTGGTCTAGCCATTGCCTGTTTTTGCTTACTGGAATTCCACTATTGCAGCTTCCCTATAGCTTACTGTTTGCCTATATTTTTCATCTTTTTCTGAAAGGAAAACTACCACAGAAATCTTAAGTTTTGCTTCAATAATTTTTGCTTCCCCTCTTACTTTTTGCACATTTACTTCTAATGTTTAAAATTACATCCCACGCTCAACATAACTGCAGAATGTGTTCCCCAGCCTTTTCAGGTACTCTTTTGGGCCATCTCAGAACTTTTTCGCTCGAACCGGGAAAAGATCCCTCAGTCTTTTGCATTACATCAGGTTCTTCAGACCGATCAAACCACTCTGTTTGGATCTTAATCACTATCACACAGAGTACAGAATCTCAGAGAGATGCATTCTACCACCACCTATTCTATTGATATTCTGATCTCTCTACAAGCCGATTTTAGTTCTGTACAAAAAGTATAATTTTTTTCAGGAAGTTCCCTCAGGATTCTCTAAGTAGCATGTATTCACAGAGGAAAAAATACATTTTTCATTTCTTTGCATTGATTAATGTACTTTTATGATCTGATGCAACCAGTAACTGAATAAGCAGAATGTTTTTGAAGTCTCTGTGCTCTTCCAGTTTCTTGTACCAACATCAGTGGTGTTAAATGCTCTGTGTGACTTCTGATGCTGATTCATCTCATCTACAGGGTTGGAAGAGGGCAGAGGAACTTGTTACAGCTTTGCAGACTCAGAGATGTTCAGCTGTGAAACTGCTCTCTGTTTGGCCAATTGGCCACCTGCCAGCAGAGAATAGCCAGAGCACCTCCAGAAGCAAGGAACATCTGTCAGCTTAGTGTGCCCTACAGTGGAGAAATGCCCAACTAGTAGTCATATAGAACACCATAAATGAACAGAAAAGAGAAGGCATCTTTTATTTTCAATTGACTGATGCAAATTGTGCAAATACATACAATTATCTAAAGGTATCTATTCATTTCGCACATGCATGCATATCAGAAAATAAAAATACGTTGAGATGTTCACATGTACTCAGAAAGTAAGGCCGAGAAAAAAGGACTTAGTAGGACTGAATACCATACAGTAATGCAAGTCCTCCTCTCCTCTCCTCTCCTCTCCTCTCCTCTCCT
>Ga0181612_112012_pt1 | contig 11361 bp, 2 predicted proteins | sample HoacroProtozoa21_FD_119630 | JGI IMG/M metagenome (GOLD analysis project Ga0181612, IMG submission 119630) | Hoatzin crop microbial communities from Cojedes, Venezuel. Combined Assembly of Gp0051906, Gp0051904, Gp0051908
AACATAGTAATTCAGAACTCCTGGGTTTTAAGCGAATTCGGGATCTTCATGAAAAAACCTCAGTATTATTTTGTACTTCTGAGCCTGTGAAAAGATAGAAGAGATTATTGCCAATTTTTTCTTTAAGTAGGATCTTTTGGTAATCCTTTTGCTCAGTAGCACTAGTAAAGCAAAGTAATACTTAAACAAACCTTCCCAGAGCAATTTAAAGTCGATCTGTTCCAATGTGCTTTTGAGTGAGAGTTCCAACTTTTCATTAATTCAATTAAGTGCTACAGAAAATTCTTGATGGAAATGACCTCTAGGTATGTGTTATTTAGCTTAACTACCTGTAAATGAAAGCTTGTTAGCTCCACCAGATTCTCTTTTTAATGTTTGCTTTGGAGCTTTTTATAGACAGCTTCAGCAGTTCCTGAAGAGGCTGTTTTTCACCTTCATAGGCTACACTTGTGGGACACTTTCTCACAGTGTTCCTCCTCACATTTCCTGCTGCTTCATATAATTTCTGCTCTTCCCCACCCTCACTCATATCCTTTAGTTTTTTGAATCTTGCTCCTTTGTAGTTATGCCCATTCATGTGGATACCTTATTAAAAAATCTCCTTCTCTTTTTTTTCTCTGTTTTTTTTTGACTAAGCTGAGCACCTTGCTTTTTCCGATTGGCATTACAGCACTGTTAACTAATTCCTTTCTATCCCTGTACAATTTTTTTCTCCTCAGCTAATCCCTGTAGAATCATGCTTGTTAATTACACCTCTCTAAATTCTTTCCTAGCACATGGAGGAAAGCTAAAACCCCAGGATATGATCCCTTAGCTTATTCAACAGAAAATTACACTGACATTCTGATGGCCATTATTGCTTATTGCAAACTCATCTCCAATTGGCTGTTTATATAGCACTCTCAGCTCTCAAATAGTTTATTGTTTTATTATTTTTTTAAACACATTACTTTCCAGTCCTCTTCTGTGTTGACTGTCAGTATTTTTATTAACCATTACCAGATAAAATCCCAGATTCTTGCTGGCCCAATTTAACTGAATTTTGGCACCTGTAGGGCAGCTACATGTGAGAAATATATTCAGGTTGACTATGATTTTACTGTTTTCCTAACTGTCATTCCCCAATTTCTGTATGACCCAAAATTTGAAAACCACATGTGGAAGATCTGCTAGGTCATCTAGTCTGCTCTGTTCTTTTGACTTCAAAGACAGCCGATCAAACACACACGGCTTTTGCTCATCGTTCATTATATCATGTTGTAAAGCACCCCCATCTCATTTTTCTAAAATTTATAGTGAAAGTACAGGTCAATATAAAACTTTTTGCTGAATCTTTAATAAGAGTCATCTGCCATCATTCCTTCTTTCCTGTGGAGTGTCTTAAGTCCTGTTTAAAGTTCACGTAAGAGGGCACTTTTTCCTCCTCCCGTAGGGATTCTGACTGGCATTTTCTGGAACTATTTCTGCATCAATAAATGGACACTTATCAATATGTCTGTTCCTTTGCAAACAAGCTGAAGATTATCCTACAGAGGACTGCCTGAGAAGATCCAGCTTTTGGTTTCCCTTTCAAGGTCACTGAGGTCACCTGAGAGTTTTTCCTACCTCTCTCCAGTCAGAGGTTTGCATATGAGTGGAAATTCCCCAGCGCTCTTCAGACCACCCTTTGACCTTCTTCTCACAACTCCTGTCCTGGCACCCGCAAGGCAACAAGCCATCCTGCTCTCTCTAACTGGGTCATAGATGGCCCAAGACACATTCTTCACTTAGTCACTGAAGGAATATCCATGAGATAAATTAGAACAGATGTACGGCAACTTTTTCTTTTGGCATTTACACCACTCTCTGGTCTAATTAAACCTGACATTGTGACCATCATAATACCAACTGCATCAAAGAAATGAAATAGCAGATTGTCCTTTTGATGGCAAATATGCTTATTTTGCCTTCCAGTGAGAAGTGATTTTTCCTTTTCTGTGAGACAAGCTCCTATTTTTTCCTGCTGTCTCAAAACCTATGAGACAAAATATCTTGAAGCCCTTACACAGAAGTTTGTTTAAATTCCCATGAAGTGAAAGCAGATACATTTAAGAAAAAAACAGTCTACTTTCACATATCTCTTCTGATACTGAATTCCATATCAGATTTCTTATTTGTTTTTCTGGTAATAAGGTACCGTGCTAACATTTCTGGATACCTGTTAATAATATATGTGGCAGTTATACATATTTTATACTAAAGGCTGTCTTAAGACCTACATCTTTATAGGTAATAATCTGCTTAGAAAAACAGTTTCTTGAATTATTTATACTCATTTGGAACAACAAAAATCAACTGTCTGTTTATAAGGTCAGGCACCAAACAAGAGCCATTAATAATATAGTTCCATATCTTGAGACTAAGGTGGCTTAATATTTATTTTTTAATCACATAGGAAAGACACTTTGCTGCACTATAACTAACCAAGCTAGACTTGTCTACAAAGCATTCTAATGTGACTTCATAGGTTAATAGAAAGTTTACTGAAAGGAAAATGTCTGAGAATGCTTTACAGAGATATAGGAAAAGGGAAAAATAGCAAGTTTTGCAAAAACCCAGCTTTTTCTGTGAAAACCTCATCTTTTCTGTGAAAACTTTAAAAATAAAAAAGTACTGATTTTTTTTTAAAAAATTACAAAACTCTGTTAAGATTTTGGGTCAATGGTGGTAATAAACATCACCAGACTGAAAAAGAAATCTGTCACAAATGGAGGCCCATAGTGAGAATCACATGGGCAGAAGTCTTGCCTAAAGGGACAATACCAAATGTAGTAGCCCTGATTCTTCATTGCCTTAGACTTTTTGCCATTGCCTGTAAAGACAGTGTAAAATTATCTCAGCAGTTTATGGCATTTTCACACAATCTGTGCCAAGTATTCTTTATTACTATTCATAAGAATAGTAATAAAGAAGGGATCTTCCTGGGGCAGTTCCTTGTGACCAGCCTGGTTTCCAACAACCTTCTGGCCACTTGCAGGATCAAAGTCTCCAGGGGCTTTGCTTTTGATCATATCTGGAATGGACAGTACAACAAGATGTGTCACTGGAAATGTTCCATGGAAACCACCTGGGAGCAGCTTTGTGTGACTCCAGGGCTGTCCCTTCCCTGCCTACCTTGGCTCTGCCTTTTGAGAAACCATGGAGACAGGAGCAGCCACAGCTAAAAATCTCTGTGTGAAAGAGGGAAAGATGCATTCATGGGAATACTGACATTTAGCAGATTTTGTCAATAAGGATTTTGCAAGACCACCTTAATCCAAGGATAGGAAGTAGCAGTGAGCTCTTTCTGTTTCTTCACTGAGTGATTCTCAAATCCACAAACAGCTTTCAACATCAATTCATGAATACTTCCTGAGAAAATGCTCCCATGAAAACATATAAAAAGAAATTCTCCATTGGCTTCCTTTTCAATGCCAAAGCTACCTCTGTTCTGGCAAAAATTTAGCGTTTCTTCATTTATGTCACTGGAGATAGTTTACATGGACAATAAATACTTTTGAAAGTGATCTTAAAGAATTTATTTATATTCAGAGAACAAAACCCACAACTTCTTAATTTCCCCACATGAGGATTTCCTTCGTCTTTTTCACTGTCTGTAATGGTGTCCTACATTTATGCCTCAGAAAGCTGGAAGGTCTCATGTATGTTGCCGTGTATTAAGATTCTCCTTTCTTTGAATATTTTTGCAACTAAATCTTCTTCTGTGAGCATTTATGTGCATTGCTTTGGGAGGGTCATAAACATCTGTGAACCCAGTATATGAGAGAAGAGTGAAACGAAGAAATGTTGAATGGATTTTTGAACATACTTTTCTCCATGTTACTGCCCATCCGTGTACATGAGGTGCTGCCAGTTCTCAAACAGCTGTGTTTGCATTAGTGCACTGTGTTTTTTGGTGCACATGAGTGCACACACTAGACTGAATGCGTGCTTGGATAGCTAATACTATATTTCTTTCGTAGCCACTTGGTTTGTATTATGTCAAACTGATAGCAAGAAACAATTGCTTCTGCTGTTCTCCATTGTTGTTATTGCAAAAAAATAGAGAGGAATATTCACATAGATGGATCTTCAGTGTTATTTGCTTTTGTGTTTGATTTTGTTCTTGGCTGGAGTGGGTGCAACCTTTTAACAACAGATAGGTATTAAGGGAACTACTGTTGCAGAGAAATCAGTAGTCTGTGAAGCAAACTGGTGCCTCTAAGTCAAAGGAGGAAGAAAGCCCCAAATACTCAGGTCTTTTGTCTGCAATCTTGCCACAAATCTGTGTGGAAACAGATTGTTGCTGTCATTCATATAAGAGCTGCAACAAAACTTTGAGATAGAACTTTGATTACACTGTAAGGGCAAGTTGGACCAGATCTAACCCTTACTAATGCTCATCAGATCTTTCCAATCAGCCTCTGCTCAGTGCTGCACAATGGTTTCTGATCTCTTTTCAGTCAATAATTTAAAGCTTCACCAAGAATCTTCTGGCTGTTTTTCGTGACTGTGGAAATACCAGCAGAAGTTTTAGTTGAACATCTTTAGGAACAGAGAAGAGAAGAGAGAATGCTGACATTTTAATATCTGCTGATGCTTTTGAAGAATTCATTGTGGTGAACCGAAGGGGTTAATTTGGGCAAACTTCTGGGAAAAAAAAGCACTCTAGGAAAAAAAATAAAAGCAGCTAACTAGGACTTTGTGTTTTCATGTTTTTTTCTTTGTCTAGTTATTTTTCAATTTTAATGGAAATGTCCATCGTGTTTTGTTAAAATAATGTGCTTTAGAGCCTAACTGGCTAACTGTGTACTCTATACTTTGTGTTCAGGCAACTGTCCCATTGGATGGAATCACGTTTGCTTGAGGGCACTATCAGTGCCCTGGACAAGAAAAATGCAATAATTCACATTCATAACCTTCCCGTTTCTTTGCTTTTTGTGCTCTGCTCTCTTTCAAGCCCTCTGATACATCAAATGAATATTCTGTTTGTTCTCTTCACGTTATACATTTCAGGGTGGGTAGAAAACTTAGAACTGGTATTTGGTAGCCTACTGGTTTATGAGAGAAGCTTGTTAAAATATTATGTTGGCAAAGGAAAACAACCAGATGTTAAATGCCAGATAGTCTCTGCTTCAAATCAGAAAACACTTTAGGCTTTAAAATGTCCATTTTTTCATAGCATCACAGATTTTTTACTCCAGTATTTTACACTTCCCCAATAGCAATTTTCTCTAGGTATTAGTGAGTGACCCATTAAACTGTAAGTGAACCATGTTGAAAGATAAAAAAAAGTGGGCTGTAAGGAAAACATTGGTCTCGCAGGTTAGCAGGTATAAAACCTCTTTTGCTATTGTTAGAAGTGAGTGTTTGGAATGAAGACTATTGGCCATAATACATGTCAGATCTGTTCACCTCAGCCAAGAAATATTTTTTTACAGTTCATCCTAATAACAATGAGCAAGGGACCCCTATAAAGTCTAGGGATATGATGATGCTGAGTTCACTTTATGAAAATTGTAAGTTTTGTTGATAGAGGTAAGTAATTGCTCAATTCTAATAGAACTTTATAAGGCCTTTAACTTAGAAGTGCACGATATTCTGATTAAAAATGGTCACTTTACATTGTCTCTCAAGGACATATTTAATAGATTAAGAATTCACTAACTAACAAATCCCAAAAAGCAACTGTCAAAGGGAATCATGGACTGAAGGGTTTTCAAGAGGTACTGATATTATTCAGATGAGGCTGGATGCTGTTCAGTATTGTCTTCAATGATCTTAAAACATATTTATGATCAGAGTTGATAAAATGCATGGATGAGACACTTTATAGACCGCTAATGATGAGGATTTAATGCCTCCCCAGGGCAATTTGGATTACCTAATAAGTTTGGCTTATTCATGTGGGATGTATTTCAGTCTAGTGGAATAAGGAGCCAAAAATCTCACAACTGTCAATGCAGAGCATCTGCACAGATCAGGAGACTGCCTCTTGGAAAGCCATGTCTCAGAAACAATGGAGGTATTCCAGGAGAGAACTAATTTGACATAACAATTGAGATGATGCAGTGCAAAAGTGGATAATGATTTGAGGTTTGTAAAGTGAGGAGAAGCCCTGTGATTCATAACTTTGACAGCTCCTATAGGCTTCTTGGCCAATGTACGAGATTTAAGTGCCACTGTATTACTGGAAACGCTTGTCTTGCTGTCAGTTAACCTGGGATGTGAACTGTGGTCTTTGACAGTGGTTTGCACATGGTCACATAGTCAAATCCACTTCTGCAAATCCTGGTAGGATCCTGAAACTGGACATTCCCTGCCTTATCATCTGCAAGGCCTTATTTGGCAGGTGGCCTCAGAGCTGGGTCAGACCTTGCACAAGCAACATAGATGAGACACTCTGCTTAGCCGCTTTGAGCCAGTAGCAGGAGTATTCATCCGAGCAGCAGGAGACCTGCTTGGAAACTGAGACCATGGCTCTCACTTCCAAGGACAAGATCTCCTTTGCAGTTTTCTTTAATGACATTACTGCAGTTACATGAAATGGTTAAATACAGTTTTGGACTGGGAGAAGAGAGGAAAAGGGTGAATCTGCCTTTAGAACTTATGGGCTAGGACAGTTGATTGGGATGTAAAAATCCAGGTGCAAATCCTTGCTCTGAATCAGGAGCAACAGAGATTTGGAAACATGTACTTCACCTTCCAGGTGAGTGCCCTTGCCATTGAGCTATTGGCTATACAAAGCAGCTTCTTGTTCCTTTATGGTTCTATTTGCAGTTAAATCATGAGCACAAGAGTACAGCGAGCTGCTTTGCCGCACATTTGCTGTTCAGATGCTGCCTGTTTTGAGGTGGATCACACTCAGTGTGCATACACTGCATTTAGGACTAACAGTGAGGGTAGTATGTGAGCCATAGCTTAACTACAGTCTTGGGGTCTGCATGACTAACAAAGCAGTTGTGCCTTTGAAGCTTTCTGTTTTCTCACTGAGATGGGCAATAACCATTGTCCCATTTTTTCTGGCCCTTTTCTGAGAAGAACAACCCTTACCTTTGTTAATGACATAAGGACCCTGCAATTGTGGTGCTTCTTTGTTCCATTCCTCTACCCTTTGATATTCTCTTCTGCGTAGATGAGAGACTGTCCAAGAGAAAAACTGTTACCATGCATGCATAAAAACCCCTAACCTGACATGAACTTATTGGAAATAGCAATAAATTAAGATGGTGCATTTCTTTCCTTCTTATTTTGCTCCAGAGTTTAATTATCCTCAGTTTTAGCTGCTAGTTCTACAAGTAGTAGAAACAACAGCTTGTGTTCCTGTGGATTTGTCTCAAATTCAGTTTCACTGGTGTCTTGTAGCTTGTTAGCCGTAATGGAAGCTTTTGCTTATAGTTAGATCATGGATAACAGCTCTTTCAGTAGGGATTCTTTGGTGTCTAATGGGAGCTGAGTGTGTGTCTTTCCGTCATTGGGGAGAATCTACACAGTCTTTCTCCTCCAGTTGCTTACTTTCTGTTGGCTTGCAGAGACTTAGTTATTTCTGAGACGGTGCTTCTGAGATAATAAATCTACTGCTGTGGCAAACATGGTGGCAATTTATCAACAGGCTCATGCATGAGCAGGTAGAGACAGACAGATAGACAAGACAGACACAACAGAATTTCTTTCTTTTGGAAGCCGAATGAAGAAATACATGCTTAATTTTTAAATGTTAATTTGTTTAGCTTCAGCCCCCAAATGTTGTTTCTTGGTGTGCTTTTTTCTGCAGATTATAAAGGCATTTGAACTTATTTTCTTCCTGTCAAGGCAGTTCCATGCTGTAATCAAGTTCCAGCTCCTGTTTCTTTTGACAGACTCAACAAATTGTATGCTCTAAATCTGTCAGTGCAAGGTATTTTTATTCCAGACCTGAGATCAACTCTATAGTTATTCTCTAAACGTTTCCCCCATCTTTTAGTATCCTTCACAGAAAACGCTTACCAGACATGTATGCAGTATTCTAAAATCAGCCTTCCCTTGTTTTGTAGGTTTATGTTCATCTTTGACCAGGAATAAAGTATGTTTAAAAAAACCCAAAAAGAAATCTGAATATTTACTAGCTTTTTCAGAATTTTTCAGGCTTCTAGCATAGATGTAGCCCTGATAAATAAGGTACAATTGCTGATTTCAGCAGCCACTGGAGGTTTCAAGTGCCTGATGCCTCATAGTTCACTGTTGTTGTAAATTGTTTAAAATGGACAAAATGTAATAATTTAACGGACAGTGAAAAAATTGCACTTAGAAAATGGAATAAGTGCTCTGCTCCCCACTTTATAAAACAACAACCCAAACCTCTTATTATATTAAATGAAAAGATGACAAGTCTGAGCTTTAGAGGTGGAACAACATGTTACAAGCTCATTATGTGCCAATGCATCCCAGCTGCTGCATGACCCTGTTGTATATTATTTTTTTGCACAAATACTTTTCTGAGTCCTGGAAATACTGTGACATATCTTTGGACACATCTTTCATAATGCTCCAGAGGATGTCCTCATTACAATATAGTGCACATCAGGTTAAGATGTGCCTTTTATAGATGTTTATAATCTCTTCATCTGCATTTGGGGATTAACTTTGTAGCTTTCCACATCAGTTCTTCTGCTTGTTGTAGGTTTTTTTTTTATTGTAACACATCATATTTCAAACTTATTTTAGATTTGCCTTTTGTCCTCTTGTTGTTGATGAGTGACTACTACTGCATGTAAACCTAATCTAAGTTGGCCCTTTGAGCAGCTGTTAAGACCAGCTGACTTTAAATATCTCTTCAAACCTGTGTTTCTGTGTAGAAGAAAACAAAATCAAACCTGAAACACCCTGGAAAAATAATTTATTAGAAAATGAATTTTAAAGTTTTTGTGTAAACTGGAAAAATTCTGACAGAAAAGCAAGGAATGGCAGAAGGTTTCTTCTCTTGTGACTCTGGGTCTCAGTTGTGATTCTGGGACTTGTTTTACTTTCTGTAGAGAATTTCAGATGTAGTTACATGAGGTAAAGGAAGTGAGGACTCTCCCTGCAGTAGAACATTCAGAGTTTCTTTAGTGCACAAGAATATCAGCGTAAGATGGTGCACATCTTCTCTGTAAAGCCTTTCAAGCACAGCAGCTCTGGGTGTAAAGACTGAATTATGAAGAGAAAGATTCTCATTCTTCTTGTAGACAAGTTCTGACTCTCAAAGTAGAAAGAAAGAAAATTTTAAAATTGAAATTGTTTATTTCTTCTATAAGAAGCTACTGGTTTTGTTTAAAACATTGAAAATCCCAACATTTATTTAGTACTATTTTTCTTTGGATAACTATGTAAATATTGTGGACGCTGTTCTCAACCAAGGTATTTCTGTGTTCTTCTTGCTGCTTCAGCAGACACGTTTTGATTTATACCTGAAAAGTATCTGACAAACTGAGAAGAGAGCACTCTTCCTCTGAAAACCATGTTTATGTAGTTGTGAATCATAATTTTTTTTACAGAAGGAAACGACGCACTCTAATAACTCTGATACCGGAGCTGGACTTCATTGCAGTGTGATGTGTCTCTTCTCGGTTATTTCTACTGACAGTGGCTTTTATGGTTCTGATTTAAGACATCACTTTCATTAACAATTCTTTAATTTGATCCTTGGCTAGAATTTATGTAACTAAAAAAATGTAAGTACATTTTTAAAAGAAAAGATTTTTTTTAGAGACTTCTGATTTATTTATTCACACATATTTATTATACATTTACTGCATTTATGGCTTCCTTTCTTTGAATGGCTTGCACACTGAACTTGAAGGACACTTTCTGACACTTTATGGTACAAACCAGTACAAGAGAAAACTACTTCCACTTTTTAAAGTGTTCCTGGGAAGCACAGGACTGGTGTGTCAACTCAGTTCAGGAAGAAGGACTGCTGCTATTGTGACCCTATTATTTATCACAGCCAAGATAGTCTCACACATCTTCTGACAGTGGGAAACCAGCAAAAGTTATATTGCCTAGAAGCTGATTCAGGGCCATAGTTATTGCCCTGGGGTTTTTAAAAAAGCATTGAAATATCAAACAAAATTTTAATAGAATTTGAATCACAAATTCCAACATAGGTATTTCTGGACATAGAAGGGCAATGAGGGAAGTTCTGAAGGCTTAAGTAGTTCTCATCCTTCTCCATGGCCTTATGGAAACAGATTTCAGTAATCAAGCCTTGACTGAAGCAGATGAGATCCAGCCCCAAGTGTTTATGAATATTCAGCCAAGAAGCATTCTGTACTAAACCTGACTGCTTTATCTAGGACTTTGGGAACACACTGACCTTCAGCAGGATTTCGAGAACACAGCATCTTCTCATGAACCATAATTCTTAACCAGTCACTGTTGGCACAGGCTGCTTTCACAGAAGCGGCACAGTTCATTTTGACTGTTTGTTACTCATGGCATGTGATTAGTCATCTCAGTCCAGTTAGTTTTGTTTTCACTCACTTCCTGGGTGATCATAAGTTTTTAAATAGAAGGTATAAATACAGAAAGATCAATAGACAGCAATGAATAACCCTCTGCTTTAAAGTTTGAATATATTTCCATGAAAACCTGAAAAATACGACTGGTCATACACCAGAGACTTCTTAATGATCTGCATGACACTCAGATCACATTTTCCAATGAAGTGAAGTCAACCCATTTGTTTATGAATATAACTGAGACTCTACATTTCCATTATTCATCTCCATTAGACCTTGAAGTATTTGTTCCTGAAAGGAAACAAAGAAAACTGAGCAAAAATCTAATTCCTTATAATCCAAAGGCAGACTAAATAGTGAAACTTGAAGATGGGAGTGAGAAGAGCAAAGTATTCCAGTGATAATTTGTACGTTGCATTCTCAGTTGCCTTTGCTAGGTTGTTTTCTTTTTTTCATTACTATCCACTTTCCATCTGAAAGAGTCCAGAGGCCAAATCGTATACAAGGGCCAGCAATGCAATAGCAGGCATCGACAGTAACTTCAACAAGAATGAAGCATTTCTTCTGGATTGTTCACTTTATTCACCGGTTCTTGACTTTATATTCTACGTTTTTTTAGTAACAATGACTGCTTTCTTTTCAGCATATTTTGCCTATTGTGATGGTGCCATGTATTATAACTCTTTATAGAGACTGAATTTCAGTCAAGTTAGGAATGTATTTCAGCTTAAGGACCTGAAGGCCACTTTTGCACCAGAAGATGCTCTTAGAGTGATTGTGCCTGTCCCAGGCATTTTATATATTACAACAGGTTTGTTGATGTAGTTAAGCTGGTGCAGTTCTAGTGGCAGATGCTTTTTCTGCA
>Ga0181612_142236_pt1 | contig 11361 bp, 8 predicted proteins | sample HoacroProtozoa21_FD_119630 | JGI IMG/M metagenome (GOLD analysis project Ga0181612, IMG submission 119630) | Hoatzin crop microbial communities from Cojedes, Venezuel. Combined Assembly of Gp0051906, Gp0051904, Gp0051908
CCTATCAGTGAGCAGGTGGGGGTGCACGAGAAGCGGGGAGGGGACACAGCTGACCACAGAGATATCATATCCCATGCAATATGACACCATGCTCAGCACTAAAAGCTGGGGGAGAAGGAAGGGGGGGATGTCTGGATTTATATCGTTTGCCTCCCCAAGTCACCATTACACGTGATGTAACGTGCCCTGGAGATGGCTGAACATCTGCCTGCCGATGGGAAGCAGTGAATTAATTCCTTGGTTTGCTTTGCTTGCATGCATGGCTTTTGCTTTACCTGTTAAACTGTCTTTATCTCAACCCATGAGTTTTCTCACTTTTACCCTTCCGGTTCTCTCCCTCATCCCACCAAGGGCAGAACAAGCGAGTGGCTGTGTGGGACTTAGCTGCCGGCCGGGGTTAAACCACCACAGTCAGGAACCAAATCTATTTCCTCAAAGCCTAGTTGAAGGCACCACTGATTAGACGTTCCTTCTCCAGCTTTCTACTTACGTATTGTTTATTTACAAAATCAGTTAAGGAGTATACGCTCCATAAGCAGAAAGTTGGATTAGTAGCCAAAGTAGATCTGCATTGACAGGTTTATGCAGTCACATTTTCCAGCAAATAAGAAAATAGCCTAGCTGAGTTCACAGCTGAAGAGTTTAGCTGTAACAAGGAACATTAACCTGGGCTTAGTGACACTCTAAACCATCTCATGAAACAGAGTGCCAACGGCATAACTAACAGAACAGACAAGATTACAGTCCCAGCTTCTGCTGAGCTGTAAGGAGTCACTCACAACTTTACTCTGTGAGCACAAGGCCAAAGATTTAAAGGGCATGCAAAGCCACATCCTATATGCTCTTAGTCACACTCAAAGAGATTTTAAATTCAAAACTCAGCTGGAAGGAAATAATAGAATAAGAAAGGACAAACCTAACAATAACCAAGCCTGGTAATACTGTATTTAATTTAAAATTCCATACAAAACATCGCTATGAAGCACCTAGAAATACTATACGTGCAAATATAGTGATGTACTACCACGAGAATTTAAAAAAAAAAAAGTCAGAAATAACGTAGCTTGGCTTGTCACTCACTGATAAAGGCTGTACCATTACTGCAACCTATATGCTGCAATTATGAATTCTAGCAACTAGGGCCTAATACAAGGAGACAATGGTGAAGAGAGCAATAAAAAGACTAGAAGCCGTACAGGGTAGAATTGAGGTTGTGTTGCCTTGCTTGTGCTTATGACGAAACGTGAACTTTTTTGGAGAAGCATGGATTACACTTAAATGGTTTAAGTTCCAATGCATAGCGATATAATATATATAATAATACATAAATTTACTGTTTTGTTAACAAAATCTTTTCATAGATTAGCATCACAAAGGAGACATGCTGACACAATAACTTTAGCAATTGCTACGCATAAAAGTCTTTCAATTATATCCTGGTGTTGGATATACACTGCACTAACATTATAGTAAAAATTTCATGTTGCTCTTGAAGGAGCTGCAACAACCCAAAATGTAGTACGATGGCCACGTTTGGAAGTTGCAAACTGTACTATTCCTCTGGCTTACACAGACCTACGGCCAACTTCTTTTTCAAGACAGAATCAAACAGCACTGCCTTACAATAATATGTAGTGTACACAGAAGAGCATCACGACCTATCCATGTCTGCTGTTTAGAGAAAGAACAAAAGTTACAAAAGGAATAAAACCCCCTGAACCAATAATTAAATAAAAGCAAAAATCATTAAAAAAACAAAACAAAACCTGTGCCCCTAACTGTTATTTAGACCTATTTTTACCCTGCTTTATTAGTCTTTGTCAAGAGACTATCCTAGCTTGATGCATTAAGAAACTGTCTGGAAACAAGGACAGTAGAAAAAGGGGAAGAAAAGAACTATTCCTAGCTTGAGATGCAAGTCTTGGATACTGCCACCAAAAAGCACAGAAGGAAGGAAAAATGAAGTAACAGAAAAACTACCAAATACATACTCAACAGGAAAAAGCTTGATATGAATATCTCCCATGCTTGTGTGGATGATAGCACTGTCTGAAACTCTTTTGGGACCTTCTGCCTGAGTGGCTGCCATGACCTCTTCTTTAGAAGGCTTCTCATTAAATACATCTCTGTCAGAATCTGCACTCTTCGTATCTTCTGGTTCACGTTTAGTAAACTGAAGAACAAAAGAGCAGAAGGTTAACTGTTTGATCTTTTTTTACCTTATCTTACACACTGCCCTGCACCCAAGACATCAATGTGATTATTCAACCTGCTAAACACCCAACTAGATTTGAAATGTAGGAAGAGAATTCTTACACAGTCTATCCTTGCATTTCAATGTTGTGCATTACCAACATTTCCAAAGTCACAAATTCCAGTCCTACATGCAAATCTAAGTAACTTTTTGTAATCTGTTATCTTTAAACTTCCCCCCCTCCTTTTCAACAGAAAGCCCACAGCAGTTCGGCGTATTTTCTTTAAAAAAAAGAGTGGAAAATATAAATGTGTTCTGTATATTCATACAAAACTGGCAGGTCTGATCAAAAAACAAAACAAAAGTTTCACTACAAAGTCAAACTGAATCCTCTTATTCCAATACTGCATTAATACAAAACTATAGAAAACCAGCAAATTGAACTCAAAACTGGAGAAATCTCAGAAATGTCATTTTTATAGTACTTACAGGAAAACATAGAATAAATATATGAGTACATGAGCATCTGCTTAACTGAGTAGTACACTCAGATGTCCAATGACAATCACTACTCCTTCTGCATACATATAGTCATGTTTTCTCTAACAGCGGGTAATGTTTCCGGATTTTGTCTTGTTTCCTCCAGATTTGTCAAATTGTTCAGAGTAATATATTCCATTATCTACTACACATCAACCACAGAAAGCTTTAGAAAGTATACTGTCTTGCTCCAATGGAAAACATGATCAAATTCAAGCACAAGTAACAACAGACATATCGATCTCTAACCTCCATGGTGATCACATTCCAGATCAGCTACTCACTACTCTGGAACTGCTTGTCTGTTTGGCTTACTCACTGCATCTCATAAAAAAATCTAAATTGTGAACAGGAAGACGACTCCTGTCTTAATTGCCAATAAATGTACTTGGTGCTACCGAGTCCTGATGCTGCTCTGAATATTTTTTATTACATATTTTATACAGTTAATTATAGTTTCTTTATCAGTATAAGACCTTGTTAGGATTTTTAAGTGTTCTTATCAAAGTGTTTTTTTCACCTAGAACAAAAGCATATACCCCTCAGGGAGAACTACAATTTAGACAGCCAAAACTAATCCCAATTTATTTAACTGCTTGAGCAATAACGAAAAAATTAAAGACTACAAAGCTGTTTCTAGACAATTTATAGCTAATTCAAGCTAAAAATTCTAGAGTATACTTGCAATATAAAAGGACTTCTTTGGAAAAGTTGTGTTCACAAATACTCAAGACAAAAAGCACTGGAAAGGTGCAATAAGAAAGATAAAAAATAATGCAGGGAAAACATCAATACAAGAATGGAATTATTTAAATAGAAACCACACACACCATGTAAAACCTATTTTTTTTAAAAGCCGTGCAGATTACTGTTGGATCTGCCTGGATATTCTGGAGAACAGGATTTTCAGATGCCTTCATCTCTATAGTGATTGCAGCACGATGTTTCTTCGCTACTCCTTGGAACAAAGCTAGTTGCATCACTCTGATGTTCTCTTGCTTTCCCAAGATACGAATACACCTGAAGTACAAGATGTAAAAAGGTGTAACTACTGTTAGCTGTTCACAGTCAGAGAATGTCTCCTTTCTGACTGCAAGACTCCAAGAAAAATTCCAAAACCGTCTCAACATAATTTACTATTTTTATAATGCTTCTCTATTCAAACTTGCTACATGATTTACTAGTCAGCCTCCTTAAGCAATAAAAGCCCACCTGCATGATCCAGATTTACTTTGTATTATCACATCCAGTTAGCCAGCAACTAATTGATTACACATTTTTAACACAAATATGCTTGCCATATTTTCTCCTCATTTTACTAAGCTTAAACTGCAACAACTCATTACTAAGCATGGGAATATCTAATGTAAGGCTCCCAAATAACAACAACAAAAAAAGATTAGACACCCCCATAGTCATATCAAGTTTTAAATATACTATAAATTAGACTGAATATAGACTTCAAAACAAACATATTTATCTCTATGTGTGTCACAGAAACTTACCTGTTAGTCTCTACATTTATGACCTTAATGCCCAACATTGTTCCATAGAGAACGAAGTGTCCAGTTTCATCAAAAATTATATTAATTAATCTTACTGCATCCACTTTTTCCAGCTCACGCTCAACTGCCATACGTCGGCCAAACTCCATATCTGGTAGTTGCTGTCTCATCTGCTGAAGTTCAGTAAACATCTACAGAAAAAAAAAAAAAAAAAAAAATAACTATTAGATGAACATATTTTAAACTTTTGATCCAGCAAAACACTGATCCACACGCTTAGAAAATACAGAATTCAAGTCAGACTACTCCACTCAAACTTAACTGAGGAATTAAAATAAATACAGGTAATTCTCTCTTTAATGACCCAACAGACATGTTGTAGTACTAGACTTAAGCAAAGAAAGTGTATAGCTGTCTAATGAAGTTCTTAGAAGATGACAAATTTAATTAATTATTTTTATGTTATTTGACACAGGCATTTTCCATAATTGCTTTCTAGTAAAAAGAATTCTAGCAGTATGAAAACAATCATAAGAAATCATAAGAAATCAACAACACAGTTTCACTTCATAACTAACGTAAATCAGTAAGAATTAATCCCCGGGCAAAGCAATACAAGAGGCAAGGAAGACATCACCGAAAACCTTTTCTGCAAGAAAAATAATAGTAATGAAGCTCAGCTTCAGAAACAGATGATAACTTAGGTGAATGAACTGGTAAACAAAATCAAGTGAGTAGAGAAAACGCCTCAAAAAAAGAGAAGCAAGACCAAACTCACACTCAAAGATTCATCAAAGACTCTCATGAGCTTCCCCGTCAGAAAACGGAAAATTCTAACTTTTCTGTCAGACCCAAGAGTGGCCATTTTCCTGCCATCAGGTGAAAAACTTATGCTGGATGGGTAAGCCTTGCATTTAGCAAATTCATATAGATCAGTATCTGTTTTATACTCCCAGTTCACATTCTTGGGAAATTTATATTCGTGAGGAGTACCAGTCCAGTACTCGATCATTCCGGATTTGTCAGAAGACACTACTACTTTGTAGACAGGGTTCAACCGTATCTGAGTAAGTGAGGATGTATGGAGTTTATCAAAAACATGAAGTGGCTGGTTATTTCCTCGTCCATCATATATGAATATTTTTCCTGTGCTCTTCTCAGATGTTGCAACAGAAGATATGGCATCTCCAGGGCAATATACCCATTCACACTGTCCAGGGTAGTAGCTGCAACAAAGAGTGGAAGGAGAAAAACGAAAGAAAGAAAGAAAGAAAAAAAAAAAAAAAAAAGGACTGCTGTTATTTAGATAAGAATCGAGTTATGTTACAAACTTGAAATCAAATACCGGAAGCAAATTTTGAACTTTATCTACTACTCTTGCTAAAATTCAGCATTGTTATAAGTAAGCTCTTCCAAGCAACACAATTCACTGGATGGCTTGGCAAATTTCTGTTGCTGCCATATTGGTTTTTTAAGAAGCTGTGATAAAAACCAAAGGTAGAAGGCAAGTATAAAATTAAAGTAAGGATGGAAATCCAGCTAAATAGCACCAGTGGCATTAATAATTACTACTCAACTTCTATGACTCAACAGCATTTCTCTTCCCTCTGTTAAGTGATTAACGCTCAAGTGGAAATGAACACAACTGTATCTTTGCCATACACTTACAGAAAAGTTCGACTAGGTCTTCCCAAAAAACAATTAACCAAACAAAAACAACCCAAAAAGCAATGTAAGTAAAATTAAGACAATCACCCTATATTCAATAAGCGTTCTGAATGCATTTAAGAAGGAACCCATTTGCTACTACCAAAAAGCATACTCTACAAAAAAAACAAGCCAGAGATATAGTCAGCAATGTAAGTTATGTCTGTTTTCAAAAACATCTGTAAGCAAAGTCTTCGACAACCGGAACTCAGAAACTAAATGACAGACCACAAAGAAATTATACAGTCTTCACAGGAAACTCATATGTAGTATCCCTTCACAAATCAAACTAACAGATACTGAAGGGCTGACAAGTGACAGACACTAATAATTTGGATTTTCAATGCCTGACTGGTAAAGATTTTCATAAAGAGAAACATAACCAGAAGTCTGTCTCGGGTTCACTATAAAGAAAAAGATCAAATAAATATATAAGTAAATAAATATGATGTCCCATTGACCTCTGCATCGTTACCCAAAGTTTCTGCAGAAATGGCCACCCTTCTCCAGATCATTGGTGGAAACATAAAGCATGAGGGTTTGCAGATAGCCACGCCATATAGATTAGTTAGAACTGAAAGGATATGAAGAATTTGAAGCAAAGCTAAGCAACCCTGCAATATACCAGCATATACCTATCAAAGCTGGCAACACAAGATAGTGTGAGCTGAAAAGACCACACAGAACTTACGATTCTACATTAATCATTACAAGCCTGAACAAACAGTCATGAAAAAATTCTCAGGTGGGTCAACAGAAACTACCTGTTCAATAAAGAGTATACAGAAGACAGAGCAACAAACATTCAGCTTTAAAAGTCTGTTCAGGACAATGCTTAAATTACAGCTGTATACTGTTCTCTTCTTCATTAAACAGTTCACTTCAGGTAAAACCAAAGCATCTCTGAAAAAATATATGGGGAGAGGAGGATCTTGATTACTGAAGTTGAAAAAAAAATCTATTTAAAGATAAATCAGGGAATGTACTACGGAAAAACGTTACAGGTAGCATTCTCAGGTTATCTCTGAAGTAAAATTGATTTAGATTCTACTTCAGTTTTACCTGAATTCTCAGAGAAAAAAAAGCACTTTCTCTTGTAATTTCAAATGAAGTTTTCCTTAATATTAAATTAATTTTATTTCATCCTACAATTTTACTAATTTTGTAGTGACAATACAGAGTTACTAAGTAGAAAAGACCAGCAAAAAAACAAAAGACTAAGGCTCACTGGAATTTTTCCACAGCAAACAGCCAAGAGACAATCAATTCCTATAAGCTCAGTACATTATCTGGAGGATGATACTAAAACTACAGCCAGCAAAGCAGACAACATAAGCTTTCATATGGGCATTCTGAAAAAGTTTTCCCCCACACCCCCCCAGTTTGTACTTCAATTCAGTTTCACAATTAATCAACAAATAGCAGACTACAAGGAGTAAGTTTTCCAATTCTAAATGGCTTGTGGAAACATGAGTATTTCTGCCATTCTTGGTACAGCATTCATTGATCCTCCAAACCTCCAAACCCACTCTTACAACAGCGTGGGCCTTGTTTTCCTCCAGTATTGTTATAATTCCAAACACATGCATTCCTATTTCTCCCAGATTCTTTAGCTACATACTGTATAACTACGGAAATCCTACAACAGCAAGACTACAGAAAACAACATTCTAACAGAAAAAGGAAATTTCTATCCCTATGACAGCAAATAACACAACACATGCAGGCCAAATTTCTTCTCTACTGGAATTATAAGTTGGCTACAATTTTTAAACTCAGTGCCAAACAACAGAAGAGAATTATGCCTAGCTAAGTATTTTGAGAAACACCACATCTTTGTGCATGATATTTGACACTGAGGAAAGGCACAGACCTACGCCACTCCTGTACTGTGCATACAGAGTCATAAATTTTTCTGTTCAGTTATGCAATCTCCAGCCACTGGATGCACTTCAGATAATGCAACTTACTCAGCTTCGTCTGACTGGGAAAAAAGAATCCACTTCTAAAAACTCAAATTAATGGCTTACCTCTTAGGAAAATAACCCCCATGTATAATCCCAAACAAACACTTTCAAGAACTAAGTAACTTACCCAAGTTTCAGCATGTTGATCATATCAAAGTTGACTACATCAAACACCTTCATTGCTTTGTCATCTCCAACCGAACAGAACAACGCCCCCTCCGAACTAACAGCAATACTTTCAATAACACCTATTAAAAAAGTGAACATACTATTACGACACAGGAAGAGGGACATCCTTCACTTCATTTCAATATACCACAGGGAAAAAACCTACAGAGGTTTAAACCTGTTTCTGAGCTGTTTCTCCACCTTTTTGACTTAAAAAACGACCTGATTTTAATAAAATAAAAGCAAACGAAAACCCACAAAACAACACTTTGTATCCTATCACTGTTCAGAATCAGCTATGTGATAATGAACTACTTACCGTACACACAAATGAAAGATAATGGCAATTACTTTAATTTAAAATGTTAATTTTAAAAAGTGAGAATATTATGATATGGTAAAAAATTACGTGCTCTTCAGTTTGCATCTCTCAAAAGAGAAAAAGCAGCAGAACTCTATAAGTATTAACACACATAATAGTCAAAATTACTCTGCAATTGAGCCTTCAATGAGTTTTTCACAATACTTATTTTTGCTTGTTAGCCTCTGTTCTCACATTTTTTTCTGTATATAACAAGAAGCTGATAGTTAAGATCAAGAACCCAACATAACGCTTTTTTCCTAACTCTAAAAAGAAACATTACTTTTACTATCCATTATTAAATATCATTCTTATTGTAACAGTCTGCACATCAAACTGTTTTTCTGTGCCCCATCAGTCATATCATAATTTCTAATAGCAATGAGAACCTTGTTTTCTGTCCAGCCTATTTAATGCTTAGTGTAGTACAGAAGAGCTATGTGTACTTACTAACTCAGAAAACTGAGTTAAAATTATTAATTCTTAATTGCAATTCAGCTGATAATCATGACGATGCTGAATTTACTCTACAGCTGCAATAATTCCAGATGAAAATAACCACTTTTTTCCATACTGCAAGGAAAAAAAACAAATAAAAAAGATAAAGGATGAAGGTAACCTTACTTAAAGTAACATCTTTTTAAACTTTTCTAGATTTTATGAACCCTATTATGTACCTGGTCTGCTTGTTTTTTAAATGGACAGTTTCTTTATATCCTAGGCATTCTTCCCACAGACAGGTGACAAGGCATTGCAAAGGGTGTAGGGGATCTGTGTAGGAGGAGTCCCACGTTTTATTCTCACCATACCGCCCCTGCAGTTTCGGAGCAAAACGTGACAGGACAGGAGAATGAAGGAAGACAGGTAGATATCCTTTAATCCCTGACTGCAGTAAATGAATCCCAGAACCCCTCTCCTCTTTATGTGCATTCCCTCTTCAAACGAGTAAGAGCAAGGGAGAGGAAAAAGTGAGGTTGTTTACAGGCGAAAAAGCAACTTCTCACCTAGGTGACTCCGAAAGTGTTTAACAAACTCAATCCCTTCTTCTATTTTTTTCCAGAATTTTACATGTCCATCGTGACTGGCGGTTACAATAAAATCTGTCCTACAATTACAAAAGAAAATTAACAAAAACAAACAAAAAATAAATACACACAGTATGTACTTTCACATCACTCTGGGGCAGTAATTTGCACTATAGTTAACATGGTGTATAATGTAATGCCCACTATAATTAATGCTTTAAACAAATTACTGTAACAATCTGTTTGAATGGGTACTATGACTCCTGGAAAAGCACACAAGTATTTTAATGTACTCTGGATTAATCTATAAAAAGTCAACAGCCTGAAGACATATATAATATTATCCCTTTTGACTATGTAAATTTTACTCCTATTTTAGGTCTGGTTTCACAGTAGTTACTGTTCACTGATGTATGTATGTGTTGATATATATGTAAGGGAGAAGAAAACCATCTCCTCCATCTGTGGGGTTCTGCTGAATCATATTTTGTTCAGATGCAGTCAGCTTCTCTTATTCCTCTATGTACTGCACATTGCAAGAAGGATTTTAAGACTCTCTTTTAGTCTGCTTAAACAATCTTTATCTTGCTTCCCAGGAATCCCTTTCCTTTGCACTTAGTTTTCAAAAAACACTTAAAATACCACCTCTGGACACAAAAACTTTCCATTACTAAACTTCTACAATGAAAACTTCCTAGCATGTACAAAAATACATCTCCAACAATGAGATAAGCGGGAAAAAAAAAAAAGACGACACTTACTTAGTACATGCTACGTGTGTAATGACATCTCTATGCATGTAACTGCGTTCATACATCGAAGCACATGGTAGATTTTCAAGATAAACGTGTTCAAATTCAAGAACTAAACCAAATACAAAGAAAAACCAGGATTTATTTTTTTAAAGGTACATCCAGCTTCTGTTCTCCCTTCCTTAGCCTTGAACAGCTTACTTCTATTTTAGTCAAGAATATGCTAGGATTTTGTGCAAACATAATAAAAGGAGTTTCCACTGTGGCTTTGTGCTCAGAGTCTTACAGATTCTTGGCAGACTGAAGCCAAGAATCTGCTTTAACCCATGCAGATGCCCTCTTTTAAAGCAACTACTACCGTGGCTGTTTGAAGGTACACAAAAAAAATCGCAATACAACAATTTTTAAGTTACTGCCAGAAAACGGGAGGTCGTCCGCACCTCATTTTCTTCCAAAACCAAGAGTAATTCCCGCTGTCGTTAACAGATCCGAGGTCCCACGCAGGTATCGTAGCTTAAATTCCCAGTGCCAGCACCTGCCTATTCCATGGTTTAACTGGCCCGCCCAAACCCATCTGATTTTCTGTTTTCGTCTCCGATTTTCGCACCCCAGCCGCCGATACCTGCGCAGCGGCACCCGCTGCCCAGCGGGCCGGTTCGCGCCTGCTTCACGCCGCCGAACTCCCGCTGACACCGCCACGACGGCACCCGGACCGCAGCGGGAGCCGCTGGACGCCTCAGAACGCAGCCCGGAGGCGCCCCGCGCCGGCACAGCTCAGGGCAGCGGTCCGCACGGCAGCTCACCCCGCAGCGGCCTGCAGGCCGTCCCGCCGCCCGGGACCCTGCCCCAGCCTCTCCTCCAGGAAGGGGAGGGCGGGCGAAGGCTCCGCTCCTCCCGTTACCTCTCCTCCTCTTCGCCTGCGCCGCCTCTCCCGGGAGCGGCCCGACCCAGCGCTCCTCATCCTCCTCGTCCCCCGCCGCCGCCTCCTCGCTGCCGCCCGCCGCCTCGGGCGGCTTTCGCTTACGCTCCGCGTCGGAGGCCTCCATGCTGCCAAGCGTCACCTTTCCCCGACGCTGCCCGTCATCGCCGCGCGCCGCGCCGGGAGCTTTGAAAGTGACGCGGCGGCGCGCAGCCAGTCAGCG
>Ga0181612_164008_pt1 | contig 11361 bp, 3 predicted proteins | sample HoacroProtozoa21_FD_119630 | JGI IMG/M metagenome (GOLD analysis project Ga0181612, IMG submission 119630) | Hoatzin crop microbial communities from Cojedes, Venezuel. Combined Assembly of Gp0051906, Gp0051904, Gp0051908
TTCTGAACCTACCTGCAGAATTTTATTTTTTTTTTTCCTGTCACAGAATCCTTTATTTTTTCAATTTAGAGCCAGGAATGTCATAGTAAATAAGAATTCAGTAGCCTTCACACAGGTTATGGCATAATGTAAGTTGATAGCAATAGCCACAATTTCAATGCAGATATATAATTTCATAAACAAAAATAATAGACTGCATATTCCTCAGTTTATTATTAATAGTATTCTACGTTTTCAACAGCAGCCCTAATCTAATAATAATCTATAATATATAGCAATCTAATATATAATAATCTAATATTAATAATAAAATATTACATAATTTAAGTGTTCAAAAATATGTATTCTGATACTGTAACCATACCTCTGTGGGCAGATGATTATGTCTATAATAAGTTCAGGAGTTTAGATTATGATTCCTTTTGATCTTTAATATCCAGTTTTGGATGGAGAAACTCCATAGTTATCAGCTAGATAAAAAAACCATGAGAGTGCAGAACTATACCCTTTTGAAACAGATTTATTGTGAAGCAGTGCATCTTTTGAATCCTGTTCTAGGATTAATTGAAAAAGCAGTGGAGTTGTATGGGAGTGTGAAAGTCCTGAGAATGCATGATTGAGCAATAAAAACAAACATAGCGAAGTAGATGAGAACAGGCGCCACTCCCGAGATTGGTTGACTTGTGTAACACATTATGGTGATAGAAGAGAATGGAAGTAGGAAAGGCGAAGACAGATGTTCATTTTTTCACTCTTGCTAACATAGCAAAACAGCTTCAACCTAGTTTTTGGAGATTATTTTTGCGGTTATAAGGTTAGAAAGATTTATTTTGAAATGAAAGCTGTAGAATCTGTAGAAAGTACTTCATCTTTCAAAGTACAGTTTTGGGGTCAAGTCATGCATTTGGAGCATGAAAATACTTACCACAAGTAACCCTACTTTAATTCTGCTTTGACTTTATCACTGCCATTCATATGTGGAATTGATGTACATTTCTGCTGTGTCAAAAATAGATGAGAATAGTTTTGCAGTTTTTCTGGGAATAACTGATTTGTTTTTCTGAAAATAATGCTGATTGTTGTTAATCAACTTGTCAGAACTGAATAGTTTTCGTCTTTATCAAAGTGAAGAAAATTGGGACACCAAATAACAGTCTGGGCGGAACTAGGCCACTGTGTTTGGAGACGTAGCTCCAGACGCTGTAGAGGATTTTTTTGACAGATAAGCTGTGTGCTTAAAGAGATAAATGTTAATCTACTACACTGGAAAACAGACAGATTACAGTGTACTGTGATGCATTCAAATAACGAGACTAAGTTCTATGTACCAGCTAAATCTGTTTTGTAAAACTCCACAAACTTACTGTGAAGACCGTGGCAGCAGCTGGTAAACTGTATCTCATAGACTCTTGATATAGGATCCAAACATTGGTAGAGTACGCAACAGCTCAACTAACATTTTTAATATAGAAAATTAAATTTTTTGTTATTGGATTGTAGGGAGTTGAAAGAAGATTAACATAGTGCCTCTTTTATCTTTGTTCTCTGTCAGGCTTCTCTGTCACTTTCTATCTTTTTCTTTTCAAGCTTCCAGAATAAATATTGTCTATCCCTACTATGTCCAAAATACTGATGCTTGATATTGTTGCATAAGCTGATCATTTGAATCCTATACAGCATGTGATTTCTTCAGCAAAATGTTCACATTAGTGCAGACATGGAGTACAATACACATGGCAAACTCAAACTTTTAGAATGGTAGTTTAATACTGTATTGCCTCAGGCATGTATGATAGGACATATTAAAGAATGATGGCGATTCAAAGAAGAATTATGGAAGCTTCAAGGTGCAAGAGCTGTTCTTGTCGTAATAAGACATGTTCTTTTATGGGTAAATCCGGGATAAGGAACAGTGAAAATGAACTCAATCAAGTTATCGGGTTCTCTGGAATTATTCTTAAATGTTATTAACTGAATATAGGTTTAGAGATTACTTTTTCTTTAAGAGTTTTGTAGTTTCTAATGCATAATAAAATGTGTTTATCTCTATATCTGTGTCTGACTACAAGGGAAAGCTTCATGCGGAACTAGCAGGTGGAGGGAAAAGAAAGTGACAGTCTCCAAAAGGCAAGGATGCACAATGCTGGAATAATTACCATCATTTAAAATGTGGAAGCAAACCCAGCTATTTAGTTTAGTATTAGGTGTGTGGCAATTGATATGTCTACAAGAACACGTGCAGGTTCTCCAGCAGTCATTTGTCCTTGTATTCTGGGTCCCGAATTTGTGTGGAATGCCTTGGTATAATATGTGAGTGCTGTGTTAGTATAGCGCTGTACCTGAGCTCACAAGACCTGCTGAAAGCCTGCACTGCCTTAATCTGCCTGTGTAATTCCAAACTGGAACTGGTTTATGTTTGGCTCGGAACATGAGTGGAGTACCTGCCCATACAAGATATCCTCAGTGGTCATTTTAATATTCTATCTTGTTTACTGGACGTGAGGCAAAATAAAGATCGATGTTAAAATGTATTGTCTAGTAGAATACTAGATATGCCTTGACAAGATCAATCCAGACTATATAAAGAAAAAGATAAGTAATAATTGGTAATGTCACTTGTTTTCGTCCTGTTCTAAACTAGATTCATTGTTTCGGGAAAACAAAACAAACCCAAACAAAACCCGCAAGTGTGTTGGAAGTAATAACCTCCGAACTAATGCAAGAACATATCACGATCTTGTGAAGATTCCTGCTAATGGCATAAGGACTGGTTAGAGAAGAGTCATTCGAGCTCCCAAAAGCAGTAGTACCTGAGTCAGGAGTTTTTAGACTTTTCCAAAGGCTTCTGGATAAAAAGAAGCCATGGAAGCACTTGTCTGCTTGTGTTCCTCACTAAGAATTTTCCATTCTCTGTCTGAACCTACTTACACCTTTATGGCTTGACGCAAGCATTAGCAAGGAAGCAGTCAAGTTGTAAGTGCTGTTTCAAAACTGCACTGCTTTTGCACAGGTGATACCAAACTGCTACCAAGAGAGTAGAAAGATTACTTGGTATGTTTGGCTGTTACATTGAAAGGGTGGTTTCAGATGCTAATGGTGTCTTTTTATATCTCGTGGCCCAGCACCGGGAAGAGAGTGGTCAGACTGCTCCATAGGTATGGAACTTTTCTTTATCAGGTACTGCTGTAGTACCTGAAACCTGCTGTGTGAAATAGCTGATAAAATGCAACTTACCTGCACTGCTGTTGCAGCAACAGGGAGACTGGTAGCCTATGCACTTCTCCCTTGCCATGAAGCGGTGCCTTCACAGGTTTTGTCATCCCAGGGTACCTGGTACTGGACTTGCAGTAGCTTTGCACTGAGTGAGCTTGCTTCTCTGTCTTATGAGACAAACCTAGCAGCTGTTCTGAGCTGTTCTGTATGAAATAGTAAAAAATCCTCCACTGAGAAGAAAGATAGAGATGTTCTGCCTCTTGGCTTCTACTTGAAGGTGTGGTAAGAGTCTGTACGTCTTTTGGTTTTGTTTTGAATTGCTGATCAAATAGAATATTTTACAGCTATCTCTTTTTTAATAAAGGGTAGTCACTTTAAGAAATGAGAACTTGGTTGTTCTAGCATCTTGGAGGGATATTGTCTCTCATCTTTTCTGGAATAGTTTATGAACATGTGGAAGCACAAAATACAGCATTTCTTTTTTGTATAAAATACAGGGCTGTTATAACAGATATAACAGGAGTAGCACTTGTAAAATTTTGACTCTGCAGCACCTTAGAAGCAAACATTGCAGAGATAAATTATAATGCTCATATAAATATATGCCTGTCTAAATTTAACACTGAACTAAAGATACAGTTGCCTGAGTAAGTGACAGGATTTTAAAGATGCTGCACACTGAGAATTCACCTTGACTGAAGTGCTGAACTGAAATCACAGACGTCACCACTTCTGCATTTCCTCATCTTGCATACGTAATTCACTTCAAGATGATCACTCTCAGATAATCAAAATACTTAAGTATTTGGAGGAATGGAGGTATGTTTTGATATGGTTTCTTGAGCTTGGGCACAAATGTTGGCTGGGTCCTTGTCAACAGTGAAATAACTGAAGTACAGGTTACAAATTCTGGTTTGTTTCTGGTTAACTGGGCATTTAATGAGCACCCCTACAACACTGGAGAACTATTGTACCATCGTTTTTTCTGAACTTTGCTGTATGATTTTAAACATTACTAATTCAAGTTCAAAAGGCTCGTTAAGTGCAAGATTCCTAGTAATTTTAAAAGTAATACAATGTATTAGAACGTATAAAGACCTTGGAAAGGTAAATGCTTCTCTAAGCAGCCTTTGTTCGGTTGGTAGCATAAAAAGAATGTCCACATCTCCTCTTGAACGGCTTGTTAGCATTTGTGAAAAAAAAGAGGTGGATACTATTGTGCCACTTTTCTACAAAATGTTTGGTGAGCATTTCTAATTTGTAGATTCATAGTTTCCCATTTCTACCTGTAAATGCTTATTTGCAGAGAATGTTTAGTAGAACTGTTAAACTGGAGAGATTTTCTTGTACCACAGATAAAGATCTCTATGTAGCCATCACCAGCATTTCATCTTAGTACAGAAGTCAGGGAAATAGTTAATATACTGAACAAATTTAGAAGACGTGAGAAACTTTGTGTGGCATTCCAATTTGATCTTTACCAAATGCTGTATGTTATAAAATAAAACATACAGATATTACTTCATGCAGCTACCTTGGAAAAATGGTTTGACTTACAAATATTAATTTTTGTCACGGATTGTATTTATTTTTCCTGCAGGTAGAACTCAGGGTGCCAACAATGATCTGGTAAAAGTTATAATTACTCCTATGGTAACAGCAAGTGACAGACTTCATAATATTGACTTTTTTAAAGATCTAAGGTTTCAATTTTAACAATATATAGAATAGGCTTTTGTCAAAACTCCAGTTCTTTGATGTAATTTCTAGGAAAATGTTGGACTACAATGTGTAGTTTCAAAGATGCCACTACATTTTTTCTTTTTTTTTTTTTTTTTTCTAGTATAGTGGTACCGGCATGGTACAAATGCTCTCATGGCTGTCTTTGCTTTCTCTAGTTCTGCAGTGTTACATTTGCCTATTAGAAGAGTAAAGTGATTTAAGGAGGAGGGAATAAAAAAGTTTTAGCTTCTTAAGACTATATATTTTTTGTAGCAAATATGTCAGTATTTTATGTTTTCACAAGGCATTGTACATTAATTATATTGTATAAAGAGTATTAATATGTAATATAGACACTTATTCTTGAGTGAAAATACTTGTTCTATTTTACTGCCAAAAAGATTCGTGGTAGCAGGCCTTGTCTGAACACTGACAAATAGTGTTTAAGAAATGATTATTTGGACCTGTACATCCATCCCAGACTGGAAAAGCTTATCTTGAAATACATTATTTTAAACTTACTTTCAATTTTGAATGAGGATTAATATTCTGAGTGTATCTTCATTTCATTGTTGGCATGCTAGGTAAAAATAAGATATTCTTTCTTGGACTGAATACTGTTATATAGCCATTCAAATTTAGTATTCTAATAGCCTGCCGACCCTCCTTGCTAAGAAACAGAGACTGAGAAATGTTCTCAGACTATTTTTCATTAAGTGGCTGAAGATGTATTTAAATTGGTTGGAAGTCATCTGTAATTACAGGTAATCATAAAGCAAATGATGGTAAAGAAAAGGTAGTGTTTGGTTGAATTATAAATCATTCTTTTTAAGTGCATTCTAATTAATTACCAACTGTTCTTTCAGAAAAAAGTACTTTGTAAGAGGAATAAGTATCTATAAAATTACATGTTTGTTTACCTGTGTTTGTGTCTGTATTTCTCTTGTTTTTATATACCTAGACCACTGAGTGCAATATTATTTAAAGGCAATGCAATATAGGCTAGTGGGAAATTAAATAATACTAAATATTTAATATGTTAATTGTAACTTTTAATCTCAAAAGAATTTGGAAATCTGTCACATTTTTGAGGCTGATTATTTACTGAAAGCAGGTAGGAAGCTTGGAATATGTAATTGTGCTTTGCTGTGATGAGGAAAATGACTAGTATTTTGGTAGTTTTTACATTTTTTGCAGCATTCACGCTTTCAGTTATTAAAGCAAATAAAAAGAATTCTCCCTATGTATTAACACCCACTCCTACCCCTGCCTCCCTCCCCCCAGCAACAACCCAACAAACCCAAACAAAAGAAAAAACCCCACCAAACTTGTTCAAATGTCCATGTTAATGGCTTGCTGCTGTAAGAGATCATGGGTGGTAATTAATTGTCCTGTATGGCCCAAAGAACTTAATGGTAAATATTTTATTGAATAAAGCTTTGTATTACAAAGGTACTGTTCTGGCTGTAATTATCAAGCTAAAATCAATATCACTTTCCCAGACTGGTACTTTATATGTGAGGGTATTCTTAAATACAATAGTATAATCAATAAACAACCGGACACTTTCCATTTTCAGTAATTAACTGTATCCAGTATTATTTCGGGGGACCTTCTGCTTTCTGTGCTGTTAATAAGAGTTCTACTTCTTCCCATCATACTTACTAAATGGAGCCAAAAAGCCTGGACAAAATTGTGTTGGTGTTTTGCATACATTTAGCCTTCTACTCCTCTCTTATTTCGCTTGGTGGCCAATACATCTATCATTGCTGAAATGGAATTGTTAGTTTTTCTTTCTAAAAAGATAAATATCAGATGAATTTTTGGACAGGAACTGGAGAACTTTCTCTTCCACCTTTGAGAGAAAGCCTTGCTTATTAATGATCCCACTGAAGATCAAGTTTATTAACCTTTGTGGCTGCTGAAAGCACACACAAAATGTTTGTGTATGCATTTCGTCTATATTAGGTAATATACACTCCTAAGCATTAATTTAGCTGGTGTTGTGGGAGGGGCTGTTCAAAAGGTTAAGGCATAGCTACTTTATGATACTGAAGTCAACAATATATGCTGTTTTTTATTGCACTGTGTCAGCAGATCTGACTTTTTCAGGAATTGTGCAAGTGTTGCAGTTAGTGCTTCTAGCACAGTCGGAAGCCTCTTTCAGGGTGGTCACTATTGGGGAGTTGAGGAAAGCAATTGCTTCCCATCTGAACGTTCTCTTCAGAATGTACAACAGTTTCAGCTTTCTCAGCCTCTCCCCATAGTATTTTTCCAGTTTCCCACTGTCTTGGTGGTCCTGTATTTGATTAGCTCAACTTTGGCAACGTCTTTTGTGTACGAGGGCATAGGAAGCTGGAAGTAGTGCTCCAGATGTCTCCTGGGTGCTGACTGGAGAGCAGTAATCGCATGCCTTGACCTTCTGGCTGTGCTCTACCTAGTAGTCCTAATTTTTACTTGTTACTTCTCCCTAAAAGGAAGGAAAGGCAGCAAAAAGGGCTCTGACTGTATGGAAGCATGAGACATATTTCACTTTCCACTAGTGTAATCAAGACTGAACTTAACAGGTTTAAACTATCTGTGTTGTAATAGCCTCATATTCTTGATGAATAGGCACAGCAGGATGTCTTTTCTGCCTTCATAAAGGGTACATCTGTTGTCATTATTGGTGTGATTTGTTTAAGAACTAAATTAAAAACTTGGCTTAATTTTAGCTTCTAAGAAAAAGGATGTATCAATACTGGAGATACTATTTTCTTTTTGTTTAAAAACGCTATTTGTAAATTTGACAACTGAAAGTAATTTCTTGCTTTGAACTTTATACCAGTGAATATAGCCATTGTTCTGATTTTTTTGTTTTAATCAGAATTTATTTTAGAGTGAACAGGTGTGAAATTATTGTTTTGAAAGATGAAAAGGTCTATGGTACACTTATATCCAACAAAAATTATATATTTTATATAATAAGTTACAGATAATCTTTATATTGTCTTTGAACCTGGAAGAAAATTGTTATTTCTCAGAATAAACTCACTTTATTTTGCAGTAATGACAAAACAGCTAAAACAGAAAATAAAATTTCTGTAGAAAGTAGTGTATTAACAACTTTTAAAGATAAAGCCATTAGAACTCTGGGTTTCTTTGAACAGTTAGTGAAATTAGTTTGAATGAAAACTCAGATTAAGCATATATACCAGCAAGCCGTCTTGTAGTTTGTAATAACATACAGGAACAAATGTGAATTTCAGGAATTGCAGTCTTTGACAGAAAACCCATGCTTTACATAAAGACCAAGCAACCAGTCTGGCAGAACTTTCCTGGCAGATACAGCTGCCAGTGTGTGGTTTCTGTAATCAATGTTTTATATAGGGTAAAAATAAAATTACAGATTTTGTGTAAGGCAATGATGCTGCTTCTGCTGAGAGGAGATACAGAACGTCATGTTAAGTAGCAGCACTTTTCTCTTCCAAATGCACTTTTCTAATTTGAAAAGAATTTTCTGTTACTTGGCAGGGTGGTTGAAATTATACAGTTCATAAAAAAAAGATATATTTTGTGAATGTATATACTGAAATGGTTCCTGAGATTTGAACTCAGAATATGAAAAATAACCATAGTACTTTATAAAGAACATATTTTTTGCTCTGATTGACTCTTAAATTAGTTTAGAAAAATGTTTTAGTCTGTTTTGTTACTAACACATATATATATTTTGCTGACAATAAAAATGGTTACAAATTTACCTTAATCATTTCCTTCATTTTCTCATCAGTCTTTTCTAGTATATTTGTTCAGTCCCATTTAACCACAAACCAAATATATGATACTTTGGAGAGCTGGTAAAAAGAATTATTGATGCATTGTGTACTGATAAAAGATATTCTTCCATAATGACTGGCTAGAGGAAAAGAAAGAAACCCTATTACCTGAACAGTTCTTGCAATTTAAGATCTCTGAGATTTCTTTAAAAATGGTAAAGTATCCTAGACTGGATGCCAGTGAAGTGTATCCATAAATGTTTTAACATGTACCAGTGACATGTTTAGAGTACTTAATTATAAACCTCAACAGTATTGTCTCAACTGTCCAGCCTTTGCTAAAATAGAGTTCTGTAAATGTTTGGCCTTATGGGTTAAGGTAATTGGGTCGATGGTTTCTATGTACAGGTTGAAGCTAATTTTCGGTTATAGTTGTGGAAATAAGTTTAGTATAACTATTTTCAAAGTATTTCCAAAAACACTGAAATTATTTAAATTATACTGTTCAGTAATATGTAATTATGGCTTTTTTTAAGAGGGCAGAGAAGAATCAAGAGCATGGTTTTTCTGTAGTATTAGTGGGAAATTACCAATTCTGTTTTGAATGGATACTTTTATGCAACTCTCTACTTGAAAGAGTTACGTTGTAAAACATGCTTTTCTTAGAGCTAAGAGGATGCTTTTGTTGTTTTTGTTTGGTTGTTTTTATCTGCTTGACTTTGTGCTTTGGACGGTAGGCACGTGGAGTGTAGTTAAGTGACCTGAGCACTTCTGCTGTCACTTCTGGAATTTCTGTAGGTAATGGTGATGTACTCCAACTTTATTTTCATTCTCTTAATAATACATCTCTAAATTCAGTTTAGTAACCCTATCTTTCTCACTTCTCATGCATGTGTGTAATCTCACGAAAATTATTCAGATTTTTATCCTGATTTTGAGATCCTGCTGTCTATATCTGACTGCCAGTCCCTCACATCCCTCATAACATTCGTTGCCTGCGCTGGCTGTTCCTGTCTGTGGCATGGTGATAGACTTGCTGCAGGTTAATAACTTAGATACAGCGTTGTCCTTCAGTCTTCACGTAAACCAGGTGACGTATCTGTTCGTGAACCTGCATAAGTTTTCTCATGGCCTTTGCAAAAACATGTTCTTCATATTTGTGTTTGCATGGAGAAGATTTCCTGGCTCCAAAGGGTTCAAACTACTTCCCAAGAGCCAGGTTCTCAACTGCTAGCCCACCTATTGTATAAACTTGTAAATTAAAGTGCTGTGGATTTTTTTTTTGAAAGAAATGTGCTATGTTTGTTAATAACGTGGAGGCACTGGGCATATGAGGACACGAGGGTATGAAAGTACAGCAGACGTGATATGGATCTGTGTCTGTTACAGCACCTATTTGGTGGTGGCCTCTGTCTCCTCACTGTGAGATGGCCCTAGAATAAGGCCATTTAGATGGTGTGCAAGGAAATCCTATGGGAATTGTAAAAACAGGGTGCTTCCAGCTTTTTCTTTGCTTTTCTGATTTAGTCGGCGAACGTGATTGCTGTTAGGGAGTGTGTTTGTGTTGTTTTAATGCAAGGTTGGTTGAATAAATCTTAATACAGTTTACCTGTATCCCTTAGTGAAGTTTTAAACATCCTTATGAGTCGTTCAGTTACCTGTACAACTGTCTTCTAAGTATATGCTTAATTGAATTGATGTCAGATGGGATTTAAAACTTTAGTAATATATGCAGAATAAGTGTAATAGGTTTTGCTTTGGAATATTGTAACCAAGGGACACTTTAATTTCTCCAGATAACCCAGCCATGTATAATATTTCTGTCTCAAACTGGTGATGGAATCTTCAGTTCCTCTCTCTTCCACCAACTGAGAATAAGATGAGAAGTACAGAAAATGAGTATTTTACAGTGGATACTCTATTTACATATATTTCCTGCATAGAAGAGCATAAAGTTTTGAAATGTGTAGACAGGCAGAATACTTGCAGAAATAAATACTGTAAATGCTTTTTAATGGCTTAACATAAATATGATTTACCTGACTCAGTACTGTAGTGTCCACATTTCTTTTGCATGAATGTTAAATTTGTGGTTATGCTGGACATGAGAGAGAATTTTATTGGTGTTCTTTGGGATACAGAAAGAAGTTAATATTTGTAATCTACATTGCTAGGGAGAGTAAAATGAGAGAGATAATAGAAAGAATTCCTGATTTTTTTAAAGCATTTTTAGCCTTGAAAGTTGTTACTTAAATAATACAATCTTTTACTTAAGATTAAGAATTTTTCTTCTCAGGTTTAAAAAATTCTCACAGAATTTGGCTATAATGAGTGGAATTCACAGCAAATACTGACATTTGTATAGAGAAGGCAGATGGAAATAGGATTTTAAACATATCTATTCTTATCGCCAGTATTATATATTAATAACTTATGCCCCATCCTTTTCGGTGGTGGGATGGAGTTACTTTCTTCATAGTAACCCATATGGTGCTGTGTTTTGAATTTGTGACTAAAACGGTGTTGATAGCCCACCAGTGTTTGGCTGTTGCTGAGCAGTGCTTGCCCGGTGCCAAGGCTTTCTCTCACTCTGCAGGCTGGGAATGCAGCTGGGATGGCTGAAAGGGCTGAAGGGACACTCCATCCCGTCAAATGTCATGCTCCGCAA
>Ga0181612_167024_pt1 | contig 11361 bp, 6 predicted proteins | sample HoacroProtozoa21_FD_119630 | JGI IMG/M metagenome (GOLD analysis project Ga0181612, IMG submission 119630) | Hoatzin crop microbial communities from Cojedes, Venezuel. Combined Assembly of Gp0051906, Gp0051904, Gp0051908
ATACAGCATAAAGAGTAAAAAGCAATGTCAGTAGTTCCATTGTGTAGCTAGGCACAGGACGAGTTTCTTAGAACTGTCATCCCTACATTACAGTCAGTCTGCCTTTTCAATATTTAGAGAATTTGTATTAATTTTTATAACCATCATCCATAGTATGGCTTTCAGGCAATTGCTGAGAAGTTCCTTTGGCAGTTCAGCTTTCCAGTGTTGGTTGATTTTGTCAATCTACATGATCTTTGTGTGGGCTGAAGAGCTGGTGTGCTTTGCTTTTTTGGTTGTTGATAGCTTTGGTTTCTATTATTTTTTGGTGATTAGCTCTTTTTTTGTTTATTATGAAAGAGACAAAAAATTGACAGGGAGCGATCATAGTAAAACTTTGGAAATAACGGTTCAGAACACAACACTGAAGAATTTTCCTTCCTTGAAGTTCTCAGATAAGTGTTTTTGTTTTGTTTTTTAGGTAAGAAATTGTGGTAAAGAGGAAAATACTGGAAACTGCAATCATGTATTACTTCATAGATTGTAGTCATGTTGCCTAATGGCGTATTATTACTGTTTCTCTAATTTCCTTAGGGGTATACTAAGGAATTTGTGTTAAAAACCCCACACAAACCACAAAACTATAGTAAAACCTGAAGAGCAGACATTTCCTACTCCAGACTTGTTGCCTAGTGCAGTGTTACATACTCTTTAAAAAAAATTGCCTCCTTAATTGCTACACTGGTGTGTCATTGGTCATACCATTGACAAGAGTCGTAGTGCAGGCTGAAAAATTGCTTTAAGAACTGAACTTTGGCAGTTGTACTTTTTTTTTTAAAATAAAGGAAAATATTTTAAGAGCCTTCAAAATAAAAAATGGAGAAGTATAAAATCTTTAGTTTGTGGGCTACATAACACCCTGTCAGTTCCAGATGTTTGCTTTTCTTAAATGGCAAGAATCAAATCAGTGTGAAGAGTATGAGAGGTTGAAAAGGCAGTCTGAATCCAGATGAATGAAGTGTATATAGTGGAAGAAATAATAGGAAAAGACGACCAAACTTGGGGAAACAAAAAGGCTAAGGCCAAGTGAAAAAAAGCCAAGATGTAAAAAGAAGACACGACTGAGGTAAATGTGGAACAACAACCTTAGAGATAAAGTTAAATGTATATCAGTTAACAAATTAGCCTGATGTTGCACCTGGGCATTTGGGGCCCAGTCAGTATGGAATAAAAAAATGACAGAATTTAATTAACAGTAGGCAAGGTGGTACAGTATGTGTGGTTCTTAACATAAGGATATTGTGGCACAATATTCTTAAAATTCTGAAAAGCATATTAATCCTGGGTTTTTTGGTTTGTCTGAAGTTCAGAAAGTCTTAAATGGATTTAGACTGTTTAATACTTCTGAAAATTGCAAGGATGGAATCATCATTGTTGAAAGTTTTTTCCTGCGGGGAAAAGGTGAATCACAATTTTTTGGTTTGTATCAGTAGATCGGAAAAAAATAGTTGTGAAGTTTGCGGCTGAATGAAATGGAATATTAAATCACAACACATATAAATCTGTTTTACAGACTAGTCTGAGTACTCTTGCTAAGCAGGTTCATTTGGACTGTGTGTGTTTAACACAGCTGAACACAAGGTCTTATGTCTAGGAATTCAGGTAAGTTAGTTGTACTTATGAAACAGGAGACCTTATTTTAAGGTAATAATATTGCCTAAAGTAATAATATTGAACTTTAGGGCAATGATTGCCCAAGATTTGGGGTTTTTTTGTAGCTCATTCGGTATTTTTATAAGTAATTTTTTCATTAGGATTTAAATACTTCCAGCAGCACAATAGAAAGGGATACTGCAAATCTGATCAGCACTCAGAAAATTAGAACCCTGTGGGTGGGACCGGTAGCAAACACAGACTTTAAATGTTACTCCACAACAAGGTACTTCTACTCAGTGTCTTTTTCCTGTGGCATCACTTGACCAAAGTGGGTCACAGTTTCAAAGTTTAGTAACACTTGAATGGTGTCAACATCTAAAATTCAGATCTTTGCTGTTAATTTGGCTTTCTGTAAGCATATAAAGCACAGTACACACAGACTCCAAGTGACCATGCTGACTTTGAAAGCTACACTGTTTTAATTAAAGCTTTAATATGCTGCTTTCTCTTGCTGCTTGCAATTCGTGCAAGAGGAAAAGGCTCAAAATCTATGTTGTTATCCATTTCAGATATACATTCTTATGTGCACTTGTCCTTCTATATATGAAGATTTCCATGTAAACAAAAATGGAATTGTGTGAATGTCATTTAAATGTCTTGGTTTTCATAAAATCAATATGAAAGACAACAATTAAAGAGTTGCAAAACTAAACATTTTAGGTCACTAAATTTAGTTCAGGTTAATCTTATATTTTTTAGTTATTCAAAAGGTTCATCTTAAATTGTCCATAATCAATTACTGATTTTCACCTTTTGTCGCTAAAAGTGCTTAGATGTATTAATCTTCTGTAAACAGAGAGCTGTTCTGGCTGTACTTTATCTTCATTTTACAGGTTTCAAATAGAATTTTTGTGCAATGGTGAGCGTGGGACAAAATCTCATGCATGTTGGATAAAAATAGTGAGAGTGATAGGTGGAAAGTGTTTTACAAAGAAAGATGTACCTGTGCAGGTCACTGCAAGTGAATCAGCTGTTGAAGTGGATGATTATCAAAATGTCCTCTTAGAGGGGGAAGAACGGTTATTTCAGATAGTGCAGGGGAGGAGGGTGGAAATAAGGATTGGTGGCCAGAAGAAAAAAAAAGAAGAAGGGGGGGGGCGGTTTCAAAATTAGCTGTGAGTTAAGATGCAATGTTTGAATAGGAATCAGTCATACCTAATCTTGGCACTTGGATGATTGGTGAAGTCTGATTTCTATGACTAAAATAATGTTGTAAATCCCACACGTTAAAGAAAATGCACACTGGAAAAACAGAAACCAGCCAGATGTCTAAAACTAAGATAAGAACAAAACCAAAAGAAAAAAAAAAAAGTAATGGTTCTTCACAAAATTGAGCAATTGAAGAAGTTGGGGATTGGAGTTATGGACTTTTTAGTTTTATTTTCTATTTCACAAAGAAACTCACCCATAATGAATAGCACTGATTTAACAGTTAATGAGTGGAGTGGATAAGAGCTAGAGATGTCTATTTTGCATTACAAAACATTTTAACATTTTTTTTCTGGTTTGGAGCAAAACCAAATTAAACATTTAATGTCTCAGAACTTTTCATAATATGAGGATATCATCTAGAAGAAAGGCTGCATTTTTTTGAAAATAAAATTTTCCCCTCTGTATTTTTCAGTTGTGCCTAACATTTATTATGCCTACAATATTTTCTGATATCTAGTGAGAATCAAAATATTAAATTAATTACTATATTTATATAGATCTCATTTAAGGACAGCTGCTTTTCACTGAATCCTATTTGAGCCATCTTACTATTTAGATCCATGTACCTTGTGTTACATTGGAAAATTTTGATGGTGATTAATATACGTGGAATATATGGAAAGTTTTCAAGATAACTGAAAAAAGTTTTACATGGTAGCATATGCTTAAATATTTCAGACTAAAACTTCCTAAATAATGAAAATTATAATTTTCTTTAATATAAACAAATAAAATGTTTCCCTTGGGAAAAACCACAAACAAAAAAAAAAAAAAAAAGAGAAAATTAGTATAAGTCAAGAGCTGTAGAAATGTTATCAGAGAAAAAAGCTTTAGCTGGCATCAGTGGAATTCCCTGACTGAAATTTTCAGTATATAATTGGGACAAAAGTAATTTACATTTGAATTCCTACAGTATCAATGTATGTTCTCTTTCAAATGTTCTGTATGTAGAAAAATGTTTAAAATGTTCACATAAACTAAGAAAAATAGTGCCTTATAGCTTAGTGGAAAAGTTATGGTCTTGGTGCAACCCTCAGTAAAACACCATTTTTACATTACTCACTGAAGTGCTAAGTTCCAGTTTTAAAAGGTACCATCATTTCAACCTCTATGTAGATAGCAAAAAGCTAATCACATGAGCTGAAAGTATTGGAAAATTAATATCTGGCTGCACAAATCATAAATATCTTGACATCATAATTTTAATGTCTTCCATAATCAATCCAATGGCTTAGATTATTTACCTTAAGAGTCCCTCAAGGAAAAGAAAGCTGAAATACCTGTATCGTAATATTTCTTATAACTGAATAATGTTTGCCTTAGGAATTACATGATGTTCGGTGTATTTACTTTTTGCCACTTCTAATGCTAGGTAGAAATTTCCATAAAAGATAAATGTACTCTTGGTCCCTTAAGCACTACAAAAGTAGCTAACAGGCGTGTGTTACAATAGTGTATAGTCATCCAGATGTATGCTATGTTTTCTATTTTCCAAATGATTTTCAGAGTCAATTGGGTTAACAGGAGAGCTAATATTTCAAGAAGAGTTTAAACAAGCCAGTTTGTTAATTTTTCCCTGGGGATCAGAAGTGGGAAATAGGGAAATGGCTAATAAGAGCAACCTAGAGCTAGTGATATTGTGTTGATAGAAGGAACTGAATTAACTTAAATGTGTCACGTTGATTTAAGATGTCTGTGATGTATTATAAAATGTGCTCTTGCCCTGCACATACCATTGGAAAACAAACCATGCATTTTATTAATGTAGTATCTTAAGATGTTGGTAAAAACTTAGCCAAGGCAAACTTATCTTTACTGTTTTGTGTGTATTTGCTTTAAGGTGAAAAGACTTGAAAATATAAAAGAATTTGTAGGGAATGGGTAAAATACATAAATGACTGCTCTGATTCTTTCTGATCTATAGAACTTCCAGTGTTTTCCAATGATCCCTTGTGCATTTTTTTCTGAATGAGGGAAATGTTTGAAAAAGGGACCCAGGAGAGCACTGTTTCTGTAGTCGTTTGGTCCCCTCCGGAGGAAAAAGAATAAGTACATGGGCAAGGCAAGGTGCCCATGCGCTTTACCTCCTCCCTGCGACATGGTACGCTGGAGAGCTGCTTTGTGCTACAGGTTGGATGCAGCCACAGAGAACCCACACCCTGTTGCTTCCCAGCCCATGGATAGGCTCTAATGCATTCTGGTGACATGCCCCAGAGTTTCCAAGACATGGGTGTTTGTCACTTAGCATGAGTAAGGTTACTGGGCATAGGCTTGTGACCAAATGCAGGGAAAAAACAGGAGAAAGAAAAAATTCCATGGTGCTGCTTTTCTTCTACTTCAGTTACACAACAATAAACTGATCTTCCATTTATAAGTATTATTGTCACCAATATACATACTAAATGTGTGAGTAAAATGTTACCAAACGATGATTAAACCCCTTATTTCTGTTCTATTTTGCAATATACTAAGAAAGCAAAGTTAAGTAGCCATGTTGACCCTCGCTTCTTCCAATAGCTTACAACTTTTTTAGAGTCTTGTTTAAAAGGCTCTAAAACTTTTTAAAAGTCACATTGTCTATGACTTATTTACTAGTTTTAAAATGGTCCTTTTCAGTCCTTTGATAATGAGGGTTGTGTTAATTTAGAGAAGAAAACAACTTGACAGCAAATCTAGACTAGTTTCTTCCCAGCTACTTTACTTTACTCTGTCATGAACTTGATGTTACTTACTCAGCAAGCAAGAAAGACTAGCCAGTAACTTATCTTGTGTTATCTGATGTGCCAGGATGAATGTGGAAGTTGCAGAAATAAAGGCCAGTTTAGTATGGGAGGACCTACAACAGGCATGAAAAGATTTGCAGCATAAATCTTTCAAAAAATAATGTCAGGTACCATTGATACTAAGCAAGAAGGCAAGGAGGGCCTAGGAGACTCGTTGTTGGGCATTGCAAAATAGTTTCCTATTTGGATGTCCTGCAAATCACATTTAATGTTTTTTAAACAATAGCATCCAAGAGTTTCCTATGCTATTCCTTTCCATCCTCTTACGAGCAAAGGCTAGTAGTAGAGCTAACATGCTAAAATGGGGCAACCTATTGCCACCATAGTTGTACTGGCCTATGATGATCAACAGAGCTAGAGTTTAAATGCTTTCTTTAGTGCGCTGGACTGAATGCTCCATTCCTCAAAGCTGCGAGTGAATTAACTGGCTCATCTCCACAGCTACAAGGCTATTGTTTCCCATTTGGCCATAGTGACATTTGTATTTCTGCTCAAGAAATCTTTCAGATCAGACTGTTGGTTTGTTTTAAATTCCATGGCCATTGATAAATGTTCACAGTACTCACATTTAGGCATCAGAGAAAACAAACTAAACATTGTTTCACTTAACGCAAATCGAAAATACCCAAGGGGAAAATGTGTATGTTCTACGGACTTGGAAAGGTTATGTCACATCTTTTGACAAAGACAGAAAAGGCTGTAAGTGTGGCAGACCAGAGTGAGTATGGCATCAAAACTGGTATTTTAAAGAAACTTAGTTGTGTTTTATTCTCCTTAATAGCATTTGCCTCTTCTCCACTTTTATTTTATACGTATCATCCTTTCAACATGCAGTTTAAATTAGCTACTGAACACAGTACTTGCCTGCTGCACTATAGGCTGCCACTTGCCACAAGGCTGAAGATCTTTCCAAATGCTAGTTTAAAACTGTATATATTAGATTGGTCTGAATATAGTATAATAGCAGAAAGAGAAGATAGAGTTTTTCCCTGAGTCTTTTTATATGTGCACCTCTTCTTCCCACACCTCATTACTTCACTGTCTCTTTTGCTTTAGCTTTTGTTGTGCCCACATAAACACAGGAACCTCAAATACGGAAAGCAAATTCAGACAAAAACCTCTTCTGCCTTGGGATTAGGCATGGCATTTGCCACATGACTTACATTCTGCTATACTGTATCCTTTTCCTCAACCATAAGTTGGTCTTACCTATTGAGACCACAGGCTTTTTGACAGTCTTCTTGCTTCTGTTAGTAGAGCCTAGGTTTTGGGATCACCATTTAGTCTGTAGCAGACCTTAGACATTGCCATAGTGGGTAAAATTTTAATAAGGAACCAAGTTATTCTCACTTTGGTTTTGTCCCTGGTTAAGAGTTTAGGTGCAGTAGCACAGTGCAATAGTGGTGATGCTGTTACTTCATATATATCTTTCTTTGTCTCGTCATTTTGGTGAAATTGACTGGAGAAAAAGCTATAAACCTTCTTTGACTCCTTTATTTGGACCTGTGTGCTGAAATCAGGACAGGATTATAATTTTAGCAGTGAATTTTATAGTGTTTTCAAAGCTCTTCTTGGAGATTGGAAAGAACCTTTTCCATACATGCCTAATAACACACCTAGTTAAAATACTCATTTAACTTATATTCAGTGAATATGTCTGATACTTTTAATCCTTTGGGGAATTTCTTAACAAAAGTTTTGCAAGTGGGTTTGAAACAAATACCTTTCCTAATTTTAATATACGTGCCTTTAAGGCCCTTAGGTGTTATTTACATCAACCAATGATACGGGCTTCACTGTGTAGCCCAAAAAAAATGAAAAACCAAATAGTATCCCATGCAGGATCAAGCCTCTTTTACATCTCACCACCTGGCTTACAAGGTTGTATATCTTTCAATTGAATCATTTATGACAAGAGAAGCTGTTAAAATTTCTTTGGCAGATTGTTTAGATGTAGCTGCCAATGAAAAGACATTAATAAGTTAGCTATTGCAGCTGTGCTTGGATGTACCCAAGGCAGTTTCAATTTTACTATTATTCAAAAAATCTGGCAATTCATATTGTTCCCCCTGTTTGTGCTCTTGAGCAGGGCTCTTCAGGTTCACCCAGTTCCAGAGTTAGCTTTAGTTAGTTTGCTTGTTCGGCCTGGGGGGGAGGGGGCTGCGGGGGGACCTTGTGGGTTCCCGCTGTGCGGCGATTTGTGCGGGTTTGAGCTCCCCGTTGGTCGAGGCGTACCTGCGGGTCTGCTGGGAAGCGGCTGCTGAAGGATCTGGTGGCAGAGATCGCTTTGCAGCTGCGAGAAGAGAAAGAAGCGAAAACACCCAGTGTGTGGTTGTTCGAAGACCGCAGTTTAGGGAAAAAAATAAAAACGTGGCGATATCTGCTTTAGCTGTAATCTGGTCAGATTTTGCCTGTAACGACAAGGGAATGTCCTGTGCGTTACGGTGATTTCGCTTTGGTGACGCTGAGACTTTGCTGTCATCATCCAGAGCCCGCTGTAACATCGTGTTCTGTCAGATGTGCGTTGACACAGGATGAAGCGTAGGCGGCTTCGGCCTTTAGCTTTGAGTTGGAGGAAGTCGAGCTCTTCATCTTCAGGTAAAGAAAGCAAAAGTGAGTGGGAACTTCATACTGTAGCAGAGCGTGAGTGTCCAGGCCAGACAACGAGTGAAGGTAAGGGCTGTAGATCTGGTACGTCATCTAAAGATGTTCAGCAGTTTTCAGGGTAATTGGATCAACTTGTAGGATTGCTGCTTCGTGTTCATAGCAGGCTTGTCCCTGGTGTTTGTGGGCCTTGATGGAGAATAGAATTTTTCGTTACGGAGGTATTAAAAGCAAAATGATGTAAGGTCTTGTTTTGTTCTTATAAATGAGAACCACTTTAACAAGTGTATGAAACTCTAAAAATGCCTCTTCTGGAGCAGCTGATAATACAAAAGTCTTCATCATGTTAGTGTGAGGCAGTAAATATTTATGTTTTTTGGTGATACTGAATGAAATTTGGCAGATATTTTTTCAGATATGTAACGATTACATGACTCTAAATTCTGTGGGCCCATTTTGAGTTTAATTCCTCCAAGGTGAAGAGGTGAATGCTAAACAAATGGAACATTAATAATAGCCAGCCACCTAAATGTTAACTGGCTATCTAAACGAATATACAACTTGCAGTAGAAAAAATGTTTTTAAAGTCAAAGTTTAATCTTTGCTCGCAGTTAGTACTCTTCGTTATAGAAATGTCAATGTTCGGGCTTCAAAAACTGCGGAGTATTATCTACTAATTGTAAAGCTATTTAAACAGTGGAGATGTTCCCGGCCTTGAAGATTTCTGTGTTTGATATTTTTGACCACTATAACACCTTGTGTTTTTGAACTGAAGTGATAATATATATGAATATAGAAAAAATGAATACTAATGATCTCAATTAACGAAATTATCTCATTTAATGTATTGTTATACTAATGAGTAATCCTATTTAATGGAACGGTTCATCTAAAAGCACACTGGGGTAAAAACCTATTACTTTTGGACCTGATTCATCCTTCAAGAGAGATTGGTTATTTGGAATAAGCCGGCTATAAAGAAGTGTTGGCACCAGCTATCTGGATAAAAAGCCATCATGCCATCAGCCTTCAGATGAAATTACTTGCCTGGAATTGTTAGGAAGTACGGATCTCTGAAAATGGAAGAGAGATGAAGGAATAAAAGGTAGCCAGTTGCAGCAGTGGTTGTGGTGTTCTCTTTTAGCCACTGTTTGGAACTGTAAACAGCAGCACTGTCTTCTTCATTAGAAGCTTCCAGGCAGGGTTAAATTCTTTGCCAACAGGGATACTAAGAAGATCAAAATGCTAATGATACTTTTAATAATTAGGTTTAAAGTCCTCTGTTGTGTTTCAGCTGGAGCACTAAAAAAAGCTTATGTAAATCTCTGGATACCTGAACACATGTGTTTTAAAATAAAATCCCAACAGCATTAAAGTAATTATTCCAAAGATGAAGTTTAGCTAGTCAGTGTAGACCTTTGCATTTCTTCACGCCTCTGGGACACGTACTCCAGCTCACGCTTAAACTTTGATCAGATGAGAGGTGCATTTTGGAAGACATTCTGAGAATATTGTTTCCTCTTTGATCAAAAGTAGCTCTATTTGCAGAGATCTGGACTTTGCTCTCTAGCTGTTCTCTCTCCTAAAGGGAGGATTTAGCTGGAGCAGTTCTGCTGATAATATTCTACAGTAAGCAGAGCAAGAAAGTCTTCTCAGGGTGAGGTTGCTTATCCCTGGTCATATGTCACAGAGTTCTGAGTAAAATGGCTTTTTAACCATGGATTATTGGGATTTTCATGAGCACTTAGTCTGTGATGAGTTGAGGTAGTCTTCTGCAGAGTGCATTTTAATGCCTTTGATTGAAGCGGAAGTATGGGTAGTATTGGCAAGGCTCTTACTGCAAGGTCCTCGCTTCTTAGCCAGAGGAAAATAGCTGATAAGGTTTTACTTTTATGTGATGGTTGAACAAGCTGTAGATCTGGAATAACCCTTAAATTGCAAACAATTCCTGAATTTATTCCCTGAAGTAAAAGAACTCCCATGCTTTTAGCCTAATTAGCCCAGATGGCTTGTGACACACACAGCACAAGTTAAGCGGGATGTCATGGGAGAACGGAATATCCTGGGTTCTCTTGACCCTGTAATGTCCTCTGTACTTTGAGCTGGAGGTTCAAGAGTCTCTTCTAGATAGGTACAGAGGTTCTCGCTACAATGTGAATTTTTGTGATGCTTCAACTCATGTTTTTTGTGAATCATGTTAAAAATGATTTTACTTAAATGCATTTTTTTCTGGTCTTATCTGATGAAATTGTTACTTAGACTTGTTGATCAGTATTTTTCATGATTTGGAGGAAGCTGTGGCTTTTAACTAACCTTCATCTCAGCAAGGCAAACTTGCATAGGTGGGAACTTGGCAAGGCCGAGGCTATTGCTGTGAGTAGCAGGAGACTTGAGGAAAGGAGCAGAATATTTCATCCTGCATAGCCTTGTCCATCAGTAAACAGGGTTTAAAAAAAAATAAAATTCGTAATCCCTCTCTGTGTAAATCTTTTGGGCATGAAAGCTCTCTGAAAGATAGTTTATAAAAGCAACACTTTACCGTGACTAAATTTCAGATCTTGATTAAACAAATGATAAATATCAGCTTCCTGTAAATTCAAGTAAAATGTGAGCAGAGATGACTGTCACTGTGTAGTTCTGTAAGCCACTGTGAGTAAAGCTGATCCTGTGGACAAACTGTCACTAGTAACAAAAGTTATGCATGTCAGTTTCTATGAGAATCCTTTTTTTTTTTTTTACATTGCAGATATATGAGGGATATAACAACTGTCTGTCCTCTACATTGTGGAAAACTGACCTTAATAGATACATTCAGATACAACTGTTCATTTATCAGAAAATCAGTAAGAAAATACAAAACACACTTTAAAATATGTAGAGAAGACTGCCAGTCTGTGGCTAAAAACATATTGATGTTTGTTATGCTGTGGCAAACTTGTGCAGTTGTTTGGTACTGGAATATTTTTAGAGAGTTTGGTTTTGAGATTGGGAACTGATTTATAGCCATCAATTAAAGACAGGAGCTGTAAAGGTCCAGCCCTTGTGGAATGGAAATTAGGGGCCAGGA
>Ga0181612_108994_pt1 | contig 11360 bp, 8 predicted proteins | sample HoacroProtozoa21_FD_119630 | JGI IMG/M metagenome (GOLD analysis project Ga0181612, IMG submission 119630) | Hoatzin crop microbial communities from Cojedes, Venezuel. Combined Assembly of Gp0051906, Gp0051904, Gp0051908
CGTAGGCATCTACCTGCGCGACGGCTACTTCGTCCACGCCTCCTCCTCCCGCGGCGTCATCGTCAGCCACCTCGACCAGCCCTACTTCACCACCCACTTCCGCACCGCCGCCACCGTCACCACCCCCAAATAAAATCCCCTTAAGACACCTCAATTCCAGCCGATTGTGGTCCCAAGCGGTATTTGGTGCCACGTCCGCGGCCTTCCGAAACAAGCAATCCTTGTTTGCAACATTTATCGACAAATAGTCGCGTCTGCCGTGGCGTTTTGTTGGTGAACTTTTTGACAAACATGTTCATTTCCACCAATGTACGTTCGGTAAATAATTCCGATAGCAGGCGCATGTCGGTGGCGCTTATCAACCCTGTTTTCACGGCTGGCATATAGGTATAATACAAGTCGCTCATTACATAGTGATAATCAGGGTCTTTCTCGATAAGCCCCATCTCGAGCAGACGTGGTAACGAATCGGTGAACAACATGCTCATGTTGCGCTCGAGAATGTTGTAAAGCGTCACGAGGTCGAATGTATTAAGGCGCTGATTAGAATGTGGTTGCTGGCAATCTCTAATGAGCAGATATAGCTCGGGATGAGTAATTGTGGCCGATAGCTTGAGCGAAACTTGATACTCATCGCTCGCCGAGTAATCGGGGACATTCTTGCCCTCGGTGATGCAGTTGCTAAACATGATGTCTACGCCCTGTCCCGACCGCTCGATAAGTCCTGCTTTCTCGATGACCTCGGCAAGACGACGACTGCGGGGCGAACTGTTCACAGTGAGGATGTTGCTAAGGCTTACGCCAAATGGGAATCCACCGGGATTTGTGATGATTAGGCTATCGGGATACTGGCGTATCATGATGTCGCCCACCATCTGCATGCTGCGATGTATAAGCGCATTGATTAGCGCCTCGCGCACTGTCTCGTGATTGAACGATGGGATGTCGATAATCTGAGGCAGAAGCTCGATGTGCCGCAAGGGATTGCTCGTGGGCTGATTTAGGTAGTTCCATACCTGCTTAATGACCAAGAACAGCGGGCCACAGAACTCCTCGCGCGCGCTGTAACGCATTTGCGAGTGGTCGAGGCGGTATTCCACAACAACGTTGTCTTGCGGCAGGTGCTGCCTAATTGCCTCGGTCTTACCCAGTAAAATGAGCGCGGCGTTATTCAACTTTCCATTCACCATAAGCTCGAGGTCGGTTAGCAGTTGCACGAGTGGCGTGGATAACGCATCGTCGCTACCGCGCTTCTGGCTGAGCAAGGTGCGCATTTCGGTTATTGCCGCTTCGTCAAGGTCATCTAATGATAGGCCAGAGCACTCTTTTGCCGAAAAATCGGGGTCTTGCTCCGAGATGATGTTTAGGTACTCGGCATCGTCCATCTCGCGAAGGCTCTCGCCCACGCGCATGAGAGGAACACCCTCAAAGCGTAACGCTTTTCCCAATGGGCGCGAGGGCACGTTAAACACTACCACACGGCGATTTTGCTCATCGTGTAGTTCCTCGGTTTTTACGCGGATGTGCAGCAATTCATAGATATCATCCTCGATTTGGCCCAGTCGCCCTTCAGCAAAATTGGAACCTGTAACGTGATGAGGAAAGCTATCTTCCATGCCAAGCACCAAGCGTCCGCCACGCTCATTAGCTAATGCCACGATGTAGCCTAGCACGCAGCGTCGACGCTCGGCAGGCTCTTTCTTACTGCCGCCAGTGAATGGGTAGTTGTTCTGTGCGCGTTTAAACTCGATATGGTCTTCCCATTCGCGCAAATTTTTCAGTTCCTCTATCGTACTCATATTTCTCAAAATCTTTGGTCGCCACAAAGATAGTAAATTTACGTCTAAAAACGTCTAAATGCTACGTCTAAAAGTCTGAAAAATTGCATTTTTTTAGCTAAATCGTTGATTACTAAACGGCTATATTTTTGCGAAAACTGCGTCTAAAACGGTGTTTTTTTGATGATTTAGGGTGAAAATGGGGCCATTTTGACTGTTTTTTGACCCAAAAACGTCCAAAACGGGAAATTTACGTCTAAATGCGTCTAAAAGCTACGTCTAAAAGTCTGAAAAATTGCAATTTTTTAGCTAAATCGCTGATTACTAAACGGCTATATTTTTGCGAAAACTGCGTCTAAACTGCAATTTTACTCGATGCGAGTCCCGCTTTATAGAGGACAGGAACTTTGTCGAAACTTGAAGGGAAGTTGAGGCTCAAAGAGCCTACAGATTGGTAACCCCGGGGCGATTGACGAGCGTTAGCGAGGAAAGAGTCCTGGGGTTCAGCGGCAACATAACCCGCACCTCGACGAGGTGCCACCTTAGCGACAGGTGAATCTGTAAGAAGTGGGACCTCTTCGAGGACCTAAATGGATGATTACCAATACCCCAGGACTCGCTACGCTCGCCCTGGGGTTATCAATCTGGAGGGTCTGCGACCCTCTTTACGTCACTGAAGTTATAGTTTCGACACGCCTCTTTTAATGGGGATGTGCGGTTTACAGTAATGGGTCGACTTTTTCTTGGGTGCCGTCGCTGTGGTGGACGATGGCGAAATCGTGGTCTTTGCAGAAATTTGCCATGCGGTCGTTTCCCATTTTTCGGAAGGTGGCGCTGGCGATTTTGGTGATGTCGATTCCGCAGAATTTAACGGGGCCCACGGCGTGGAGACATTTTGCATCGATGCCGTTTTGCTGGAAACCGTAGTTGCAAAGGGCGACAAAGGTTCTTGTGTAGCCCACGCAATGCGTTGGTATCTTGGTGTTTAGCGACAATTGATTGAGCGACGTGAGTTGCGAGTCGTCCGAGAAGGTGAGCAGCGATTTTGTTAGTTTCTCGCAGTAGTCAACGATTTCGTCTTCGCTCAATCCTGCGGTTTTGTTTTTGATTTCGGCCTCGATTTCGGCATTATGCAATTCCACCGCAGGCCTGAAAGAAACACCCGATTTCGATTCCGATTCTGTGGCGGTGGTGGTAACTTTTTCTTGCTGTTTTCCCTGTCCTTTAAGCCTCTTATTCCGGTAATAATCAACGTTATGCGTGGCTCTGAACTCCAACATATCCTGAACAAACGCCTCAAGGTCTTCGTCATTATCAAAGCCCATCTCATTCCCAACGGCGTAAGCCTCGGCTTCGGGGTCTTTCAGCATGGGAATGTCGTGCCCCGCGGCAGTAATCGCCAGTATAATCCCTAATAGGAAAGTCGCTACGTAGCAGCCAATTACGGTAAAAAGCACCCATTTGAGAATCTTGTAAAACCAATTCATTTTCTCTTGATTTTTAAACATAAAACATGAGCGACAATTCAGCCACCCTTCATCTCTTTATACCCGAAACCACCAAAAGGTAAACTGCACACGCTACATTCTGTGCACCAAAAAATTCGTCTATAATCGAATAAATCACTATTTTTCTCAAAAAAATTCGTCTATAATCGAAAAAAGTGCTATCTTTGCCAAAAAATTCGATTATGGACGAAAAATTTAATGTCTTGGCTCGCTATAATTTGTGGGCAAATGAGGCCCCTGATTTAGGGTATCAACGGCAACTCTACACTGCGCCGTTGCGCAAACTCACGGGTAATAGACTGGTGAAAGTGCTTGTGGGTCAGCGACGCGTGGGCAAAAGTTATATTTTGCGTCAAGTCGCGTGCGGGCTGGTTGAGCAAGGGGTTCCGGTGAATAACATTTTTATGCTCAATAAGGAACTCATGGCTTTTGATTTTGTGCGCAATTACACCGACCTCGACCATCTGTTTAATCTTTATCTCGAGAGGTTGAAACCTACCGGCAAGGTCTATATATTCCTTGATGAGGTGCAGAATATCGAGGGGTGGGAGCGCTTCGTGAATTCCTATTCTCAGGACTATAGGATTGAGTGTGAGATTTTTATAACGGGCTCTAACTCGCGGATGCTCTCCAGCGAACTGGCTACTTTGCTGTCGGGGCGTTATGTCGAAATTCCCGTTTATTCGTTCTCTTACGACGAGTTTATCGGCTATCATGGCGCGGCGCGTGGCCTGTCGTCCTATCAAGAGTACATGCACTCGACGGGACTCCCCGAGGCTTATCGTCTTGACGATGGTGAAATGCGCCGTTATTATGTAGATTCATTGCGCAATACCATCATCTTGCGGGACATTGTGGAGCGGAACAAGGTGCGCGACATCGCCCTGCTCGAGGAACTATTTGCCTATCTGGTCAACAATGCTTCGTCGGTGATTTCTCTCACCGGTATCGTGAACTATCTCAAGAGCCAAAAGAGGCGCGTAAGTTACGATACCATAGCAACTTATGTGCGCTATCTCGAGGACGTTTTCCTCGTCTATCGCGCCAATCGTTACAACATTCGTGGCAAGGCTATCGTGGGCGGAAATGCCAAATATTATCTTAACGACCTCGCGTTTCACAACTACCTATATCGCGGGTTTGGCTATGGCGAGGGCTATTTACTCGAGAATGCCGTTTACCTCGAGTTGCGCCGTCATGGGTTTGACGTTTATGTGGGAAACATCGGTCAGCACGAGGTCGATTTCACGGCGTTCCATGGCGACCGCGTGATTTATCTCCAGGCTGCTTACTCGATAGGCGACGAGGCAACGGCGCGACGTGAGTATTCCTCGCTCGAAGCCATCAACGATAGTTACGAGAAATACGTTGTCACGCTCGATGCTTTCACGCATCCGCTAAACAAGGGGATAAGGCACGTCGCAGCATGGGATTTGCCTTCGGTTTTGGAAAGATAAGAACGGGAGTTAGGGGAAGGGGTAGTAGCCGTGGTGGGCGATGTTGTGGCAGGGGATGCCGTGGGCGAGGCATTGTTGCTCGAGGGTGGCGGCATCGTGGTGGGCGCCCGAGATGACGACGCGGTCGAAGTTGTAGAGGTGGTGCAGGTGGGCTAGGTCGCTGTGGAACTGGCGGGAGATGACGAGCAGTGGGGTGTGGATGGTGGTGTCGCGCTGTTGCACACGTTTCCACTGGCCGCCGCCAGCCACGAGCATGCTGCCAGCAGGGGTGAGCGCTAGGGGCGAGGAAACGGTGAGCAGGGGATTGCGGTCGCTGGTGACCGTTCGGGTGCTGTCGGCAGCGGTGGGGGCATATCCCACGCGGGGCAGGGGAGCGGTGATGAGTTCCACGTGCGTGATGCCACGGTGGGCGAGCAGACCGCTGTGGATGCGCTCAAACGCTTGCACGTTGATGTTGCCATCGGGACACCACAGCCGCGCTTCGCTGCCCGCATAACTCAGGATGGGCGTACCGCTGTAGTCGTTGAGAATCATCACGCCCTGTCGGGGCGTTGATAGGTCGCTCACCACGCTGTGAATGCACCACGCGATGGTCGCCACCGCTGCCAGTTGCAGGTAACGCACCTGTCGCTTGCGCCACCACAGCAGCAACAGCACAGCCACAATGTAGAACGCGATGGTGCCAACGGTGCTCACATACACGCCCGTGACGTGCGACAGTGGCAGCGAGGTGATGAATTGCGCCACGCCGTTGACGTAGCCGCAGAGCACGTCGAGCAACGCATTGAGCGCGCCCACCTCGATGCCGCCCCACGCCAGCAACACCATGAGCGCTGCCGCCACCATGATGATGGGGAACACGGGGAGTACCAGCAAGTTAGCCACAATGCCCAGTATCGAAATCGAGTGAAAATAGTGCGCCGTGAGTACGATGGTCGACACCATCGCCACAGCCGAGGTAATCACCATCCCCTTGACATATTGCACCGCGCGATTGCCGCCGCGCTGCTGGTCGGTCCACCGCGCCGTGAGTAGCAGCGCCAGCACGGTGATGAAACTCAGTTGGAAGCCCACCTCCATGAGCGCCATGGGGCGAAACAGCAAGATGAGCAACGCCGCAACAATCAGCGCATTAAGTCCACTTGAACGCCGGTAAAAGATGACCGCTGCCATGGTGAACCCAATCATCACCGTGGCGCGAATCACGCTGGGACTCATCCCCGTAAACACGTCGAACGCCACAATCGCCGCCAGCGTGACGATGAGTCGCAACTTCTTCATTCCCAGGTAGTCGAGTGGAAACAGCACCCACCATAGAATCATCGCGATGATGCCCACGTGCAAGCCGCTCAGTGCCAGCACATGCGCAATGCCCGCCCACGAGTAGGTTGAGCGCTGTTGCGGGTCGATGAAGTCGTCGTTGCCAATGATGAGGGCAATCACGAGCTGTTTGGCGGGTTCGCTCAGTTGGCTACCCGCAACGGCTGCCGTGAGCGAGTGGCGGAAGCGGGCCATGCGCGTTGTCCATGTGTCGCTGTGCCCCACGAGTTCCAGTTGCCTCACGGGCGTGTGGGTGGTGTAGGCAATGCCGCGGCCGCGCATCAGCGAGGCGTAGTCCATCTCGTCGGGATTGCCGCGATTTTCGATGGGTAGAATGTCGGCCGATGTGGCCACGAGGTCGCCAGGTTGCAGCAGGTAGTTGCAGCCGCGCGTACTCAGTCGCACGCTGTGTGCTGGGGTGCGCGTGAACGCCTTCCCCGTGCCCTCACTGTAGCCCAGCATCGTGGCCTCGAGCGCTTGCGAGAAGTCGAGGCGCTTGATATTGTCGATGCGGTAAACGGCCGTTGACCCTTGTGGCGGCACTGGGTCGAGCGCTGGAGGCTGTGCCAACCGGTAGGCCGCGATGCCCACTGCGAGGCTCGCCAGCGCGATGGGAATAATATATAATGTACGCGCGCGATACTGACTCATCGGGTCCTTCCCCATCCCCGCAACCACACTCGCTGCCGCGATGGCCAGCACCACCACAATCGCTGCCACAATCCAGCCCGCGTGGCAGGTGTGCGCAACGATAATGCCCACCGCCATGGGCACCAGGATGCGCAACGTGGGGAGGTGGGCAAGTGTGAGTTGATTGTTAGGTTTCATCGTGGGGAAGGCAGGGCGCGATGTGCGCTCACCGCTGTGTTACAGCGAGGGCTCGCCGGTCCAGATTTCGTAGGACAGGAATGCTTGCAGTAGCAGCATTTCCAGGCCGTTTTTCACTTGTGCCCCGGCGGCTGCTGCTTTCTGCATAAACAACGTCTGCTCGGGGTTATAAAGCAGGTCGTAGCACAAGTGCTTGTGGGTGAGGTTGCGGTAAGGAATGTCGGGGCACTCATCGACGTGCGGGTACATCCCCACGGGCGTGGCGTTGACGATGATGCGATGCGCCTGAATCATGTTGCGCGTGAGTTCCTCGTAGGTCACCGTGGTGGCCGACTTGTGACGCGAGACGATGACGCACTCGACCTCGAGCATCTCCAGGGCGTGTTTCACGGCCTTGGCAGCGCCGCCCGAGCCCAGAATCAACGCCTTGTCCACACCGCGCTCGACCATCGACTCGATGCTGTGGTAGAACCCCATCACGTCGGTGTTGTGGCCGCGCAAGGCGATGACCTCGCCCCGCTTGTCGCGCTGAATTTCGATTACGTTCACAGCCCCCACGGCAGCCGCGCTCTCGTCGAGCGACTGCAGGTAGGGGATGACTGCCTCCTTGTAGGGCGTCGTTACGTTGAGTCCCGAAAGCATGGGTTGCTCGGCAAGAATCTCCATGAGTTGCCCCACGTCCTCGATTTCGAAGTTCTCGTAACGTGCATCTATCCCCTCGGCGGCAAACTTGTGGTTAAAATAGCCGCGTGATGACGAGTGCACCAGCGGGTAACCAATTAATCCATATACTTTTGTAGCCATCTTTTCACTCCTTTTGCGTTGTTCTCTATTCAGCAGCGGACGCACGGGGTAGCATGGTAGCGGCTCAAAACTCCTGCGCGCCTCTTTTTTCCTACTCGCAAATATAGTGGTTTTTTGGTAAATCTTTCGCTTTTTCTCGCATTTTTTTCTCTTTTTGGTAGCTTTTTGCCCTCACGCGCGCGTTCATTATATAATTTTTACTTTCACCTCACGCCCTATTTCGGCAAAAACACTTACCTTTGCGACGCCCTTTTGAAAGGCACAAGGGGGCAACATCTCATTTTCACAATCATCAGTAATGAAAAAGAACATCCTTATCGCACTCACGGTTATCGTCAGCTTGTGCTTGCTCTACTGGGGAATCGACTTCCTCAAGGGCATCAACATGTTCAAGCCTGCCAACTACTATTACGCCAGCTTTGACAACGTCGACGGCCTCGTGCAGGCTGCCCCCGTCAATGTCAACGGCTTCCAGGTAGGTCAGGTGCACGACATCGGATATGACTATAAAACCAACCGCATTGCGGTCATGCTCAGCCTCGAGAAAGACCTCAAGATTCCTAACGGCAGCGCTGTCACCGTCGTGTCGAGCCTCACGGGCGCATCGACCGTCAGCCTGTTGATGGCTCCCGAGAGCGCCGGCTTCATCAACGTGGGCGACACCATCCCTTGTTCTACCGCTGCTGGCCTAATGGACCAGGTGCGTAACGACATCCTGCCCAGCGTGTCGGGCATCCTGCCCAAGGTCGACTCCATCATGGGCAGCGTCAATAACCTCGTGGGCGACCCCGCCCTCACGGCTGCCGTGGCACGCCTCGATGGCATCACCGCCGAGCTCGCACGCAGTTCGCAGCAACTCAACCAGCTCATGACCAGCCTCAACAAGAACGTGCCCGGCGTGGTGAGCAACGTCAACGGCATCACCGGCAAACTCGATGGCGCCAGCGCTAACCTAGTAGACCTGTCGGCCTCGCTCAAGCAGATGCCCCTCGACAACACCGTTGAGCGCCTCAACGCTACCGTGACCAACCTGCAGACGCTCACCGAGCGCCTCAATAGCCCCAACTCGTCGCTGGGACTGCTGCTGAACGATAAATCGCTCTATCAGCACGCCGACAAATCCATGGCGAGCCTCGACTCCCTGCTCACCGACATCAAGCGCAACCCCAAGCGATATATCACCATCAAGGTCTTCTAAAAAACGACCCCGCGATGACAGAAACCGAGAAATGCTTATTTAGAATCATTCTAAATAAGCATTTCTTTTTAAAAAAGTTTTTTGACCCCTATAGGGTTACTCGTTAACCCGCTCAAATCAGCACTTTAACCCCTCGCGTGGGGAGACCATTTTTTTTGGTAGTGTAGCCTTAACATATTGAAAATCAATGGTGGTAGCAGATGGGTGTACCCCCCGCGGTAAGCCCAATTCCGCAACCTTTAAAAGGCTGTTTTTCAATTCTATTAAAATTGTTTCGACAATTCCAAATTTTTTTGCCACTTTTTTTTATGAAATTATTGGTGTTATTTTGTACTGCTCAAACGAGCCCATGGACCTAACAGTTCCTACTCTCTCACCTGAACGGGACATGAATGTGGTATTAACCTATTTTTAAGCTAGAAGCATAACCATCGCAACGATGAACGAAGCTACACAACAATGGAATAAATGTCTTGAAATCATCAAGGACAACATCTCGGCCGAGCAGTTCGCTACTTGGTTTGAGCCCATTGTTGCACGCAGCTTCGAGAACGACCTGCTCATCCTGAAGGTCCCCTCGCGCTTCTTCTGCGAGAAAATCGAGGAACTCTACTACAACCTGCTCACCACCTCGGTGCGCCGCGTGTTTGGTCCCAACGTCCGCATCACCTATAAATATAATGTGGTCAATAACGACGACACCAGCGGCGTGACGCTGCCTGGCGACGACGCAAGCGCTGGCCTGAGGCACTACCTCAAGACCAACAAGGTGCAGCCCGCCAACCCGTTTGACCACGACGAGTATGAGGACATCGACCCGCAACTCAACCCGCGCTACACGTTCGAGAACTATTGCGCCAGCACCTCTAACCGCTTGGCCGTGAGTATCGCGCAAGCCATTGCGACCAATCCACAGTGCCACACGTTCTCGCCCATGTTTGTCTTTGGCGACACGGGCGTGGGCAAAACGCACCTCATCCAGGCCATCGGCATCAAGATTAAGGAAAACAACCCGCGTGCGCGCGTCCTCTATGTGACGGCACGCGTGTTTGAGAGCCAGTACACCACCGCCGTGCGTCAAAACAAGGTCAACGATTTCATCAACTTCTACCAGAGCATCGATGTGCTGCTCATGGACGATATCCAGGACCTCGCCGGCAAGAGCAAGACGCAAAACACGTTCTACCACATCTTTAACCACCTCGACCAGCACCAGCGCCAGCTCGTCCTCTCGAGCGACCGCCGCCCCAGCGAGATGGATGGCATGGAAGAACGCCTCAACTCGCGCTTCAAGAGTGGCATCACCGTGGAACTCGAAAAACCCGACCTCGCCCTGCGCCGCCAGGTGCTCGACCTCAAGGCAGCGCAAGATGGCATCGCCCTGAGCGACGAGGTCAAGGACTATATCGCAAAGCACGTCACGCAGAGCATCCGCGAAATCGAGGGCGTCCTCGTGTCGCTCCTCGCGCACGCCACCATGCTCAACCGCGACATCTCGCTCGACCTCACCCAGCAAGTGGTCGCCAACTCGGTGCGCGTGCGCAAGCATGCCATCACCTTCGACGACATTGCCGAGGCCGTTTCATCGTTCTACCACCTCGAGACCGATCAACTTTATGGAAAATCGCGCAAGCGGGAAATTTCGGATGCGCGGCAACTGCTCATGTATTTTGCCAAAACCGAGGCGCAACTCTCGTCGACCAACATCGGCCTGCGCCTGTCGCGCAACCACGCCACCGTGCTCCACGCTTGCAAACAAATCGAGCAACGTCTCTCCCTCGAGAAAAAGTTCCAGGAAGAGGTTTCGCAAATCGAGCAACAACTGCGCAGCCTCTAAATCCTCAACTGCAACTCAACTCCCGTCGCGCGACCCCCACACCAGGCCGCGCGACTTCTTTTTTCGCTCTGCATGCTTGTGCATGAGCTCAGAAATTTGTATCTTTGTCAAATCCATAAGTCTGTTTTTTTTTAAGTTTTGTCACTCAAATTACAGACTTAGGGGCTAACCCGCAAGGGTTGGCCCCTTTTTTAAGCCCTTTTGACAGACACTCTATTTGAGACAGTATCGCGACCCTCTTTACCGGCTTTTCCTATTTTCCTCCTGTCCTCATGAAAAAAAAGGGGGGGAGGAGTTTCGCACAAAAAAAGCGACCATTGCACCCGGGTGGGGCAGTGGTCGCCTTTTGTTATGGGTTCATTTGCGGGCCGCGGTGGGCGGGCAAATGTGTGAGTGGGCTTGTCAATTAGAGACCCAGTTTCTTCTTGGCATCGCTGGCGGCGTTGTTCACAGCGTCAGCAGCCTTGTCAGCAGCCTTGTTGGCAGCGTTGTCGATAGCCTCGTTAGCTTTAGCCTTGGCACCCTCAACGGCAGCGTTAGCGCCCTCAACGGCAGCGTCCTTAGCATTGTTAACGGCATCCTTAGCACCCTCAACAACGTCTTGAGCCTTAGCAGCAACCGAGTCGCCAG
>Ga0181612_147955_pt1 | contig 11360 bp, 11 predicted proteins | sample HoacroProtozoa21_FD_119630 | JGI IMG/M metagenome (GOLD analysis project Ga0181612, IMG submission 119630) | Hoatzin crop microbial communities from Cojedes, Venezuel. Combined Assembly of Gp0051906, Gp0051904, Gp0051908
AGGTGCTATTTTACCTAAAATGTTTATCATTTCTTTTTCATAATCATTAAATAATGACTCTATTGCTCATTGTTTAAAACCTCTTTAACTATATCTTGTATATAGTCATATTTATCTTCATGTATAATATTAAGAATTTTATCTTTATAAATTGCATAAGCATCTCTTTGATTAATATGTAATCTATCTGAAATTATATTTATACACGAAATCATTAATCTTAAATCATATTTATTTTTAATCATTACAATCACCTCAAATGTTATATAATTAAATCACTTCTTGATTTAATTTCTCCATAGATAATTTGCTTTCTACTAATTATTCTTTCAAGACAGATAAGTCTAACATTATGATATTTAATACCACCAATAGAGTTACAATAATCTGCAAGTACAACTGGAATTATACCTGCTTGAAATATTTCTATAGTGGATGCAAGTACACATGCATCTGTATCAAAACCACATATATAAACTTTATCAGGACAACAAGTATTTATATTATAAAATTCTTTATAAATATAATGTGATGAGAGTGAGTATAATGACTTATTAATAATTTTATTTGAATGTTCTTTTATAAATGTATTAAGATTATTATTGATATAATATGGCATCATTGACTTTTCTGAAAAACAGTTATAATATATTTTACTTTCAAATTCATTATAAGTAAACTGTGTTGAAATAATATAATCAAAAATGTTTAATTTAATTAATTCAATTATTTTATTTAATGTTTTACTCACAGATGTATTAGTTTACGTATCAATAATTAATAGAATATTCATATACCTAAACCATCCCCATTGCTTCATAATATGATATGCGATTCTTAATAGAATATTCTCCAAAATCAATCTGCTCGAGTTCATTACATTTCCATAATAAATCAAGTGGCTCTGTTATAATTGTATCATCATTAACAATATGAATTTCTGTGAAACCACCATTCTTAAATAGATTTCTAACACCACCGGAACACACTGTTATATCTTTTCTATCTGCAATCTCTTTAAGAAATGGGAAACAATTATCTCCTAAAAACTCAAGAGGTACAATTTCATTTGTGTTATTTAATATAATTAGAAACTGGGCTCCACCAGATAAATCTCTAAGTGAAATATCTCCTAAAACAGGTGAATAAAATGCACCAGATGTTATTGTTTCAGTCTTATCAATTTCTTTTACAACACGCTTTGAAAATTCGTCAAGCATACACTTCTTATCCAAAAATCTAGAACCTATATAATTTCTATGTGTTCTTAAAGCTTTGCTTGGGTATCCAAAAATTAAATGTAACATTAATAAACCTCCAATTAAAAGAAACCTGTTGTTAATTCATTTGGTTTATTATACTCCAAATAACGAATTTTTATATTACAAAAATAACTATTTAAAGTATCATAATATGCTTTTATAATATTTGATTTTTTAGGATTTTTATCATATTTATAGAATTCTATAGAATTAAACCAAGTTAATTCTTTTAATCTATTAAAATAAAATATTTCCCAACTTCCAAACATATTATTTTTAAATCTATTATCAACACAATCTGTTACTGTCACATCCAAAAAATCATATGTATGTGCTAATAGATCAGCTAAGTCTAGCTTATTATTATATTTATCTATTGAAGATAGGAGTAAGAATTCAAAACTCTCTGACAATAAAATTATAAAATGATTATTTGTATTTTCACCATAATATTTTAAATCATTTAAAGTTTTACCAATAGCTGCACCATCAACAATAACAACGATATTCTTATAGTTATTAATCAAAATATCATTATCTTTAATAAATTTAATTATTTTATCTCTTCCTGAAGCAGACATAACATTACAATTATTAAATAATTTCTTATAAAATTTATAACCAAATCCTGAATCTTCAACAATTATTAATGTATCAGCATTATTTATACATAAACTGTGTAAAGTTGATGTATGTATATTATTATATAAATTTGCTATATCTACTGTATATCGGGTATTAGCTATAATATCTTTATATGACTTAAATTCAAATATTTCTTCACATGAATAAGGGAGCACAGGTTTTCCTATTAAAGTATCTATGCTATCTAAATCATCTTGCCGTGTTATTAATATAAAGTAATTATTTGTATTTTTAATAAATTTGACAACTGAATTAATATTAATATTTATATTATTTGAATTATATAAATCATCTTCATCGAATACAATAATTGAATCATGTATATCAGTATTATTTGTTATCTGATTTAAAGTTAGTCTTATAATTGGTGTATCAGTTCTCACTTTATTACCATTATTATCGATATAAATAACCTTTGTAAAATCTTCTACATTTACAGCTTCTCCAAACAAAGTTTTACCTGTACCACTATTCCCTTGTAATATAGTTATTTTTCTCTTAATAACTAGCTTATAATACAACTCAAGAATTGGATTATTTAATTCAATATAATACTTACCTTTCATTTACATCCTCCTGTATCAGTCAAGCTCATTAAGCAAATCATATTTCAAAGATATGCTTAACTTATAAAGAAGCTTATTTGTTATATCAAGTAACTCTTCAGCATGTACAATTATTATAAGACATTTGTTATAATTGTTTCTATTAAATTCAATTAAAGCAAGTTCTTTAAGTTCTTCAATTAATGATAATGATTTAAGCACATAGCTTTTTAAGATAGTACTACTATCAATAGATTGCTCAATATCTCGTAATTCAAGAATAAAAGCATTGGCATCAGTTAATAACTTTATTGCTGTTGAATTAATATATTTTCTATGTGCTTTTATAATCATATCAATATCTCTCCTTATAAATTCTTCATTAAATTATGATATTTTTAATTCATCATAATAATGTGCAAAGCAGTGAATATATACATAAATTTCCAATTTTTAAAAATAATTTGTTTTATCAAATTTGTGAATTCATTCCTACACTACCATTCAATCATATAGTATGCTTGGTATAGCTCTAGTAGAACTATACCAACAACATTTATTTATTAAAAGAAGTTTGTTTGTTCAACAATTGACATTTCTTTTTTATAAGCTGTTAAATCATCAATCAATTTTTCAGCGTTGTCATCTTGTGCACATTTAAATAAAATATCAATATTAAATTTATTAACCAAACCATATTCATAGCACCAAGAAGTAAATAAAAATTCATGTTCTTTTAAGAATTTAAATAGATGTCGTACACGACATTCTTGTGGTACTGAAGCTATAATAGAATTAAATGCATCAAGATATAAATCATAGTATGAACGAAAATACTCATAGTCACATACAAGTTTAACGCCTTTAAATTCTAATACACAATGACGACTTACAAAATAATCTTTATCAAGAAAATCAACATTAATAACTGAATCAGGAATTATAATTTGTTCAAGATGCAAGCAATTATTAAATGCCTTAAGATTAATTTGTTCTGTACCATCACAATATTTAATAGCTGATAATTTATCACAGAATGAAAATGAATTATTCTTTAATTTGCAACTAGCTGGTACAACCAATTTACGTATATCCGTCATAGTAAATGCTTTTTCACCAACATATTCTAATCCATCATTAAGTTCAATAGAGTACAGTGAATGACAATTCATAAATGCATTATCATCAATATAAACCATTGATTTTGGAAACTTGAGAGGCGATACAATATTACATCTTTCAAATGCACCGTTATCAATGTATTTCAATCCATCTGGGATATTAATTTTTTCAAGATAAGTGCATCTTTCAAAAGCACCCTCACATATATGTGTTACAGTATAAGGTAATTTAACTTCTTTGACATATTTATTTTCTGAAAACACATGTGGATTTATTATTCCAACATAACATGGTATATCAATAATTTCATCTTTACCATAATAACTTTCAAGAATACAGTCTTCAATGCTAAATTTTGTTATGACATCTTCATTTTCAAAATTATTATTATTATCAATATTAATATTATCTGGATATGTATTTTCATCTTGCTTAATTGGTAATGATAATTCACCAAAATATTCGAATAGTTCTTCATCTGTAAATTGATTATCATCTTTCATAATATTATTACCACCTTTCATAACATAACAATATTTATACAGTCACTTCAAAAATTATTTTACCTTGAATTATTTTTGTTTCAATTCCAGTTTTCTTTTTCTTACGAAAATCAAATGTCAATAGATATCCCTTACCATTATGATATGATTCCAAATAATCTACAAGTTGATCTTCTCCTGCTTCAAGATAAGCTTTTCCTCTCCATACTTTCATTTCAATGATATATTGTTTTCCACCAAAATCTATAATTATATCTGTACGACATAAATCACGCGTTCTTGCTTCAATATAATAATTACCTGAGCCATTTATAATTGGACGAAGATATAATAAAAATAATTTTCTGCACTCTTCTTCAAGCTTTTCCTCAGGCATACTTCCATAGACATCATGATATGTTTCAGCAAACTTTTTCAAAATAAGTTCCATATTCAAATTGTTATTTTGTATAAACAAATTTTTATACATACTCCCTGAACGATATGCATGTGTACTTTGCATCTCTACTGTCATAAGCATTGCATTGTATAATCTTGTTTCAAAAATTCTATTCGCAATTTTAACTATACCATTATTATCTTTGATAAATCCATACATTTTTGCCAATCGCATATTTGTATTATCGGGACTATATGAAATTGTTTCACCTAAAATTAGGATACGAGATAATACATCTCGTAATTCATTATAATCTTCAAGTTTATTAACTAATGAATCAAATAATGGATTTTCACTTTTTAAAAGCTTATTCACTGAAGATAAAAATCCATCATCTGTAAATGAATATTCTTCATCCATATACTTACAAAGTGTTGAAACTAAAACAGGATAGCCCGAAGTGTAGTCATAAATATTTTGTGAAATTGCGTGCTTGTCCATTATAACTTCTGTATGTTCACTTAAATATTGTTCTAACATACCTTCAATATCTTCAATAGAAAAACTCATTTCTACTTCAAATGGTGAAGCAATATTCCATGGCGAATTATGTTTATGTTCTGCATCGGGTCTGATTTTTTGTTTTAAATTTCGTATATCATGTACACCAGCTAATATAACAGATTGAAAAGTTGAAATTTTATTTCTGTTCAAATAATTCAAACGCAATTGTGCCAAAAAATCTAAAAATATTTGATTATTCGATGCTTGATCTACCTCATCGATAATTAAAACGATAGGTTTATTTGATGATTCGCACCAATGTTCAGTTATAATAAATAAATCAGATAAGCCATAAAATTTATTATCATAAATTTTTTTAAACTCAGAGATACTATCTTCTGGCATATCTTGTAATACGTTCGTTCTATAAATCAATTCACGAGCAAAGGCACGGACAAAATTTTCTTCGGAAGAAAAATCTCTTCCAGTTACACTTTGAAAATCTAAATGAATTACACAATACTCATTTTTTAAAAATTCTGATAGAGCATCAAGTGTTGTTGTTTTTCCAAATTGTCTACCGCGATTGATACAAAAATATTTTCCTTTATCAATCATAATCTTAATTTGTTCTAATCGTGATGTCAAATCTACCATATAATGATATTTTGGATCACATGAACCAGTTATATTAAATTCACGCATATATTTTCACCGCCAATAATTATATTATTTCTTATGTTTTTTCTTTTTCTTCTTTTTCTTTTTCGATGTAGCATCATCAATAATAGATTTTAATTCTTCAAGTTCTGTTTTTTCTTTTTCAACAACTTCATCATCCAATAGAGATGTTAAATCATACATTTGTTCTTTTCTTGCGAATGCACTAACTGTTGGATTCTTATATAAAGATACCTCAAGCTCATCTATATATTTCGTATCAGCACCAGATTTTTTTAACAATCTAATTAAATTAACATAAGTGTCGAGGGCACCACGATTATATGCATAATTTACAACTTCTTTATATTGGTTTCTCATTTCATTTCTACCTTCTTTTGTATTAAGATAATATTTAATAAATTTCTTTGTTTGTTGAAATCCTTCCACATTATCATCTTTAAGTGTATCCATAAAGTTAAATAATTTCTTTAGCTTGTTGTTTGAATTAGAACACTTTGCAAAGAAATAATAAGTTGGTACAAAATTACATGACTTATATGATGCCTCAGAGTTATTAAATTTTAATGAACTTAAAATAACGACTTTCACTGTTTCTTTAAACACATTATTAGAATATGTTGTAGCATATTTATACATTAAATACTTTGATTTAAGCATAAATGGAATAGTATCATTCATATTATAATCAATTACAACTATAAGTGATTCCTTTTCTGTTTCAACAATAAGATAATGTAATTGGTCAATAGAGTATACAGTTTTAATTGTACTGTATTTTACATTCAGATAATCAAGCAATTCATTTATTGATTCTTCATGCGAGAATACCTTACAAAATAAAAAGTAATTAAATAAATTTATTTTGTTGTTTATTACATCTTCATATGATTTCATTATTTAGCCCTCCAATTTAATTAACTAAGAAAGAATCTTGTATCATTATTTTTATTGTTGTACCAACCTTGTTCTCTTTTATAATTTGTTAAAGTAATCTGGCATTGGTATGCATGTAACTTATTTGCAAGTTCAATATATTTATTAATATTTTCTTTTGTGAAATGTTTTTCATTTAATAAAGATGCTTCTAATGTTTCTATGTCATCATTATTAAAGATATATTCTATAATATCTGAAATATTTTTACTACTATAATAATTTTGTAAATCATTAATAGAACTAATTTGTTTTATAATTTGCCATTTTTTATTATCAAACTTATTTGAAATATAAACTTTAAATTGTTGATCATTATTTATAAGATTTATAAGATGTAAACTAGTACAACCTTCAAATGCACTTTCTCCAATATTTGTAATACTATTAGGAATAGTAATAGATTGTAAACTTATACAATATCTAAATCCATTCCACTCAATACTTGTTATACTGTCAGGGATAATAATAGATTGCAGACTTTTACATTTATAAAATGCAAAACTTCCAATATTCGTCACACTGTTAGGAATAACAATATTTTGTAAACTATCACAATTTTCAAATGCAGCTTTTCCAATATTTGTCACACTGTTTGGAATGATGACAGATGTTAAACTGGTACAATTTTCAAATGCACTTTCTCCAATATTTGTTACGCTATTTGGGATAGTGACAGAAGTTAAACTTATACAACCTGAAAATGTATCGCCTGCAATACCTTTTGTACCATCTTTAATTATAACCTCTGTTGCACTTATATCACAATTAACCACCCATGTATCTACATATCTAACTGTTTCTTTAATTTGATTTTCTAATAGAGCTGTACTTTCAAACACATTCACACCAATTTCTGTAACACTATTAGGAATATTGATAGATTCTAAATTTGTGCAATCATAAAATGCACAGCTATCAATACTTGTTACACCATCTGGAATAATAATAGAAGTCAAACTTTTACAGCTTAAAAATGCAAAATCACTAATATTTGTCACACTATCTGGAATTATAATATCCGAATCAGTACCATTATATTTTACAAGTATACCATCTTTAATAATAAAATCAGTATTCATAATGAATTGTATCTCCTTATTATAAAAATAAATTTGTATAATTATTGTTGTACCAACCATTACTTCTTTTATAATTTGTTAAAGTAATTTGACATTGATATCCATGCAACTTATTTGCAAGTTCAATACACTTATCAATATTATCTTTTGTGAAAAATCCAGTATCTAATATATAATTTTGTAAAATTTCGATATCATCATTATTAAAAATATATTCTATAATATCTGAAATATTTTAATTATTATAATAATTTTGTAAATCATTAATAGAACTAATTTGTTTTATAATTTGCCAGTTTTTATTATCAAATTCACCTGAAATATATATTTTAAACTGTTGATTATTATTAACAGAATTTATTAAATGCAATTTTTCACAATTTCTAAATGCCTCATTTGAAATTTCTTGCACACTGTTAGGAATGGTGATAGAGGTCAAACTGGTACAACTATAAAATGCCAAACTTTCGATAATTGTCACACTATCAGGAATGATTATAGATGTCAAATTGGTACAACCTGAAAATGCATCACTTTCAATACTTGTCACACCGTAAGGAATGGTGATAAATGTCAAATTGGTACAATCTCTAAATGTCGCATATCCAATACTTGTCACACTGTTAGGAATAACAACATTTGTATCATTTCCACTATAATTTATAAGTACACCATTAATAATTTCAAAATCACTCATAATAATATCTCCTTTAAAATATATGTGGATATAGTACAATTATACCAAAAACAATAAATACTATATCCACAACGTAATTAAATCAAATAAACAATAAATAATTAGTCAAATAAATTTGTTTGCTCAGTCATGTCATCACTTTTTTTAGTGTTAATTCCTTCAACCATAGACGTATATTTTTTAATTAAATCATAATTACCAGACATATAGGCCTCAGATATCTTCTTACGTAAAAGTTTACGTTCAATAGATTCTACATAATGATGTAAATGATATAAACACACTTCAGCATTATATGCCTTTGAAAGTTCAATATATTCTTTTGCTTTATCAAGAGTCAAAATATTGTTATCTAAATAATGATCACACAAATAACTATCATCATCTTCCATAAATATAGTATCAATAGTCTTGTAAGAACTTCCATCACTATTTAATACCTTGCATCTAGAATTATTATAGCCATAATAATCTGTTTCTAATAAAGTAATGCTTGGTAATGCATAAACTCCAATTGATTCAACACTATCTGGAATTACAATAGATTTTAAGTTATCACATTCAGTGAATGCAAATGGTCCAATTTCTTTTAAAGTATTTGATAATGTAACAGAACTTAAATTAGAACACACTGCAAATGCACCATAATCAATATACATAACACCATCTTTCATTACTACAGATTTCAATGAATTACAACCTTCAAATGTCCTTACTTCAATTCTTTTTACACTTCCAGGAATAATGAGTGATTCAAGATTTCTACAACCTTTAAATGCAAAGTTATTAATTTTTGTCACTGTGTCAGGAATTTCATAAAATGTATCTGGTTTATCCATTGAATATTTTACTAATTCAGTCATATCCTTACTGAATAATACACCATCGATAGAGCAGTAATTTTCATTGTTTTCATCTACAACAATACTTTCAGGTAAATCTTTATATTTTAAAATTTGATCTTCTGGAAGTGCTGTATCTTCAAATGCCCCCTCACCAATTGTTGTAACACTGTTTGGAATAATGATAGAACTCAGTGAGGTACAACCTTTAAACGCATAACTATCAATTATTGTAACACTGTCTGGAATTGTGATAGAACTCAGTGAGGTACAGCCTCTAAATGCCTCATAACCAATTTCTGTAATACTGCTTGGAATGGTGATAGCACTCAGTGAGGTACAACCATAGAATGCACCCTCATAAATGTAGGTCACACTGTCTGGAATTGTGATAGATTCTAGATTGCGAGAGCCAGCAAATGCGTCCCTATCAATACACTTAACACCTTCATTGAGAATAACATTAGCCACTTTATTATCATTGCCGAAAATATCCCAAATATATTCAACACTGCCAGGAATAGTAATTGAAGTTAAACTTGTACAATTAGAAAATGCATGATAATTAATATCTTTAACACCTTCACAAATAGTGATATCTTTTAAATTAGTGCAACCTTCAAATGCATATGATGAAATCTCTTTCACTGTGCATGGAATAAAAATAGATACCAAATTTGTACAATCTTTAAATGCAGAACTACCTATGTTCATCACACCATCTGGAATAACAACATGTGAATCTGTGCCAGTATATTTTTTCAAGTACATTATGATAAATTTTAAAATCATTTTGATCACTTGAAATATCTGAAGACTGATTCAAAACATTAGATAAAATCTTTTCAAGATCTTTCATATAAGAACAACTCCTTTAAATTTAATTATGCTATACTATTATATATACATGTATAATTTATAAGGGTTGCTATTTAATGATTTAACATCATATATTACATTGTAGGTGTTATAAATATATCAAAAGTATAGGTAGCAACAAAACATATTAGACTTCTATATAAAAATTATTAGGTTTTTGCATCAAATCTTAGTTTAAAGTGTCAATCGTCTTGTATTCTTACTATAACCAAATTCATTTCTTTTGTAGTTCATAAGCAGTATTTGACACTGCTTTGCTCCTTTATCAATAGATCGATTTAACCATTTATCAATATTTCGTTTTGTTATACATTTATAATCAATAAGAACTTGCATGCCTTCAGCATCATCACACTCGATAACTCTTGCAATAATGTAACGTATATGATTTTTATAATACATTTGTAAATCATCCTTTGTTTTTATATTTTTTAATATATACCACATATTATAATTAAATTTATATATCAATATACGTGTTTTATTTCCATCTTCAGTTATAATATTCAACCATCTTAATTTAGGACAATTCATAAATGCTGTATCAGCAATATATTTTAATGAATCATAGACTGTGATTTCTTTAAGACTTTCACAACCAAAGAATGCTCCACCAAATATATTTATAACACTATTTGGAATAATGATTTCTCTCAAACTTTTACATAACATAAATACGTTACAATTTATTTGTTCTAAATTATCAGGAAGTTCAACTTCTCTTAGTGATGTGCAATTATAAAATACATTATTTCCCAGTACTTCTATTTTATTTGGTATTTTAATTGATTGCAAAGACTTGCAATTTATGAAGGCAGATATACCAATATAAGTTAATGACTCTGGAAAATCAATTGATCTTAATGACTCACATGCAGCAAATGCACCTTCTTTTATTTGTTGAAGACCATATGGTAATATTACTTTACATAATTTTGTACAACAACAAAATGTGTTATAATCTATAACTTTAATCTTAGATGGTATTTTTATTGATTCAAGATTTTCACAATTTTCAAATACAGAAGAACCTAATGTTTCTAATGAGTTTGGTAAATTTATAATCTTTAATAGTTTACAACATCTGAATGCTTCATTCTTTATCTCAATTAAAGTATCTGGTAAATTAATACTCTCCATAGATAGACAGAAATGAAATGCCCTCTTGCCAATAACTTTTAAATTGTTTGATAATGTTATATCTTTTAATGAAACACATTGATGAAACATATCTTGACATAAATATGTCAATGTATCAGGCAATCTTATTGATACCAAATTCA
>Ga0181612_153098_pt1 | contig 11359 bp, 6 predicted proteins | sample HoacroProtozoa21_FD_119630 | JGI IMG/M metagenome (GOLD analysis project Ga0181612, IMG submission 119630) | Hoatzin crop microbial communities from Cojedes, Venezuel. Combined Assembly of Gp0051906, Gp0051904, Gp0051908
ATGGTACGGAATATTCCCACTGGCCAGCTTGGCTATCTGTCTGGCTGTGCTCCCTCCCAGCGCCTGCACACCTGCTCATTAGCTGAATATGGGAGACTGGAAAAAGTCCTTTACTTATAGCAGTAACTGAAAACATCAGTTATCAGCATTCTTCTACTAAATCCAAAACACAGCAGCTCCTGAAAGGAAAATTAACTCTATCCCAGCCCAAAACCAGAACAAATTGTTTTCAACAGAAAAGAAATTTGAAGATGCTAGACATTAGGCCAAGCTAAACGCAAGGATACTTGCATATGTTATGAGATGTGGGGCATGGGAAGCGGATGCTGGTCTGTAATTCTTCTGCATAACATCTGACCTGTGTCTAATGTCAGGGGATTAGTGTTTGCCATTCCAGTAACAAGGCTGATCTTCTAACGGGGAAAGAGAGACAGTGCACTGGTGGAATGGATGGCAGGCGTTGGATTGCCGGAATGACCACAGAGGAACTTTCTTGCAGGCACTGGACGCGCAGGATGGGGCTGAGTGAAGTAATCGGTGCCTACAGTAAATGCATTCATCTCGTGACTGCTGGTGGTTTAGTTCCGAATTTGTATGCACGCGCGGTTCTGTTTAGATCCAGACAGATGGAGAAAACTTTTAGCTGTCGTTTTTGTTACATTTTAGACAATCAAAGTATCTCCTTGTGGCCTCTTCTGCTGCACCCAGCCTAGGATATGAATCACTAGTGGCACATAAAGATACATGTCTATGCTGTGTGATTCTGTATCTGTGTTTTTACTGTCTGCCATAACCAGGAACAAAGAGATTTGTGCAGATGACTATCAACAGTTGCTGGAAAGAGAGAGAAGCCCCAAAGTATTAATAAAACCAGTATCTTTCCTAGCAGGCTGGCTGAGTTTGGGCTGTGATCTCGTTTCTTGTTCTCCACGTACACAGCGTGTAAGCTGATTAACGGAGCGGATGGCATTGCCACGGCCTCCCAAGGCCTCCACGTTTTGTGTTCGCAACAGCTCCTCTCGCTAGAAATAGGGGCTAAGAAGGGACGAGTAGACATCTGTTGTTTGTGTTTTATAGTGCCTCGGGTGGGGGAGCCGTGCTCCCCTTGCTTTTGCAGTGATGTGTAATCATCCGTCTGATTGCGTTACTATGTGCCACTGCAGAGAAGAGAAGCGTGAGGTATCTGCACATGTAGAAAAGGGGCGATTAAATCACGGGAATAGGTTAAGGATCTAAATGTACACACCTGCCGATGCTGCCTACTGCTTGTGGGCTGCGTGTATTGACATGTCTGAATCTATATTTCATCGTGATCTGAAAAAGGGCAAGAGGACCTTAAAACCTGTATGTGTTGAAGAAAATACCCTATTGTAGTGATGCAACAGTTCAGAAAATGCCTTGGATGACTTTTTGGTCTGTGTTCGTCTCAGCATTCAAGATGGAAGCAGGACAGTATTGAGCTAAAAATTGACAATGAGGCTGAGAGAGAGCAGAGTTGGACTGGGCTTTGGAGGTTGTTCTTCGGCTTTTCGCAGCTGGGGTGTACGATCCTGCCGTTGCACTGCCTGGCACCTGGTGGTGGCCTGCGTGTTGCAGATGGATATAACCACACCATTAACCTCATGGTCTGCTAGCGAACGCTGGGTGCCTCTCTGCTGCACCACTGCAAAAGCCTTGTGCTCTGGCAGGCATCCTTCCGTGAGAAATGCTTTCAAGCTTCTCAGAATAATTGGATGGGAGAATTACATGTTTAAGATGAACTTGGATTTGTTCCATTTGAGCTGTGAATGCAGTGGATGTTTAATAGTCCTGTGCTGAAAAGGACCTATTACCTTGTAGCTATTGTACAGGCAAGCCCCTACAAGATAAAATACAAGACTAGTGAAGGAAAGTTTACGTGATTCATAGGCTTGGGTGATTAATAAGCTGAAGAGTTAAAAAAATATATAAATGTGATTCAGAAAATTAATTCTCAAATGCACCCTTTGAATGTCTGATCCTGGCAAAGTAGGTGTGAGAATTATTCTTCCTGCTATGCTTCCCTCTTCACTTTGATTTTTCCAGCCTCCCTTTCCTTACGAAGTCTTGACAGGCTAAAGAGTGATGTCCTTCCTGCTTGGCTCTTTTGATGCTGATTTCCCTCACACCATTGCTATGGTCATTTCAAACTTGAATCATTCCTAAACCAATGCCAAATGCTATGGAAACAAACTCAGCTCTCATGTAATGGGCTTGACCATTAGCCTCTTGTCTTAATGACTTCTCAGCAGAAGGAGTTGAGAACTTGAGCCATCCATCCCAAAGCACCAAAAAGAGGAAAGGACAACTATTCAAGGTACTTTTAAATGCTGTTCTGCTGACAGTAACCACAGTGAAGAATAAAGGAAAAAGGTCTTTTATTACCTCAGCTGAAGATATACCAGAAATGCCAAGTTAGTCGAATCATGTTAACTGCTTTCAAAACAGGTTTTTTCCTGAGGAAAGAGTTTTTATTCCTCCAGAAATGCTCTATACTTTTTTTCTTTTCCTTCTTTTTCCCTTTACTTTATCCTGGGCCATCAGATATGCGTGAGCAGCCATCGTTTCTTCTGGAATCCCACAGACCCTGTTCACAACTGAGTATAACTGCTCATTTTGGCACTACAGCAGTACTGAACTAAACTCTTCAGAACGAGGTTTAAAAACTTATTTACTACTGTACTGTATGAAAAAAATCAGTATGTAGTAAGTGTAGTTAAAGCTGTAAGTGCTTGAAGGTTAATAAGTAATCATTAAAGCATTCAGGGGGCAAGTCATATGGGCAACTATGGTTTCCAATCCATGATAAAGACCACAGACAGTGAATGGGAACTTGCACTGTAGAGCACGTGCTTAGTTTCTTGGAATACTTGACAGAATTTTGCTAAATTGATTAAATTGGTTGACAAAGACTAGTGCCCTTTTGGATTATGAGTAAGATCATGAATCCATCTTTCAGAGACCAGAGCTCTGTTCTTTGTGTCTGCATAGCTTCCTGCCCTCTTTTTCAGTCTTCACCTGACATTTCTCCTTTTTATGTATATTTCATCTGTGAGTGCATTGCAGGTGCTCTGGTTTTTAACCCCTGCCCTTGTTCTTTGTGCAAGAACAAGAATTTAATCATCTTCTTTCTTCAGGGGAAAAATACTTTGAACGGAGAAACATCTTCTGGTTCTGCAGGAGTCAAACAAATCTTGCAAAGGATAGATTCTCTTCATCCAGTTCAGAAGTCATTTTCTATCCAAAAACTGATCAAAAAAACCAAGGACATACTGAATTTTCTTTAGGAGTAACACACATGCCTTTGTGTACTTCATATCAGCAGTGCAATGGAGAAGCTGCCCTCTAAACAAACATCTCAAAGGAGAGAAAAGGCCAATGTAGTGCCTGCTTTCACAACTGCTACGAAGTCTGTGGGTTTCCTACCTAAATGATTACTGTATGTGTTGTCTACGTAAACATGTATGTGTGCATACTTAGTAGGTCACAGAAATGAGCCTCTCTGATGCAATTCCTTTCTCTTGTTTAAAGCTGCGTTAATTGGCATTATTGCATGTTTAACTGGAGATTAGAATGCAAAATCCAACTTTTCTGATCAGGTTCTGAGGCGTCAGCCTCTGCTAGACCCTTATTTCATTGTATTAACAAAAGCATAGATTTTGAGGCCAGTCTTCTAAATAGCTTTCCCACATCCCAGAGTACTATCTGATCTAGCCTACAGCGTGTGGCCCCTATAGACATCCTGCGTGTTCATCACTGATCCATGATCACTAAATATTGACTGGCAACTCAGTAGAGAGGATGGCAAGGACCATTTCTTCTATCTCTTGGTGGTACCCTTTGATACAAAGAGGATAAAAAGCCTACGTAGTTTATTGCCTGATATGGCTTTTCTGGAAGTACTTAGATTTCTAGAGAAATGCCTCTCAGAGGCAGACATCTCTAATTTTGATAATTTAGCATTTTGCTCATTTATGAGCCACATTTCAATGAAGTGGCTATTGTTTCACATTGTAACAGAAATGTAGCTGAGGAATTCTGCTAGGTGACATGCAATTAAAATCATTGGTCTGGCTTTTTGCCAACAAGATAAAAGGAATAAGCATAGGAAATGATAAGTTTATACACTTAAAAATAAATTCCATATAAAGCACAGGAGTAACATATCATGTAATGATTCTACTTCATTGAAATGAATGCTGGTTAAAAATTTTGTGTGATAGCAGCAAATACATAAATGTCATGTGAAGAATTAATATTTGCAACTTAGAGAGCATTTTTCACTACTATCTTATTTCACACTATTCAACAAATACTGCTTCAATATACGAATGGGAAACAGAGCAATATAAATGAAGGTTATAACACTTCCTTTAAAGTATGCCCTGAGAAGAGGTGCTTTCTTAATAAGTAACCTGAGTGGGTACTTTCAGCTTCCACCTGTCACAAATATACAAGCACTCTGCCTCTTCACTTTGTCTGCTTTTAGATTATTTTGATGCGTACCTTAGTGCTCATGTGACTCACTCTTCTATAGCCCCATCTCACTGCTGTTTGGACTGGGAACAACTCTTGGCTGTTTTCCTGTACTAAACCTACTCTTGTGGAAATTATGTGATGTGGGAAGATGAGAACCATGAGCATCCCCTGCTCTCTCTAAAGTACACTCGGAAAGAGGAACATGTCTGGGAAGGCACAGAATGAAGAGAGACTACAAACCTGGCAAATGGTGTAGAAACCCACCAATTTTTAAATGCATTGAAAATAAGTACTCTTTAATGTAGCATATAATCAACCCATGGGATTTTCTGTCACAGGATGTCAGCAAGAGTCAAAAAATGGATTAGGTGTTTGTATGAATAGTAGTAGCACTTGAGGCTCGATTGTGTAGACCAAAGATTTGTAAGGGTCATGGCAAGTCTTTCTTTTCAGGGCCTAAACTGAGAAGAAAGGATTTTCTGCTTCATTGTGTGGCATAGGTTATAGAGTTAGGCAGAGGCATAGGAATTTGATCTAGTCCAAAGATCTGTTTGTCTGAAGCACTAGCAGTGATCAATGTCAGAGAGCAGACCATGAACTGGTTGGGCTAGTTGCTTGCTTAAGTACATCATTCCCTGTTTTCCTCTAAGAAGTAGTTTTATGACAGAGGGCCATGGGATGTATTGAAAGTGTAGGGGCTGCTGGTGGATCACCCAGAATTTCTGTCATTCAGAGTTTTTAAATCGACTGCAGTTTTTCTTGGGTATCTTTTTGTTGATTGTTGGTGATGATCTGAATACCTATCAAGCAGTAGTTACTGAGTGAATGAGCTGGGTGAAGGTGATCTACTACGAGCATGACATGAATCTAAACTCTCTGTGGTTCTGTTTCAATGTCACTTTCTAGATTGCAGAAACTTCCAAAGTCCTGATCAGATTCTAGCCAGCGTAAATTTATTCTTCCTCTCTGACTTTGCCGGTTTGCTTTGTGAAGGGAACCACAGTGTGTACACATCAGTGAGAGCTTTGAGGTGGATCTACCTGTACCTTTTCCAGCGTGTACACATCAGTGAGAGCTTTGAGGTGGATCTACCTGTACCTTTTCTTTAAGATAAGCTCATCAAAGACAACAACAAAAAAAAAGGGGGGGGGGTGTCTCATTAGAAGGTCTTGTTTTTAGGAAGAACTTAAAACTTGTAAGAATTTCTCAAACTCAGTAACTAAGTCAGATAGCACAGAAAATAAAAACGTGATTTTTAAACAACCTTCTCTGCCTGCCTACTGTGATCTTGCACTCAGGTCTTGGCTCCCAGCAGTTAGTCAGTTAAGTGACTTTCTTGAGTTGCTTTGAGTTATGCCAAGCCACTTCTGATTCATAGGAAGGTCTTTCAGTTGCCTCTGAGGCTTGTTTTCTTCCCTGTTCCTTCCAGCAGTTTCTCAGTCTCCTCTGTCACTGCAGGCTCCTGTTTTGGTGCTGCAGCTCTCTCCTTCCAAGTGACCCTGCAGTCTCCAGTCTTCTTTCCCCTTTGCATGCTTAGTTCCTCACAAGGGAAGGAGTAATCCTACTGTCCTTTCAGGGCAGTCTGCTGCTCTTAAATGAAAATAACACTCAAACAGAGGGGAAAAAACCCAACACATTAAACAGATAATAGCTTTAATGAACATGTAGAAGATTCTTCATTTCTTGCCTTTTTCTCGAAATCACAGTGTGGCATCGGAGACCTCTGAAGGCACATGTCAGTTCTAGGTAGTGAGACTGAGAAAAGAGATGCCTGACCTGCATGGTCTTGCCCAGGCTTGGGAGTGGAGACAGAAGAGCTGCATCAAATGGTGGCGTAAACAGCGCAGGCCTTTGTCTTGTTAAAAGGCCAAGCTTGTTAACTTGAGCGCAGCACAAAAGTCATTCTAAAATTGTCCCAGGTAAGCTAGTATGCCTACATTGCGCTCAGTGTACAGACAACCTCATTCAGCAGCTTTTACTGAGCAAGAAGCTGTCTCTGTACCCGTGCTTAGTGCTGGCTGGATTAGATATAAGAATGGATGTAGCTTAGTCCAGGTTACATTTTCAAATGTATGAAAATTAGCTCTTATTTGTAAAACTTATGAAGAAGACATGAATTCTTTTTTGGGGGTAGTAAACTGGGCTAGAAATAAAAGTAGTGGCTGTATCATGACTAGCTTGAATTTTACACAGTGTTTCCTAGAATAGCCATCCCTTCATAGCAAGACACCCTGAGTTTAGAGGAGCCAATGTTCCCTTAGTATGTTGCTGTATGTGTAACTCATAGATTTATGGTGAGCTTACAGTGGTCTCCAGAAATAGCCACACATTAACAACCTGATGATAAAATTGAAACTTCTTCATAACAGAGTGTTCCAGTTAACACAGCTCACTTTTGATGCATTTATATTGGCTTACCTTTATTTGAGCAGAGCAGAAACATGAAGCTGGTAAAGTAATGGAGATGAACTCTTTGGAAGTGTGTGATCTGGGGTGCACATGAACAAGGATGGCCAGGTACCTTAACATCGTTACGTGCTTTTATCTCCAAGTTGTACCTTAAAGCAGAGTCATGTGCCAAAGGCGAGTTTGGCAGTGCCATGCCAGAGAAGTGCAAACTAAGCTTAGGCTACTTGTGACCAGAAATGAACAGGAGAATCTCAGTGTGTTTGTCTGTGGGATGGAAATTCCAGTTTCAATGCCTCACCATCTTGTCCCCATCACTTCTTCAAACCTAATTTGGAGCTGTTGGAAAAGAGGAATGGTCCATTTTCTGGTTACTCAGTCAGTTTGCTATAAATCCATGCTCGAGAAGAACTGGAGGACTACACCTGAATATGAGCCTGGCTGGCACACAGCTTTACTTTGTTTCTCTTTGTATGCAGAGGTGAGCTTGCAGGGTGTTATGAGAAGTTTTGAGATAATGTACTTGTCTCCTTCGGTGCAGTTACCTACTTCTAGAAGAAGAACTGAATTTGTTGAATATTTGAAGAATTGCTTAACTGTATATTTGAAGCTGACTGTCAGAGTCCTTAAGGTATGAGAATCACGTAAACCATTCCCAATAACAGCGAGGCTTGGGCCTGGTGGACTGCGGAGAATAGCTTGGAAAGGTGGCGAGGTACAGCTAAAAGTCGCCTCCTGAGACTGGAAGCATAATCTGCTGCAAAGGTGTGGAAATGCAAACATAAATCATTCCTGTTGTTTCTTGTCTCAGAGGAACGTGAGTGCTGTACAAAAAACTAACATGCTTGTAACTGAACGCTTTATATTATGTATGCTCTAATCTAATATGTTCACAGTACGTACACTGTGCATGCAACATTATACAGATTTCTGTATAATGATTTGTGAGAAACCTGTGTCTTTAGAGAACCGCTATGATTTTACTGTCATGTGTTGCAATGCATTCAAAACTAAAGTATGATGTATATCATGATGATACTAATTTTGTTGTTGTTCCCTTGCCACAACTATTCATTAACAGCTAACCCCTCTGTGGACACATATGAACAGAAACAAACCCATCTGCAAATTCGCAGCAAATTTGAAGCAAATTACACAAACCATTTACACTGTACGAAAGTTCAAAAATGACCTCATTTTATCGGTGTTGCCCTAACTTTCTTTTTGGCTCATTATAACTATGGAATGGCATGCCCTAGAACTTCAGATTTATTTAATCTGTTGGTTTTGGCAAAGAGTGATATCTTGACTAGTTGCAGAGGCCTTGCTGGCAGAATTAATTAGCACTAATAGCATTAATAACATGGTTTCTGCATACCTCAAGGGCTTCACAGTGCTGATGAATTCCACATGGTCCTAAAAAAGGAATTAAGTGCTGGAGCAAATAGAAGCGGGGTATATAGTCTCATTCTTGCTTATCATCAAGATACATTCTTGAAAGTCGAAATCATAAACAGTTTTCCAGAGCAAAGTTCATTGGGAAATTTATGCTGACACAATAGCTTTAGTGCATCTAAGGTGGCTATAGGATATGGTCTATTTAGCTATGATGCAGATAAACTGAGTGTTAGTGGGACAGTAGCAAAGCCAAAGATGCAGAAATGACCTTAATCGTGTCTCGTCTTGACTCATAGTATTCGAGTTCATGAGTAAGTGTGCAGCGAAATGTTTGCTTTTAAGATTGCTACATTTTTCTGAATATTTTCCCATCAACATGTTTAATTTTTTTTACATTTTTAGTAACTTTTTCTCTGCATTTATTCACATACAGGTGAAACAGAAGTCAAACTAGCTGTTAGAATGATATTTAGTCTCGTTGTGTAACCCAGGGCACACCCATTTGCTTTTCTGTGCATCTGATTATTCCTTTTCTAGCTTGCTTTATGATTTGTTTGTGAGGATTTATTCACTCGCATTTAGAAGTTTCTTCAATATCCTGAACACCAGAGCACTGTAGCAAAGCAACACAATGCAGCTTTTTAAACATACTTCCTTTAGTGTTTCTGTGACAGGGATTTAAACTAATGCAGTGCTATGAAGACCTCAAAAATGGGAAAGACTAATCGATGGTGCTGTGCAACTCAGGTAGTAAGTTTGAAGAGTGACATGAGTAATTAGATGCTGCACTAACAACTGGGGTGTCTCTGGTTTAGCAAAGGATTATTAAAGGTCTACCCAAGGCGCCAGGACAGTTATGTAGATTGGGAATGTCTAAGAACAGCCTGAAAAGGAAAAACTGTGAACCAGTCTGATGGTGTTGCTCACGACTGGGATTTGTGCTCAGTGTGCAGGTGAAGCAACTTCTCAGTTGGAAAGGTCATAGTAGAGGATAACTGCTGCACAAGGTGTTGCATAAGGAACTTAAAAGGGACATTCAGAGATGGAAATACTTGAATTCTAGCTGCAGGACCATTAGACTCTACTGTATGCAGTTTCATTGCTGGCATGCATGGCTGATCCAGTGTTGAGCCTAGTTGCGTGGCTGGGCGAGCTGACTGAGATTGGTTCCTGAAGGCAAGAGGAGTGGAAACGAGCTCTGGAGCAGTGAGTTACGCTGCATGGATCAGCTGTGTACTGCCATGCCATTATGGGTTAGTGGAAAGGTCAAAGAGAGACACTGGAAGACGCAGTGAATGGTAGGTATTGACAGAATATGTCTAATATATGTGTTTTTACAGTGCCATCCAGGTTTGGGTAGAGGTGAGAGAAAGAATGGTCTCCTGACATACTTTGACATGTATTTTGTGTTAAAGGAAGAAGCATTACTGCCTTTCCTACAAGCTTCTCACCAGCTCAGATGCTAACTATCATACAGGCTAGAAGCGTTAATATTTAAATTTCAAAAAGGGAGTTCTTATGTTTAATAAGCTACAGAGCTGCACTTGTGCAAATTTAAGGTAGAAATTCTTTCATTTCACATTAACAAATATCTTGATTTTTCTGATGCTAATTGACGCATTTCAGATAGAATCTTCTAAAGAACTTCACAAGTAGTAAAATTCAATCCATGCTCAAGGAAGTTTTGTAAGTAGAGGCTTTGCATCTTGCATTGAGCCTAGGGACAAATGTAAAACCTGAAATGCCAAGTGTACAATAATTCGTCTTGACAATCAAACTGTCTCTTAATTATGAGATGTGGTGGTGACCTGACAAACTGTGGAAAAGAATTTTCACAGAAGACCTCCAGAATATGTTGTTGTAGCCTGTGGGTAATTAAGCTCCAGCTATGCACAGTTGGAGGAAATTAATAGTCTTCTTTACGGAAAGAACTGAAGCCCGGTTATAGTATTTATTGTTGCTTTGCGGGGATGCGTGTTTATTGTCTGGCAACGATCCTAGGTTTTGCTCAACACACTCTGCTAAGAGTATTTTTCCTACCTGCCTGTGCAGTGAGGTCAGTGCTGGAGTCGGACAGTAAAACTGTTGTTTCTACCTCATTCATCATCCCGAGTAGCAAAAGAGTGGGCTTCCAGAGAAGTAAACTGGTCAGAAGAGTCATCAGCTGGGAAGATGATATACAAAATACATCCACAGTACAAAGCCTACAATTGTCTAACCATCTCTGCACAAGCATCACAGAAAGAGTATTGGAGAAAAGCAGTGAGGTAGAGAGTGACCTTTTTACACTGGCTGAGAGCTGAGCCCACACTCTTTTTTTTGTCATAACATTGTCAGTAATGCACTCCAGTATTTTCATCATGATTGATTAATCAAGTTCGAAGAAAGATTATGTTAAGCCAGCAGGGTTTCTTTTTTAGTGTATTATTTTAATCTATGTCCTCTGTAGGCTTTAATTGATGAAAACAGTTTTCATATAGCATTGAAAACATAAGTGGATCGTAAGAATATTTGTGGCTATCAAATGAACAGCACATTTCTTCTGGCAGCATCCTCAGAAGATTTTAACCCATGTTGGCTGCTCTTCTGCATATCAGCTGTCACCCGGCGGGAGAGACCAGCTCCTGTTCCGAGGCGCTCGGCCAGTTCCTGGGCAGCGCTGGAGGCAGAGGCAGGCAGGTGGGGCCATACCCTTCCTCTCCCAAGATCGTCCCTGCTGAGGGGTGTACCAAGGCTCTGGAAGGTGTAGGCCTGTAGCTAGTAGTGTTCGCCAGGGGTCAGTACATGGCCCAGTCTTGTTCAACTTGTTCACCCATTACCTGGACGAAGGGACAGAGTGTACCCTCAGCACGTTTGCTGAGGGCACAAAACTGGGAGGAGAGGTAGATACACCAGAAGGCTGTGCTGCCATTCAGCGTGTCCTGGACAGGCTGGAAAGCTGGGCAGAGAGGAACCTGATGAGGTTCAACAAAGCCAAATGCAGGGTCCTGCACCTGGGGAGGAACAACCCCATGCATCAGTACAGGCTTGGGGTGGACCTGCTGGAGAGCAGCTCTGC
>Ga0181612_156595_pt1 | contig 11359 bp, 10 predicted proteins | sample HoacroProtozoa21_FD_119630 | JGI IMG/M metagenome (GOLD analysis project Ga0181612, IMG submission 119630) | Hoatzin crop microbial communities from Cojedes, Venezuel. Combined Assembly of Gp0051906, Gp0051904, Gp0051908
GGGGGGGAAGGCGCCGGGAGCCGGCGCTCGCCGTTGAGCACCCTGCAGTAAACCGCACTCCTGTCCCGACGAAGCGGTGCCGTGCCCACGCGTCCCTGCCGGCCTGCTGCCGGCCCCCGCTTTGTGCCGCCCTGGCTGGGACTTGAGGCCAAGACGTGGCAGAAAGGATGGGTGTCTGCGCGGGCTAATGAGGGTGTCTGCGCTGGGTAACGAGGGTGTCTGCGCAGGCTAAGAAGTGGAGGAGCAAAGGCACGCATCCGAAGAGTTCATCCGAAGCGTTACACGTTAGCTCAGCGACGACGGGTCTCCTGCCAACCGAAGTTCGCTGCGGCCAGCCCCTACCTACCGTGTTTTCTTCAGCACATAGAATTAGGCTGCTTTGGGTAAAACCGCGCTCCTGTTGCTGTCGCTGACACCAGGGGGAAGCCTCGGGTGGGGAAAAGCAGTGAGGGGTGATGCGGGCTCTGTGTGGAAGTGCTAGGCTGAAGCAGTTTTTCCTTGCGTGTGCGTGCAGCACGCTGCTTTTCTGCTGTGTCAGTGTCTGAGCTGTACTCATTTTATGGAATTCTTACAGTGCAATTCATGACAGTTCACAGTGTGATGATCGAGATAAAAATTGTGATCCATTTCTTCAGTGTTGTATAGCTTGTTAAATCTGCACCATCCAGGCACTTAAAATATAGCTACAGTTTGTTTTGCCCATATTTCTCCTCCTCTGATAGCATCGTGCCTGGTTTTCCTGATTTAACTTGGAGTAAACATCTGAGATACATTTATGACTTTGTACGTTAGATTCGGGTGTCATACAAAATTTCTTCTTTAGAGTGGAGATAACCTACACATTCATCATCCATACTAAACAGAATCATTTAGGTTGGAAGGGACCACTTGAGATCATATGGTCCAAGCCGTCAGGTTGCCCAGGACTATGTCCAGCCCACTTTTGAATATCTCCACAGATGGAGGCTCCTCAGTCTCTCTGGACAACCTCATCCAGTACTTGACCACTCTTACAGTAAAAGAATGTTTTCTTGTGTTCACATGAAATGTCACGTTTTTTAATTGTCAGTGGATGCTACTGAGAAGAGTCTGGCTCCCTCCTCTTCCTTCCCTCCCAGCTCGCTCAGCCTGGAGGTGAGATGATGACTGAGAGATGCTCCAGTCCCGCAGTTGTCTTTGTGGCCCTGTGCTGGACTCACTCCGATAAGTCCGTATCTCTTTTGTACTGGGGAACCCAGCAGAGGACACAGTGCTCCCGGTGTGGCCTCACCAGTACTGGGTAGAGAGGAAGGATCACCTCCCTCAGCCTTCCAGCAACGCTCTGCCTAATGCAGCCCAGGATGCTGTTGGCTTTTGCTGCAAGGCAACTGATGTGAACTCTTTTGGGTAAGAAAATGGAGTAATGTGACAGCTTAATAAAGCTAACTGTGGTTAAAAAAGAACAATTGGGTAGCTGTAGCTGGGGCAAGTATGTCTTACAACGCTGAGTAAAATGTTTGGTTGTAAGGATGGTTTACTTCTTTATTTTATAAGACTGCCCAGCACACTCGGAATGGCAGCCCTGTGACTCCTTCTGTGCAAATCCTACATAGGTAGCAGAGCTGGACTAGCACGGGAGTAGAACCAGAGTCTCTGTGTGCCTGTGTGCTTGAATTGCTGCCTAAGAAGCTCAGAAGCAGAAAAAAAGCTCCTTAGGTGGCAGTCTTGGGATGGCATGGGAGTAACAGGGATTTGAGTTACTGGCAATAATGAAGATAAGTCATGCCGGAAGCCCAGTTAAAGCTTTTTTGGCTTTATCCTGCATCTCTGCAGCCTCCGGGGTTGTGTCAGTGGGGAAGAATGCGGCTGTGCCTCTGGAACGCAGCTCCGGCTGCTCTGGCGGTGCCTGAGCCGGGCTGGAGTCCCGGTTTCCCTTTCTTGGTTGTGGACACTCTGCACGGGTGGTAAAAGGCATGAAATACATCATTAGAAGAATCTGCAGCATTGCCACTAGTGCGTGGGTAGCATTTCTTGGAAGCTATCATGTGCAAAATCAACTTTCGTAATAGAACTGTCTTTTAGTTTCCTCGTTATGCTGCCTGCACAAAAAGATTGGTCTCTCAGAAGACCATCTGAAAGCCCACGGGGAACTATTAGCATCCAGATGCACACCTACAAATGTAAACAAATACTCAGCTGGAATCAGGATACTTAAAAAACACAATCTGTTTGTTGCTGGGGTAAATGAACTGCTTTCTTGCTTCCCCAAAGAAGACATTTTTATTTTGTCTGTGGCAGAAAACAGGATGCTGTGGTTCGGAACCACAGATTAGACATTATGCCCTATTCAAGAAGTGGCAGGAGAGAAATACTTCATTAAAGTGATGGTGGTGGTGGTTGAATGTGGTTAATAAGAAGGTATAAAATGCTTTCTTAACTCTGCAGTTTAAGCAATGACAGCAATTAAGGAACTGAAGGGAATGGTCTGGGGAAAGGTCTGAAGTCCTTGTAGGATGACTGCGGCACTTAGACTGGAATGTGACAGAGCTGAGATCAGTTTCCTGCTCCGCCACAATCCTCCCCGAGGACCACAGGCTGGAGACGATAACCAGTCGGTTGCCTTCACTGCAGCCCCTGGCAGGTGCCAGCCTGCAGAAGGAACCCAAGAGCTAGAGCTAGGTCTTGCACAGGACACGGGGCAAGGCAGACCATCTGGGGACCAAAAATGCCTACGTGCTCGTGAGTGGGTGAGGAGCTGCTGGGAAGCAGGGGTGAGGGATGTAGGTCGTCGCGTCCTGTCCCTGCTCGGCACGTGCACACCTGCCTGCAGCTGGGGAACCAGAGCCTTGTTCCGCTTGGGATCCGCAGCTCGGAGCTGTCTCAAAGAAAAGTGCCAACCTCCATTTCTGGTGAGGGCGAACGAGGACTTGTTCATTTCTTCAGCTGCCAAAAGACGTGTTGAGACCCATAGCTATCTTTTGTAAGATAGCCTGTTGTTTAAAACACCCATCGCCCTGGAGGCTTGGGTCCGCTCGCTTCCTCAGACTGAAGATTTGGGCTCCCACCCGCCGCAGAGTGCCCTAACCACAGCGTGAGCCTGTGGCGGTGGAGGAGGGAGGCTCCTCTCGTTGAAGCTGTGCCACCATGGAGCAGACAGCTGAGGGAGAGCAAGGGTAAGGGCAGACCTGGTGGTGGGGGTACTGGGAGAGGCGTTCTAGGGCCTGTTTCCCACCCTGAGGCTTCGTTCTGTATTTTGTCCTTTGGCTAATAGAAAATACCTAAAAAATGCCTCTGTTGGGGACTGAAATGCAGCATTCCTTCTGCAGGCTGATTGCCTAGACCAGGAGGATATGGGTTCGTGCTTTCTCTCCCGTCACTTGGGTGCTTATTCTTTATTTCGCAGACGGATGGAGTGAGTCTGGGGAGGTGCTCCCAGCACAGCCTATTAGATTTCCCACTGGTTAGGGTGTCGTGCTGGGAGGTGGGGATCCCCTGAGGAAGGATGACGCACAAGAGAACTTGTGTTACTCTGTTATGTGAAGATATTTTAGGCAATTAGGCTCTCATGGAGCAAATGGGTGGCAAACCCACCCAGAGGCTTTGCAAAGAAAAGCAGCCCGTCTTGCTGGTTCGTGCTGCTCTTTGTACACGGGGTGAGGTTTGCAGCCCCCCGTGGTGAGGGGTGTTTGCAAGGGGAATGCGCGTGCCCGGATGGGGGCTGTCATAGGCAAGAAGCATGGGCGTGCAGAGAAGGCTTAGGTCCAGCGGGTGAAAGCCTAGTGAGCGGTCCCTCCAGATGTGGGCAGCAGCTGGAGAGAGACTGTTTGGATTGCAATTGTAAATGCGGGCTTCGCATTTCTACCTTCCAGTGACATCTTGCCCTTTTCCCTCATGTGCCTTCTTCCTCTGCACCGTAGGAGTAACACTAGATGTTTCCCACAGCAGTGGTGAGAGATTATGCTTTTCCAGACAGTACGAGGATTGAGGTCACGGAGGTATCACAATAGCTAGAGGTCCTTCTTGATATTTTGCTCGAATGCTTGCTCGGTCACCAGGAAGTGAACCGCTGGCTGATAGCAAGAAGGTGTCAACAAACTTGCTGAGAAGAGGTAAGGTAGTGATGGGATACAGTGCAGCTTCTACCAACATATTTTCATGCAGGTATGTCCCAGAAATCAGAGAACAAAACTGAGCAACTATTTCCTGACTGTTGCATGGTGTCCAAACACAGGGGAGGAATCCAGTTTAATATTTTATTGGTGAGATGTGTAGTCTGTAGTGGCTGTAAATCCTCAGAATACGGAAAAGATTAATTTTCTTCTTGCATTGTAGGTTTAAATTGATGAGATTTAAATCTACCTAAAATAGCCTTACAGACCATCCTTCCCTGTACATGATCTAATCATCCAACCTTCCCCTTCGCAATGGCTGACTTTCCTACTGCCTGCAGCACTGAACACATTTTCTCGGTGCATGCTGGGGAATGTTCTGATTACCTGTTTGTCTCAGGATATGCCCTAGACTTTGTTAATCTAGGTTTATTATGCTAAGATTTACCCAGCAGCTTAGAGCTAATGCAATGGATTTTAAGGGTTTACACAGTAGCAACTCTTTCGGTAGCCAGAGTCACCTCGGCAGTTTGATTAACTCAACAGGATTAAGCTTTCTTAGTACTTCGCTACCACAGGGGTGGGAAAAAATCTGTCCTGCCCCAGCATCTATAATGCAAGTAACACCATACAAATAATCTTCTTGTTATGGTCTGAAAATGATAGTTGCATTCTAGTTTCTTAACAAAGTCAGTTTAGTTCGAGCTGTTCCTTTTCCCAGCTGTTAGGAACAGTCACCCTCTCTTCCTGCCTCACCCTCCATTATTTCCCTGGTAAAACCCATCAGTCTGATTCAGCTGGATGGATCCTCCGTGGATGTATGAATACTTCTTTGAAACCAAGTTCATTCAAGGTTGCAGACCAGTTTGTCTTCTGAGCCTCCTGGCTCTGCTCCTCCGCTCCAAAACCAGATGCTGGCAGGACTGAAGACATGCAACAGTCACGAGACAGATTGAGAGGCTTTTGGAAATGCGGTTGACATTCTGGCAGGCAAGACAGACCCATGCTTTCTGAGCACTGATGTGGTTTTCGCCCCTGTACTGCAGACAGTCATGCCAGGGCAGGTACTGAGATCTCAGCAGCCAACGATACCGACAGCCATGAAAGGAAAATAGTTAATTTCTTGGGAAAGCATTATTTCAATTTCCCTGCCTGAAAGTAGTAAATACAGCAGACTGATGAAAACAGTTTACCCCTGAATGGGAGATGTGAGCTCGAAGTGGATTGTCCGCTTCTTCTGGTCTCGGCAGGGGAAGGGGCAGTCACTGAGCTGCAAACAGCTGCTTCCAGAGATGAATTTCATCAAGGCTGATGTCACGACTTGGCTAAAAAACTGCACGTTAGCTGCAAAACCATGAGCCTAATACAAAAAGCTGTTTTCAGATTTCAGCATATTAACTGCCGGGGACTGTTAGGCCACATAACTGCAAGACAGGTCTTGTGCTGTGTACGAGGAAGGTGAATGCATTGCAGCATCCGAGTGCTCCTCCTCTGGTGGGGTGGGAACGGGGAGGCTTTATCTACAGCCTAGAGGGAAAGACCAGGTCACGTAAGCTCTAGCCAGTTTGTCAAAGGCCTTGCCACCTAAGCAGAAGAAACACCAGTACATACACCTAAAATTTTAGGCACACCTACTGCCAGTATTTTGAACTCTATTCAACCGCTCAGAAGCACAGGCAAGGCATTTCTGGTGCTGTTAACACCTCAATGTCACCAAAGGATGCTGCGCTGTGGTGCCAATGCAGCAGCGTTAGCGAGGCTGGAGCCCACACACTGCCAGCAATCTGTAGCGGGAGCAGGGGCCAGCCGCCTGCCAGATTTCTGTCTCGTAAAACCAGGAATACTTCACTCCCAGCTGGGGTTTTGGGTGAAGCCTGGTCACAGAGTGCAACACTACCACAGCTCAGCAAAAGGTTTTTTGTGAAGACTTCTGGAATCTCCAAGCATGGACTGGCAGAGCGCTGTCACAGGGATCATTCAAAGTAATTTGGCTCTGTTCTCAGAGTGGTAGCAGACCTGGGCCCAACGTGATGGCCCAAGGTGCACCTATGCTCTCTTCCCAGCCCTATTTCAAAATAACATGGGTCTTTTCTCCAGACAGTGGTCATTTAATACCCCAACAGATATTCCCCCCACCCCCTGGTATTACTGTTTAACTAAATTAAGAAAAGGCATGCATAAAAAAAATGTCTTCTGGGAGCAGGTAAACCCACAGTGAACCTCCATCTATTTGACAGTGCAAAGGTCCTTTTCCCAGTGCAGCAAACCAAGGACAGGGCAGCTACTGTGGAAGAGGAAAGAGGGTTATCAAAGGAAGGGCGATGGGTGCTCTGAGGCAAACTTCAATATAGATTATCTGCTCATGTCTGTAGTCATCCTCTCTGCTATTTTGGTTTTCAAACAGGTAACCTGTGTTATGCACATTAAAACATGGCCATGGAATCAGCACTCCATATCTTTGAAGAGGACAGTCCCGTTTGTAGCAGCATAGTAGTGACACAGCTGAAAATGGGCCTATAGAGGAGCTTGCGAGCAGATTAAATACTGATGTGGCTGAAGTCCCACGTTAGTGACAATTTGTATCGGCCCCTCCAGGCTTCTCAGTATCAGAGGTCACAACACAGGAAACTCAGCTTCAGCTCTTCCCCAGCACTCATTAAGAATGCAACTACAGGTAAGTTCCATGAACTGTCTCTGCTTCAACCTTTGAAATCAGACTACGGCGAGTACAGTCTGGCCTTGTCTATGGATGAAGCCAAACGGTGCTCACTTGCATACCCTCTGCGAACACGTTACCCAGCCCACAGAACACAGACCTTGGTGTCTCCTGGAGAAAGTGCGGTGGCCGACATCAGCATCGCTTCTCCCAAAATCAGTATGCAGAAACTGTCAGGTTGGGGTACATCACAACACGCTGCTGTGATTTTTAATGTGTGCTACTCCAGGTCAGGAATAAACCAGAAAGTTGTGCTGAACCCCAACCCACCATGGGCAATGTCTTCCTCAGGACTTAGCCCTGCCCTGGAGAACAGAGGGCAATGCCACTGAGAGCTGCAGGGGCTCCTTGCGACTCTGTGCATGAATTCTCCGCTCCTGCAGCTCTTCAATATAAAAATTGCCTTCGGGACTGGAGAGTAGGTGGTTATAGCTAAAAAACACTCGCTTGAAACACGTCACGAAGCACTAATGAGTATTTTTGCTTCTAACTCTGCGTTTCCTAAAAAGTTGTGGGAGGGCAAGAAATGCACCTGTAATACGAGATGGCTGGGAGGGGATCAGCTGCTTCCCTCTGCCGATTTTCAGGCACGCACGTGCGTGTGTGCATACTTTATGATTCACTACAGGTCCCAAAGGAGTTGTTCTGAAGGCTGGTTTCTTTTGACTGTCCAATACAAAGGTGATCTGGAGGTCTCTGGAAGAATTTATGATGTCAGAAGACGTGATATCAAAGCAGTGAGATATTCAATGCTAAGCACGGGAACAGTGGAGGAGTACGGTGGTTGGTTGTTTGCATAGCTCTAGCAACTAATTTTGTGCTTTTTTTTTAAGAAATAACAAGTGGGTGTATCAGGGATGGTTAAAAATTACAGAAGTCATTAAAGTGGTCAGAAATCTATGAAAATGCCAACATCACACAACAAGAATGAAACTGTTCAGGGGGACGGAATTTACCTTTAAAGTATTGTAATTTTAATTTAAAAACCTCATTAATTTTGGATTCTCTGTCATATTTGTTGTTTTTACTAAATAGGATTAAACAGTTTTATTGTACAAATGAATAAGGCTAGAGTTGTTATCACAAGAAATTTTTAATATGGTTTGTGACAAGCAATATCAAAGTTATTAACTCTCAAGCTCATGTTCTGAAACCAGACAACTCTCAGCAACAAAGTTGTGCACTGATAAACATAGGAGGCATATTGTATTTTTTAATTAAATATGAAAACATGAGCTGTGTACATTATTTTTTCCCTAGAAAACACAGCAATTTCAAAAGTTTATCATAAAATATTTTCATGAAATGAGTGAACCAGCAAACACATGCACTTGTGTGCCTTCCCCCCTCCCAAGATAAACGTGATAAGAGAGACGTACGCAAATGTAAAAGTTAACAGAACAAGTGGCGTTTTGTTGTTGTTTGGTTCTTTTTGGAAAGGATGGAATGTAACATTGTGCTGGACTTTCTATATCACAACAAAAAATATTTGGTGCAATATTTTAACATTTTAAGTTTCAATCTGGTGGAGAAAAATACCTTTTTCTATAATAAAATATGTCTGTTCTTTTTAAAATGTAACTTTTTTTGCACAAAATAATTTTGTAAACTGTCATTTGAAGGGCAAGGTAGGCAGTGCCGTGTCAATGTCCTCCCCCCACTTAAAAATGGGATCTGTTATCTGAAGCAAAATGGAAACACAAAGAAGAGCGGAGCAGAGGCTGCTTTGCAAAGAGAAAGAAGGGCGTGTTGGACGGGGGAGAGGGGAGGGAGCGTGTGGTGGGACAGAGAAAAGTTAAAGGTCACTTTCGCCGTAGAGCGCCGTGGAGAAGGACATGTAGTCCAGGGCACCGGGTACAGCATCGCGGCCGTTGTAGGGTGCCATTCTAGCAATGCAATATTCAGCCTGATCAGGAGGGAGTTCCCGCCGTAATTCGTCCACAGTGATGTAGTTCTGCAACGAGGACAAACAATAAGGCGATCGTTACTCTTAAAAAACTGACCTTCCTCCTCAGGGGGACAGCCACCCCCTGCCCCCCAGGGGAGCAGGCAGCAGCCAGGGACAGGACCCCAACTAGCCTAGTGCTGTACGGCCACCCAGGCAGCTCTCTGCGCACACCCCTTGGGAGGAAACGCAGTCCCTCTCCCTGCCATTTGTCCACGAAAATGTTTTTACAATGCAAAGGATTGTTTTTGCAGGGGGGATGCTGGCACACCTAAAGAAAAGTAAGGGAAGGTGTTAGTGCAGGGCTGCGCCTTCCTACTGACAGTGGAGGTCCTGCTGAAAGCAAATGGGAGGAGGAAGAAACTCCGTTTGGATCCCGTCCCTCGCTGGCAGGCGGTCACAGCTGCTTGTGCTGCTCGGGAGCTGCCATTGCCACTGCTCAGGGCAAGGACAGAAGCCATCTCTGCCAGCTCTGGTTGGTGGCACCAATGCAGGCAGCAGACATGCCAACGCTCTGCATTGCTTCCATGGTTCCCCCAACAATCCTTGCCTTTCACAGCAGACATTTTTAATAAGCAAGCAAAACTCCTTACGCAAATTTGGCTTCTGGAGACTCCCTGAGCTGAGGTAGCCTGGCTTCTCCCCATGCAGCAGGTAACAGCAGCTGCCTGTTTGCTAACCAGCATGTTGTCTTTAGCTCACTGACTCACGGGCATTTGCAGTCGTCTGAATAATGGTTTGGGTTTCACACCATCTCTCTCTCTCCTCTGACTTTTTCTTCTTTTTTTTTAAGTTTTTTACTCCGCCTTTCAGTTTAATGACTGGAGTGAGTAAGAGGTATTTTTCTTCATAATGAAATACTGTCTGATTCATGTTATAGTCAGTAGAGCATATTAAACACTGACAAGTGTATTTGACATACTGTACAGAGTAAACGAGTTAATAAATAATACTGTATCCAAAAGTACCTATTTATTCAGTGATTAGCTTATCTAAATAATGTGAAATTTTCAGGCCTTGAAAGACAACAGGACTGGCTTCAGTTAAGTAGATGCCTAAAGGACAGGGATCACGGGTTCCTACATTACAGATCATGAAAAGACTATCAGTGAAACAGGGAAACTGGTACTGGGCAACTCATTACATTCTGAGAAACGGTATCCCACATTTCAAGGGAGATGAATAAAGTCATTAGCAAATATAAAGATACATTAATATTAAATGCATGTATTATTTGTTCAATTACATAAAAGATCATTGTGGATTGTCAAATAAGAAAAATCAGATTACATAATTTTTTTATCACCTGGTTCCACTGATGATGCAAATTTAGAAAATTAATACTTTTAGTATCAACCTATGCGTTTTCCTACTTTCGACCAATTTCTATGATTAAAAGATGCTCCTCTTGCAGATGCAGCATATCCTCAATGAAAATCTACTATTGATTGTATAACAACTGATAGTGACACGCATATCTGAGAAAGATCATCTCAAGTTTACAGCTGTCAGTAATTAATAGTTTTTCAAGACTAATCCAGAACCATCTGTTGAATTTGTTCATACATCTTAAAATAACAAACCGCAACCAAGCTCTTAATTAAATTTTTAAAGCAAGAGTGGGCAGCTTAGTTCTGACTGACAGCTGAACAGGACTTTCAAGTGCCTTGGCAGGCTGCCCATTAACCCACACTGTAGCCTTGCACTCCTCCAGTGCTGCACAATGTTCCTGTGAAAACACCCTCCACGCTAGAGCGTGCTTCCCTCCACACCTTCTCTCGGAGACGAGAGAGGAAGAGGAAAGCAGGAGAAATGCAGATGCAGGAAAGGAAGGAGTGGAGCCTGACCTTATCTCCAGCCAGGATCTTGAAGGAAGCCATAACCTGGTCAGCAGTATCTGTATCTGCCGTTTCCCGGGACATGAAGTCAATGAAGGCCTGGAACGTCACTACACCCAAGCGGTTAGGGTCGACGATGCTCATGATGCGGGCAAACTCTGCCTCTCCCTGCAGAACAAGAAAGTCATGTGAGCCTGGACATTCGGGCAGCGGTGCTACGAAAGCGGGGAGAAACTGTTCAGCAGCACATCTCACAGCTAGAAAAACAAAGCCAAACTGAAACCACTTGTTTAGTTTATTCCAAAGGACAAATGAGTGGGAAGCATTTGTACATAACAGCAAGTTAAAAAAGAGTATCGTGATTAAAAATTCTCAGCGGTGCCCTAGGGTAATATCCAACTCCACCTAGCTCTAGGACAATGCTCCTACCAGCAAACAATATCACACAGACTTCAGGGGAAGATGCAAATTTCTCTGTAATACACGTTGTGCTAGCAATATTGGAAGTTCTGCATTCCTCAAACCCTTTTACTTTCATGTACTAAACGTGAACTTTTACAGTGCTCTTCAGCTGCCAGAATAGAAGCCACTAGAAGAAACATCTCTGGGGTCTTTAATAGTATCTGGTTCATCTTAACTAGACAGGCTTTGGAAAGAAGGACTGACGTATCTGGAGTGGCCCAGGGAAGCAGCCTTTACAGGAAAGATCCTATGGAGAAGTTGGCTACAGAAGCCAAAACCTTGTCATGTAGTTTTCTGCCCCCACCCCCCC
>Ga0181612_169084_pt1 | contig 11359 bp, 5 predicted proteins | sample HoacroProtozoa21_FD_119630 | JGI IMG/M metagenome (GOLD analysis project Ga0181612, IMG submission 119630) | Hoatzin crop microbial communities from Cojedes, Venezuel. Combined Assembly of Gp0051906, Gp0051904, Gp0051908
ACTCAATGATCTTAAAGGTCTTTTCCAACCTAAATGATTCTGTGATTTGCTCTACCCAACTACAGGGTGTGATGCACTTTTATATTGGAATTAGAACTCTGCCTTTTTGCTTTTTTACGGAATGTAATAAAAATGTAAAAGTTTACATGTAATGAGGAGAATCACTGTGATTTTGTAGGGGGTGTATTCCAGTATGGTTTAGAAGCTGGAGCTGAGAGAAGTTACACTTGTACTGTTGTCACAACCTTACCTTCATACTTTCTGTATGTCTAACTAGTTGTTGCTGCTCAGTCTGAATGTATGCAATAATTTGGAAATATTGTAGGAGCTTGCATTATTTCCTCAACAGTTGATGACTTTGGCCATCCGAGTGGTTTGATACGTGTTGCGTTTGTTTCATTGTGTGTGACAGATGGATCAAAGTCTCAAGTTGCACGTCAGAGTCTAAACTACATCCAGGAAATTGGAAATGGCTGGTTTGGAAAGGTGAGAAGTTTTGTTTTTTAGTATTGTACTGCAGTTTGAGTCTTATTCCTACCTAACTAGGCTACTTTTTCCGGTGAAGTGGTACTTTTTAAAAAAAAAAAAAAAAAAAAGCATCAAGAAAAAATTAGATGTTTCCTTGCATGCCCTTTTTAGTTGGAATCATAGCACTAATCAGTGCTGCTTTAATTTACGTGGTGTTTCTTACTAGAGTTATTTACTAGATAGACATTTTAATTCCATGGATTTGAATTAATACGTTCCTGTTATTACCAATTTTTTCTAGGAAAAAACCCTTAAGTAAATAATGTTTTCTGAAAGTTGATGTGTAGGTCACTTGTGCAGATGTGTGAAATATGGGTGTTTAATTATCAAAGCTCTGCATACGTTGACAAAAAAGCCATAAAATCTTTCTAACAGCAGGTTTTTAGCTTTTGGGGTTTCCCTGCAAAGGAAAATGAAGTTTTTTTTTGTTTTTTCCCTCTGATTAAAGACACAACGGTTATCTTTTTTCAGGTTCTGCTTGGTGAGATCTTCACAGGCACTAGTGTAGCAAGGGTAATAGTGAAGGAGTTGAAGACAAGCGCAGGTCCCAAGGAGCAAGAACAGTTTTTAAGAAATGGAGAACCATATTAGTAAGTAATGTTTCACAGCTTGATGAACTTGTGCACTTCATACTACTGCATATGAATTATGGACATTTCTTTTGTTCAGTGTCACTGTCTCCAGTTGACCTCCCTTATAACTGCAACGTGTGTCTTCAAAAACTGAAATACAGTCAATCCAAAGTGAGCAAAGGTTGAGTTTGCTTAGAAATAAAAATAAGCTCTTTGCTTAAATGTGTTTGATAGCTATTGTTCATGACTGGAAAACACGCTTGGTTTGGTTTATTAGATTTCCCTCTATAGCTGTTTGGAACAAACTCCCAATGTTGCAAACTAACCTTGTGCCTGATTACTTGCCCCTGAGAACTGAGGTTTAACTCCGGTGCTTGGCTTTCTTGTTAGAAGCAGGGGAGCTGACAACGCTTTGTCTGCTATCAGATACACATTAATTTCTTTGAAGTTCCCTTTTTCAAAAAAATAATTGCAACATAGGGATAAAAACTAATTTGGTTCAGGTAGCTTGCAACGAGGCTTGTGCACAAAAAACCTCAAACAGAATTACACTACCTTCAGCCCAGTGTACTCTACAACTGTGAAATCATTGATCTAAGTGGAAACGCCAACAAAAAAAGATTGTTTGGTGTTCTCTTCCTCTTGTGCTATGCTTGGAGGATACTTGCTTCTAGGGGTTGAGCCTTTGCATTTTAGAAAGGTATTTGGTGTGTTAAAGGAACTGTAATTTCTCTTCCCATGTTTTGGGAATAGTGAGGATTCTCTGAAGAGCAAACTGCCGCATGTTAGTGGCTGTTGTAGATGGCTGGAGAAGAGGAGCAAATTATAGTTCACTGGACAGACCTCATAGTGTGGTGTACCTTGCCTGCATGTGCTACAAGGGAGTGGTCAGAGCACGCTTTATTTTCTTCATGCTTTCTAATGTCCTAGTTATCTTTCCATTTAGGCTTAAATTGTTGGCAGTTGTCAGAAGAAGAAATCTCATGCCTTCTGCTGCATTGGCACAAGTGTTTTTGAAGCGATTTAGGGAAAGTAACTGATCTGGCTGGGAACTAACCAGGCTAAAAAAAGGTTTAGGTTTTAGCCAGATCAGTTTTTCGCCCTAGTTCATGAACCAGTTGCATGCACTTATTTTTGGTGTAAGGGGTGGTGGGAGGATGGGTGTGACTTTGTTGTAGCAGTGCTGGCTTTGGTGGTTTTGAGGTCCTCTGGAGTTTCAGCTGCTCTCAGGGATATGCTGCAGCAATACGAAGGTGCAAATGGAGACTGTGGCTTTGGATACTTGCACCTTCTGTTCTTGCCGCCCCCCTGCCAATGTTATGTGTGGAAACTTCTACTGGGGATTTCACTGTGTTGCATTATACTGCAAATAATGTATACTGCGATCTCTCTGGCTGTAACTGTATTTTTTTCACTCCAGCATTCTTCAGCATCCAAATGTTCTCCAGTGTATTGGACAATGTGTGGAAGCCATTCCTTATCTCCTAGTTTTTGAGTTCTGTGACTTGGTAAGTGCACTTATACAAAAGGCTGTGGTGGTTTTTCTGTTGGTGTAAACTGTATGTAATGTACTCTGTGATTCTATTCTATGATTCTGTTTACTGCCCTTCACTCAGTGATTTGTTTTATTTCTGGGAAATGTTTTGAACAACCAGAATTTCAGAAGACAGGCGCTTTTTGGTTTAGAGACAGACCACAGGAGTAATTTTGTTGTTTATATTCTTTTCAATTAATCCTGTAAATTCTAGGTGCTTGTGGAATGTTCTGAAGAGGAAAATAGCTGTTCTGTTCCATCTTTGATAACGGAATTACCAGTCTCTGCCAGTCTGCCTACATCATGTAACAGGGAGTGTGGAGGGCAAAGGAGGTCGCAGAAGGAAGCTTTTTATTGCAGTCCAGTATCACATGCACACACTCAGTCACATCCTAAATTCTGTTTGCTGTCTATGCAGCCTTAATGTGCTTTTATTACCATTTCTTTGAAAATGTTAACTGAGGAAACAAAGAATTTCCTCCCTTCTGCCTGCTGCCCCTCCAGAGTGCCCAAATTTTACCCATGCTGTGCAGCTTGAGCTGAAATGCAATGGTGGGCTCACTTCAAGAGTCAGTAATGAGTGTATTCTAACAGCTAGAATTTGCAGTGTCATCCTGTTCTCTTTCTGATCCTTTCTTTTACTGTAGTCTTCTTTTCCCTGCTCTTATCCTTCTTTTCTTTCCCTCCCTGTCACCCCCAAGCAACTGCCTTATGCTTCCTGAACACCAACAGAAGCATGAAGAGCACAGTGAAGGGTGTTCTCCGTGCTTTCTGCTCTGCTGGTGGTGCCACGAAGGCCACTGAAGATGGGAAGGATAGTTGCACAAAAACCTTGCTCAGCCGCTGTGGTCCTGGGTGTGTGTTGGCATTTACATGGGTGGTGGGAGGAGAGAGTGGTATGCATGTGTAGAAACTTTGAACTGTGCACAGAGTCCTCGGACACTAAAATTTGGATGTGGCGATGGATCTGTGATCTGAAAAGACTTGAATTGCTTGATTGTAGTGTAATGCATTACTGAAAACAAACCAACCCGGAACTCCAGCTGCCTATTTAAACATTGGCTCAATAGCTACTTTTAAAGTTTGTGGTCTAGATATGATTAAGCAGAGTTTCTTGAAAAATGTCAAGATAGAAATGAACTGGGAAGTGTATGTGTATGTTATTAAGAAATAAGTCTTTCAGGAGTGAGATAGTTTGCATTATAAAATTCAATATTGTTTTTATCAGCTTCACTACTACAGAATTTCCCTTTAAACTTGGGTGCACAAATACAGTTTTAGTTGCATCAGTTATCTCAAGCAATTTAAATACGAGTTAACATGAACTTTTGAGTTTTCTCGAGAAACATCAGTTAATTTGTGACCTTAAATAACTAGATTTTTCATTACTGCTCTTTTGCTCAAATTTATTAGCTGTGGTAAATTAATAAGGCAGAAGTGCTGATAAAATCATTCTTTTCTAAATGGAAGAACCACCTGAACTTTTTAAGTAACTGATCAAAGTAAAATGTCCTGTTTTTGCTAAGAGTTAAAAAGTAGATGCCTAAGGTAGTTTTTTTAATATGTAGATGTGGAATACTTCTTACCGATTTTAAATCTGCTACTGAATTTGGAGGTTCTTTAAAAGGATCCTTGAAAGAGAATTGCATTTTATAGTCTAACAGATATACATCCAAATATTTAATCAGATTTAATTGCTGCCATGTTTTTAAATAGTTATGCTATTTAATCCAACTTTGAATTTGAAGATGGAGTAACTTTTAAAAATTGCCCTACTTTAAGTATACAGAAAAAAAAATAATATCCTTGTTTGATGCCGGGTGATTAGTACCAGAAATTGTCATGATTCTACAGAGTAATCTGGAAAGGATTTTACTTAAGGGGATAAAATAGTTTCTTCACTTTATCAGGGGGCAGTAAGCTTGACAGTCAAAGTGGTAGTTTTATAAATTCAAATGTAGTTAGGTAATTTCTTTGGAATGGAGAATAAATGTCTGTGCTGATTTCTATTCCAAGCGAACTAAAACTTGTTTTTGAAAATTATCTGTTGTAGTGAGTTAAACATGACTTTCATTCTGAAAGTCTGGCTCACTTGAAGAGTTCTTGCTTAGTAGAGCTGAGTATCTCCTAGACCTCAGAGTATTTTATTCACTGTGCACACAAATATACAGGGGCTAGGCAGACAAAACGCTGTTCACTTGAATAGTTTTATGCAGAGATTGAGACGAGTGCAGTAAGTTAGCTCAGTACTGCTGTATGTCACTAGTTCTTGTGGTAGTCCCAGGGCCTAGTGTGGGAGGTAGCAATATTGGAGTGAGGGGAGAGGAGAGACATGAAGGAGGGAAAAATGTGAGGGAAGCCAGAAGGCAGAATGTGGAATAGAAGGTACGGCTAGATGGCTGTTTTTAGTGGAGTGTCAGTAGGCTGGTATTCTAGAAGCTGCTTTTTATCACTGTGGCTGGGATGGCAGTTACTTGGATTTTTCAGCCTTTCAGTAAGTGATCTTGAAAGCTAGTAGCTTTTTTTGTACTTTTTTCTGAAATTGGGTAAATCAGGGGGTATGGAGGTGCCTCGAAAACACCCAAGAGTCTGATTCTTCAGCAGAAAGACCATAGGGGCAGGCGCATTTGGAGTGGTTGACTAAACATTCTGGTGTCTGTGGTGACTGTGTTGCTCAAATGGGAAGGTGAGAAACATGTTCCTGTTTTGCTAGCAGTAGTATAATGCTATGCTGAAGCTCTTTACCTCATGTTACTAGTGTTGTATATGTATATACAACAAAGAATAAACTTGTTTTAATCCCTTGTACTTGTGTGATTAAGATGGTTAAGAAAAAAGATGGCAAATATGTCAGCTGTGTTGGATAGGGCATTTGAACGTCTTCAGATGACAAGTTCTTCTGAGGCTCTTTCGGCAATGTAGACCTCATTTTGCAAGTTTGGCATATAAAGTAATGAAAAATGTGGCTATTCTACTGACCAACACTGTCCGGAGGGTACAGTGGTTGTTTTCTTTGTACTCTTTCAAATTCATAGCCTGTCACAGCACGTCCCCTTTCTGTGACTTCTCTTACTAGGATTCGTAGCCTTTTTAGGGCCGCTTGACCTTGTCTTGGCCGCTTAGGCAGCGCTCTTGGATTATCACTTCTTGAACTCCTTGGCACTGAAAGGTCTTGATCAGAGGCACTGGAAACTGTAGTGCAGAGATACCAGAGCAACGCTGAATGTCATGCAGGCTGCCTTACTTGTTTTCTTGGCTGTCGAAACTACTTACAGGTTTCGGTTACTCGAGATTGCTTGGTTGTATATGCAGTAACTGCATTTGCTAACATTTAGCCTATTTTATAACGTAATCCAGGTTGCTCTGTGTCCATTGCTTTGTGGAGCTGGGCAAGAAGCAAGAGAGGTCAGTTGCACATAAGTGATTTAAAGCTTTTAAATCCTAGTTTGCCTGTGTTAAAATTGTTTAAAAAATAGTAAATATAAAAAGCAATGCTTAATAAGTTCTGAACCCTGCACACCCCACCGTATTAGTTTATGTAGTATGTTGGTGCAGTCTTCTGTGAATAGTTAACTGTTCACTGTTAAACACTGTAGAATGATGCTAGGTTAAAAATAGTGGTAGCTGGCTTATTAACTTGAATGTATTACTCAGCCGTGTGCGGCCAGCATTTTGTCAGCACAGCGAATCCTCTAATGGATTGGCATAATTTATGAGCAAAGGAAAGTTATTCAAATGTGGAAGTAGCATCTATATTGTGAGGCTGATTTGCCTATCAAATTCTTACAGAAACTCTTCAAGTCTTGCAATTCCCTGAGCAGATGAGATCAGCAGGATGCAGTATTTGCCTGGAATGCCCTGTAGCCTGCTTTAGGGATGTTGCTGTTGATGGAAGGTGCCTGCATGCAGTGGTGGTTTCTGTATTTTTGGGGGCTTTTTCTAATTACTGTAGCTTGAAAACATTACCTTCAAGTCAAAAAAGAATCTTTGCAATGAAAAATTAACCAAAGAGTTCAACAAATCTGTTCAATAATCGTAGTCGATGTCCGTATCAGGCAGACAGTAGATGTATCAGTGGTGTGTGGCTTTAAAAAAAAAAAAAAGGGCAGGGGGAGTTGACAATTGACAACAACTTCAGAAGTCTAGTGTCTGTTGCATTCAAAGACTTTGTGCTCTCAGAACTGTTTAATATTTCTTAAACTTACATATGCCAAACAACTTTCTGATGATGTAGGTGCTCTATGCCATGCACCACCTTCAGGCACTTTAATGGTAGTGACCGCAGGTACTTACACTGCAACGCAGCCTTGGAGCGGGAGGCAGGGGTAGCATTTTTAGTTGTCTAAGAACTTAGAGGGGCAGTTATGCGGTACTGGGGGACTTGGCAGGTAGCCTTCCAGCTTGGTAGAAAGTGTTCAGTAGACATAATTTGGTAACCTCTTCACACTTTTAAAACCCTGTCATCAGTACCTACTGGTTTAAGAAGTTGTCAGCTATTTGTTTGGGTGTTCATGTGAACCAAACATGGAATTTGCACAAACAAGAAAACTGCTGAGGAGTACTGCATGTAAATTTGCCCCTGGCTTCTGGCTGCTACAGCGAAAAAGCATATTAAGACTGACTTACAAAGACGGCTGAACTGATCCTGGCTGGAACCAAGAAGGATGGGAGGAAGGGTGAATCCTTGTTCTTCGTGGAGTCCCAGGAGAGGAGGGAAGAGGCAGAGTGGCAGAGGAATGTGGAGAGAAGGTGGAGCCGTCCTCAGACATGATTATTTTTACATTTAGGTGCCCAAGCAATGAATTTTGCAGAACTGTATTTATTCGGATATGTATAACCTTTGATATTTACTGTGTTAAACAGTCTTTCCAATAGATGGATGTTTTGTGACTGAGAAAATAGTATGGGAGTAGTACTGATGTATTGCTGCTGTCTGCTTGTAGGCAGGGAAGCATCATAGGGTAATTCAGACTAGTAAGGAGCTCAGGAGGTCTGCACTCCAACCTCCTGCTCAGAGCAGCATCAGCCTGAGGTCAGACCAGATTTCTCAGGGCTTTGTCCAGCTGGATCCTGAAGACATCCCAGGATGGAAACGGCACAGTCTCTCTGGGCAATCTGTGAATTCTGCTCCAGTGTCCTCGTGTGGAAAATGGTTTTCCTTGTACTTAGTCTGAACTTCTCGTGTTTCAGTTTGTGCCTGTTGTCTCTCATCATCCCTCCATGCTCCACAGTGAGAAGCCTGGCTTGGTCTTTAATAACTTCATATGTACTGGAGAGCTGCTATCAGGTGCTCCCAAAGTCCTCCTTTCTCCAGGCTGAATGAGCCCAGTTCCCTCAGCCTCTCCTCATGGTGAAATCCTCTGGCCCCCTGACTGTCTCAGTGGCCCTCTACTGAGCTTGTTCCAGTTTGTCTGTTTTGTTTTGGGGCAGCTGATGCTGGACACAAGATCTAAATGTGATCTAACAAGTGCTGAGCAGAAGGGGGTCATCCCTTCCCTTGGTCTACTGGCTGTGGTCCTGCAGAGACAGCCTGGGAGGCTGCTTGCAGTCTTTGCCACCAGGGCACACAGGTGGTTGACCTTCAGCTTGCTGTCTACCAAGATCCCCAGGTTCCTTCCTCCAGAGCTGCTGCCCAGCTGGTCAGTCCTTGGTCTATGCTGTTGGAAGGGCTTTTACCTTTCCCAGCTGTGAGACTTTGCATTTGTCCTTCTGGAGTTTTGTAAGGTTCCTACTGGATCCTTCTTCCAGCCTGTCCAGGTCCCTCTGGGTGGCAGTCCAGCACTGGAGTGTATTCGTTGGTTCCCCCCAGTTTGGTATAAGCAATGTCCTTTTAAAGTAACACCAAAAAAACCTCATTTATATTTTTAACCTTGATTGTAGCCTGAATTAGAATACAATGGGAAAGTAGAACCAGTATGTTTCAAGGTGCTGGATTTAATACAAGTTATGTTTCTTACAAAGAGGTGTGCCTATGTGTGGATTATTTAGTAAATAAGGGGTGCCACCCAGCCCTGCTGTTACTAATGCATTTTAACATTAAGTAGTAATTTGTTGGTGAGCTTCAGGCATCCTAGGAACTTAATCCACCTGGGCCAAACCCTAAGTAACCAGTTGCTGTTTTTAATGAGTAACAATTTTGGAGAGTTTGATTTCTTCAGGCCCTTGCTGCCACCTAGAGTCAGTTACGCTCGGTATTTTGTACTTGCTGCTGTTTGATGGGCTGTGCGACTGGGAATCTGTGCGTTACGGACGCTGTTCGTTTTGTAGTTCTTTGGAACTTGGCTCTGGTAAATCTGCTCCAGCAAGGGTGTTTGTGTTTAGATGTAATGTTTATACATATATACATGAGCCAGTATGATGTTAAAGTTGTAATTGTAAATCAGAAGAATCTTTCAGGAAACTATTTTTAAAATGTAATTTTGTAGGATGCAAATACATAAATGTTACATAATTGGTAGCTAAAAACAAGATAAAGAGAATGTAATGAAGGTTTCTGCAACATTAAACAGTATTACAAATTACATAGGCTTTCTCACAAGGTGTTATAGCTACTTGCAGCGTAAGTAGTATGTATAAAGCAGATGAAGATACAATAGCTGCTTGTGTGTACTGAAGAATCTATTCATGTTTTAAAAAATTAAAATGAAGTTGTTTTATGTAGGAGTAGTGTCTGATTTTAAGTAGACTGACTGTTCCATTGCTGCTTATTTGATTAAATAGAACGCAGGTTTGTGACTGTCCAGCCAGTTGCCTCAGCTGTTAGTGCACTGTTAGGTGTTAATGCACCACACAGTCATCGACTGCTTGAACTGACAGAATTGTAAATTGTCATCCTCAATTAACCATGTTAAGGAGGAATAAGATGCTTTGGTTAGAGCTCCACAATGTACATGAGCACCAGAGAAACAGGAAGTTGAGTGGTTTTCAGTCTCTTCTGAACATCAGAGTGCTGTTTAGCCAGTGCAGACTGCTGCCTTGTCTGCTCATCGCAAGACTTCCCTTCAGTCTCCTTCCCGGGCCAAGATTCAGGCAGACAATGGACAGAATGTTACGCTGGTGAAACAAGTTGTGGTGTATTTTGTGCAGTCTCAGTACAAAAATACCCTCTGAAATAATTTACTAAACTTACAGAAATTCTCCATTTTAAATAACAAAAACATAGGAGTGCTAGGTTAAAAGTCTGACTGTGGAAGTAAGAACAATAATGGCATGAGAAACTTGTTCTCTTCCCGTGCTTGGATTCACTTACTGTAGTCTTGCTCTTCCTGACTGTTTGACAACCTTTCGTTATTTTCCCCTCTATTTCAAAGCTGCTGGGTTTTTTTATGGAGTGCTTCTGTGGGCTCATTAATTATGTGGCTGTTGCTCAGCTTTGCCTCGGTTCAGTAAAGCTGCTATCCCCCGAGGTCTTTGGCTGGAGGGAGGTGTTTGACAGTGCTTTCTATGTCCAAAGCTCTGGTGAGCTGGCGATGTCTGAAACCCTTTGCTCTGATCTCTCCTTTCCATTCCCTTGCAAATTCCAGGCAGTCAGCTTTGCTGATTTGGAGCACTTAAAAACTCATCTAACTTAAAAACAGAAGCTCATCAAACTGTTTTTTAATGGAAAGTATTATTGTATGACAGTTAGGTTTTATGTGGCAGTCTGATCTAGAATGTTAATTACTAAATGATTTGATTAAAAACACTTAAAAGGACAATGCCATATGCTTTACATGACTTGTATAAGAATCCTTATGGAGACTGGAAACTTGATGAGATTTTTATTAAGCACAAATGTGGTTACTTGGTGCTTTATTAAATATTTTTCAGATGCAACCGACGTACAAGGCTGATAAGTATTTTCAACTTCTTTTACAGGGTGACCTGAAAACTTATATCTGCAATGAGCAGGAACACATTAAAGGAGATTCACAGATAATGCTGCTACAGAGAATGGCATGCGAGATTGCTGCTGGACTTGCTGTAATGCATAAACATAATTTTGTGCATAGGTATGCTTTCCAGATAAATTGTTTTTAGTTATGATGCACTCTAGAATTCATGTATATCTTTTCATTACAGTTCGTGTGTATTGAAGATTTTGTTTTAACAAACTTTGCTCTGACTAGCATATCCCTAAGCATCACGCCCTCACGGCTTGGAAGCTGCCTGTTAAACAGCAGTGGTGTGGTGTTACAGCTCCCACCTGGCTGAAAGCTGATCACCTACTGCTTCAGGTTTGCAGCCTGTAGAATACAACCTGCTGCGAAGCCAATCCAGCAGAAGCAGTTGTTTGATTATTTCTTGGCCAAGTTAAGTTTGTTGTGTTTGCTGGGGAGGGGAGGATAGTACAATTTTTTTAGAATGAATCTTAACCTGCTGTTTATTTTTTTAGAGTATAGCAATTTAGAAGTTCCGTTTGCTAATCTGTTACCTTTGCTACTGAGAATGGAAAAAATGTAAAAATGCTGACTTTGTAATGCAGTAAGGGAGAAGCTGACTTTAGGTGAAAGATCTGAATGAGGCAGGTGTTCTCTCCCTGAATTATTACTCATGTAACCTTTGAATCTTTGCTAATGGTGGCAGTCGTATGTGGAAGAAATCATAATGGGAGAACAATTCTGTTTTAATCGGGGGGGGGGGGGGGGAGTGCGAGTTTTTTTTTTTAAGATTAAATAAAGGGGAATTTAAAAAAGGGGGAGGTGGAAAAAAAGTCGGGGGGAAAATGTTTTTGTGAATACAACGG
>Ga0181612_103158_pt1 | contig 11358 bp, 7 predicted proteins | sample HoacroProtozoa21_FD_119630 | JGI IMG/M metagenome (GOLD analysis project Ga0181612, IMG submission 119630) | Hoatzin crop microbial communities from Cojedes, Venezuel. Combined Assembly of Gp0051906, Gp0051904, Gp0051908
CAGTTATGTATATTTCCTCGATGCATTTTTTCGGCAATCGATGCAGTTTATTGTGCTCACTTTGTGGAACTTGTGCATCAACAGAAAACACCCAACTTCTCCACACTTCTCTGCTATGACAGAGTAAGTAGCTAGAATGCTGTCTATGTATGTACTTATTTACTATTATGAGGATGCAGAACTGGTATCGCCCCTGCCTCCCAGAAGAGGTAAACAAAATCGTTGCCTATGTTTAATTCTAGAATCTGTGACAATTGAAATTTCCCTTTTGTACTTCAGATTCTACAAACCAAGCTTTCCTAGAGCTTCAGGGGTTTATTTTCAAGACATTTTGTTTTTGATTTATCCTAATGAGACTAGTTTCAGAGCCAAAGTCGTTAGCAGTTGTAGGGGGTTGCATTCAGGCTTTACAGCCTTCCAGTGGTCTGCACTTCTACGGCCTCATCTAACCCTCGCGTTTTAACTGTGTGTGCCCTACTGCTGTAGTATCAACTTGCTTATGCTCGTCCCCCACAGGCAGCGTCCTTAGGACACTTCTGATCCTGGTGAATGGTACTGCAGACAGTGGACAGTTTGTGTCACTGCTGAGATGTGGGAAGGGACTCCAGTGGTGACATGGGAAGTACTCTTGATAGCAGTAGCAGCCTGACTTTCTGGGTCGAACAGGACAGTTGGAGAAGACATTTGTTCTGGCTGTCCTCACTGTTCATATAGCCGTTCTTTTTCTCCTGTGAAGGAAGAAGGTGGAGAACATAGGTGGAAGAATCTTGCAGGATGCATTCAGCTCCAACAGTACCAGCTGACTGTACTGTTCCAGGGTATCAGAACCATTCTGGCACTTACTGCTATAAGAAATCAAATTACATATTAGTGTAACATCTGTACAGTTATAACAGATTTGACCATGACCTTTGATTTTGAAAGGATGTGTATGGGGCTATAATGTAAAAAAATCATGGTGAAAATTATTTTCATGTAGACAATCAATTAAGATTGTCTGGTGTCCTTTGAGATGAGACATTTTAAGTAGGTATCTACCTTGATTTCATGGGTCCAGAAGAGCGTTCTTACTCAAACATTCAGTCCATGTTCTAGGTGACAAAAGTAGGCAGCTGCATGAGCCCTATCTGATGAACCTGTGCAGGACAGTAAATAAAAAAAAAAAAAATCTTTTTGCATCAGTTTGGCTAGGTGTTTACTTCTGCCTGCTCAGATATATCATTAATTTGAAAACAAAACAGTTATATGCCAATGAAGGTACACTTTAACTCTGGAAAACTGTGTCAGCAGCAGCTATATGCAGTGCTTAGAATCTGGGGTAGGTGTGAAGGACCAGCAGTTGGGTAATAAAGAAAACAAACAGTGTATTTTGAGAGTTATATTTAGATACCAGATCAATGATAGTTTAGATAAGAGAAATTTGAAATTCTTGTTGGTTCTTGTTCCTTTTATAATTCAGTAAAGTCATTGTAACTTTTTATTACTGCTGTTCACAGGTTTTCTCTGATATTATATATACAGTTGCAAGTTGCACTGAAAATGAAGCTAGTAGATATGGCAGGTTTTTATGCTGTATGCTGGAGACTGTGACTAGATGGCACAGTGACAGAGTCATATATGAAAAGGTATGTTGAAGTTATTGAAACAAGTTTGCTCCTGAGAATATATAATGGCCACCTGTGTAATTTGCCCAATAAAAATGGATTTAGTGAAATTGTTAGATTTGAAACACTGTGTGATTGAATTTTTATGATGGCATAATCTTAGAATTAAGTTTCTGTAATTCATGTAGTTGTAAAAGAATTAATTTTGTGTGGTGTCAAAAAAATACAATGGCTAAAAAAAATTACATATCTGATTTCCTCATAGCTTGTCCTGAAGAGAATTTAGGGAGCCTATGGAGACTCATAATACTCCTTGCAAAAGCTAGTTAAATTACTAATAATCTTTTTATTCACCTAGAACTAAGGTTTCAGTGTAAATAAGCTTTTTTTAAAAAAAGTATGTGTAAGTCTTATAAGATGTGATAGTGTCTAAGTTTTTAGCAGAATCAGTGAGAAAGTGCTTCAGTTTCCTGAAAAAATATTTTTTTAATGTGCTTGTAGGAATGTGGCAACTATCCAGGCTTCTTAACTATATTACGGGCAACTGGATTTGATGGTGGAAATAAGGCTGATCAGTTGGATTATGAGAATTTTAGACATGTGGTACACAAATGGCACTATAAATTGACTAAGGTAAGTAAAGATGCTGAAAAATTTAGGGTTTTGGAAGCTTTAGTTAAAAAAGCCAACTTAATTAGATTTAACTTGTGTTCTAGGCTTCTGTGCACTGCCTTGAAACAGGTGAATATACACACATCAGAAATATCCTGATTGTGCTGACCAAAATCCTTCCGTGGTATCCAAAAGTGCTGAACCTGGGCCAAGCCTTGGAAAGAAGAGTACATAAGATATGTCAGGAAGAGAAAGAGAAGAGACCTGATCTATATGCATTGGCTATGGGGTAACAACAACTTACTTTAAGAAAGTGGTTAAAAGTGGATCATGAAAGGCTTCTAAAGACTCGGAACTGTTGCAGTCCTAACATTTGATTTTTACCTTATCGCAGAAGATTTTGCTATCCTGCATCTCAGGGCTGGCAGTGTGAATGAAAACTTTCATTTTGTGCTGGACGATCGCTAATTACAAGACTCGTAAAACACTTTGAATAGTAACGATTTCCACTCACGAGAGCATAGCTTAATTTTAGAGAAATAGTGTAGTGGCAAGTGGATAGGAGGGAGAGTAAAATGAAGAGAGCCAAGGGCTATTGATGCAAGACTGTTTAGATTTTGGAAGTTTATATAATTCTAAAATGCTTAGTTATGTTTTACATCTTTCTGTGATGAATGCAGAATCATCCATGTATGCTTGAGGAGCAATTCAGGTTGCTCTAAGTTTGAAGTTTTGTCAGTAGGCTGTTTCTCCTGTGTGTTTGGCAGGTGTGTGTGCGTGGTGGTGAAGAGGGTGAGGAGGTAGGGCTGCTTCTGTGTCTACTGGTTTTTTGTTTGTTGTTCTGGTGTTTTTGTCTTTTGAGCTCATCGATAAAGGGGAAAGAAACTGCATATCAGTTAGGAAAAACTGTGAAATAAATAACAGATGAACTGTTAGATTAGATCCTCATTTAAAATTCAACCCATGTTTTGCTTAATGTTTGTGCATATTTAACAATCTGTGCGACTTACAGCTATTCTGGGCAGTTGAAAAGTAGGAAGCCTTTCATGATACCTGAAAATGAATTCCACCACAAAGACCCACCTGCCAGGAATGCTGTAGCTGCAACAGTACAAAATGGGCCAGGTGGTGCTGGGATGCCTACATCTCTCACAATAAATACGGTTAGACTGGAAGAAGGCACTACTGAGGAGACTGGTAAACAAACCTATGATTATTATTTTTTTTTTTCTTTTAGTAGAATTTTTCCAGCATTAGAGGCTTCTTTCTGTTTGGCTCATTAAACTGAAAGGAAAAAAATCTAAATGTGATGCTAAATAGGGTCAGTGTGTGTTCTTTATTTTTAGTTGATTTTGGGAGAGGGTGTTCTGTGTTTAATTACCTATTTTAAGGGGTAGCTACACATGATCTTACGTGAATATGCTTAGGTATGCTTAGGTACTTGTTTTATTTTAACCAGTAGGATTTATATTAACTTGTTGAAATAGAGCTGTTGTCTGTTTTTTTGAACAGATAAACTAAAGGAGAAGTCTCAGGGTGTGGTGAAAGTTGTTAATAAAGCTGTCAATGCTACACCAAAGGTGACAACAAGCAATGGAAACAGTGCTTCTAATAGGTGAGAAAAACTGCTCTTTGACATTCTCTATTTTCTTCCTTCCAAACCATAGAATTATACTTTACAGTGACCTGCCTTTTCTTTTTTACTTTGAGGTTCCATATAAATTGTTTCCATTTCTTTAAAGTTTGCTAAACGAAATTATTTCTTCCAACATATGCAGCTATTTTTCTGCACTTCTATTGAAGAATCTATAGCACTGAAGATTCCTGGATGATATGGGATGTATGATACCTCTGAATTCATCAGAGTGATGTGACAACAAGAGTGATCTGACACTCTTGTTAAATGCATTCAGTTTTAGCTAAATAAAGATAAAACAAATGAGAACATTTGCTTGCTGCTGTTCTGATAAAGAGACTGCAAATCTGAAATCTGACAGTGACTGCTTTAGGAGGTTCTATCAAACCATCAGAAGTAAAACTTTCGTGACAAAACTAGAGCTGGGTTTTTATGCATGCTAATAGGCCTTTTTATTTTTGATGCAGCAAAATTATTAAAGAGAAAGATGAGAAAGAAAAAAGTGGGAAGGAAAAAGATAAAGAAAAGAAAGAGAAGACTCCAGCTGCCACTCCAGAGATGAAGGCACTTGGGAAGGATGGGAAAGATAAACCAAAGGAAGAAAGGGCAAATAAAGATGATAAAGCAAGAGAGATCAAGGAGAAAACGCCAAAAGCTGACAAAGAGAAGGAAAAGGTCAAGAAAGAAGAAAAAGCTTCAAAAGAAGAAAAATCCAAGACAGTTGTTACCATCGTTGAGTCGAAGTCAACTGCAGATAAGGAGAGAGAAAAGGAACCGTCCAGAGAACGAGATGTAGCGAAGGAAATGAAATCCAAGGAAAATGCTAAAGGAGGAGAAAAGATGCCAGTAGCTGGGTCCTTGAAGTCACCTGTTCCCCGATCAGAAACATCAGAATCTGAAAGGGGTAAGTTTGTGTATTTAACTTCTGTTCTTGTCTAGAAAAACAGAATGGGTCACTGGAAAATCACGGAATGTCAAGAAGTGCTGGAGGTGGAGAGAACAACTTGCTACATAATAGCAATACATTTTGACATTGGTTTTTAAGTGTGGCTAGCACTCAAAGTGAGTAGTCAGGGTGTCTCCAAAAGGGAAACTGTGTGTATGTGTGAACTTCACATGTCTTCAGCAAGTGCTCATTTTCATAAAGCCTTTTCGGTATAAGTCTAAATGATCTTTTATTAAAATGTGTTTGTATGACTGTGGCCTTGCAAGTTTTGCAAAAATTTAACACAAAAACTGCAAGGGTTTCATCGTAACCTTTGAATTGAAAGAAAACATGCGATATGGAAGATGTAGACCTCTGTGTCCTTAAGAAGGACGAAGTAAGCTTTATCAGTTCTTAATGCTGGTATTTTAAGTTCTTATAATCTGAGGCTGATGTTGAGTTTTATACTTGCATTGCTTAAGGCAAACCAAGTAAAGGAGGGTTGTTATGCTTTTCATTGGGTTCACCTTTTCAGGGTATTTGGAGCAACTCTGAAATTGAGATGCAGACTAAAATAACGTGGAAGCTTGGAGCGAGTGTAGTTTTGCAGCGGTTTGTTCACATTACACTTTTACCGCAAGCTTTCATAAAAAGGGTCAAGGCATGCTGGTAGCTTTAGCTTACGAAAATGAAAATTTACATGGTGGTAAAATTTGAGTTCTAGCTTAAAGTATTTCGGTACTTCAGGTCATATTACTGGATTCTCCTCTTTTAAATGTACGTTAATAATGCTATTGTTCTTTTCTTTCCTCAGAACAAAAACGCCGCAAAGTTGATACACATTCTTCTCCATCACATTCCTCAACAGTAAAGGTTAGTATAGCCTGAGGAGGGCAGCACCCATGTTAGGCTCACAAGTTTGGGATGCCAATGTTCGACTTCCTTCAAGTTTTGTGCCAAGTATACACTGGAACCACTGGAGGTTTTATGTTGCATTAGAAAATGCATTCCTTTTCTTTATTGGCGGACTGTTTTTTTCTATAAAAATATTTTTGATTAACCAAAATAATGCTTCAAGGACCTAGCACAAGTTTTGTAAATAGTGTTTGGAAATTGCAAGAGAATTTTTACACAGAAGTGCCTCACTGTTTTAAGCAGTCAGTTTTTTTGGAGTGCAATGGTAGCTACAAGCAAATGAGTCTTTGCAGCAGAGTGGAGCGTATTTTTCTGCACTTCTATTGAAGAATCTATAGCACTGAAGATTCCTGGATGATATGGGATGTACGATACCTCTGAATTCATCAGGCTTCTTGATGAGCATCATACCGATATGTGCCTTCTAAGGAGGAGTCTTGAAAGGAGTTCCATTTTAAAGTCTCCTTGGTGATCAGTTCTCCTGTAGTTGTGTATATTCAGTGCGCATGCAGCTTCTGTTGTACCTTCCCTTCGAGGTTTGTTTATTTCCAATGGGTTCCCACCATGTTGAGCCCTGCGTTACGATAAAACCAGATGTGGCAACCAAGCCTGCTACCCAGCAAAGAGAAACCCCAAGCATTCAAGCGCAGCACAAAACCATGGGCGTAGCCTACTTGAAGACTCAGGGTAGCCATTCCTTGCTCCATATTTGTTTTATTTCTATACCATCTGTGTTCATGGAATCTTTGAATTTGCAGTACGTTGAACATTTGAAACTGTAAGTTACTAATACTTCGTCAAGAGCACTGTGATCGATTATGTGGGCCTTTAAACTTCACCATCTTACCAACTTTAGAACAAGCTTTTCTTTTTTTCTGGTTTTTCAAAGAGTATATATTTTTCTATGTAAGATTTACTTGAAAGATTTTGGCTAGTTTTGGAGAACGTGAATAGCTGTTACTAGTTTTGAGGAAGCAGGTGACAGCAATAACTACGCAAAATGAAGTTTTTCTTGCCTGTTTTTTGTAAATGGCAAAGTGAAGTTGTTCTAGAGTGACTTCTACCACACTTAACTGAATGTGGAGAAGATACAGGCTGAAATGTTAAACCTGTTTCACCTGTGGTTCAGCTGTATTTAGAGTTAAGACTATTTTTTCTTTATAATTTATCTTGGCGGGAGACTGTTTTTCACTGTTTTATGAAGAATTAGATATAAACTTATTTTGTAGTTTAATTAATAATTGGGTCTAGAGAATAGATATGACTGTCTCTTTTTTTTTTTTTTTTTTCCCCCTTTCTTCTTTCTTTTTAAAAAGTATTTTGGTTCCTAGCTTTGTTCAGTGTACCGTATTAACATAAGATTTATTCCAGAAGGAGAGCTGGTTTTTGTTTCAAGGGTACGGCCATGCTTCCCAAAGTTCCTCTGGTTTCTGAAAACTATTCCAGCTTACGTGTCATCTCCATTCATTTTCTACAGGACAACCTCAACGAACTCAAGGACTCTTCAGCAAAGGTTTGAATCTTTTAGACATCACCAAAGTTTACTATCACGTTATGTTGCAGAGAGAACTTAACTTTTGGTCTCGTGGCGAACCCTGTCAGAAAATTCTAATTCCTTTCCTGTAAATGCTAGAACAGAGGAATTTTTTCAGTCTGCTACATAGAACCTCTGTACAGGAGAGAGGGATAGTTATGTTGAAGCAACATAATGGAAATTCCCTGAATTTACCATTCTGTCAGTGTTTTTAAGAAATTTTATGAGTTAGTATCTTTCCTGGTCCTCTCTGAAACTTGTAAATTTGTAGAAATGTCCTTATGATTAAGCCATTTATTTGGCTGAAGAGGTAACAGAATAGTTAAAATAGAATAGTTATTTCCTTTTTTGGTACCAATTAAAAAACAGTAGTGATTTAAAACCAAAAATATTTGAGACATATCTCTGGAATATCCATACTCTTTCCCCTGACTACTGTTGTATTCATGTTTTAGTGCTATAGTACTATATTTCTGAGGATCACATACAACCTACTAAATGATCATCTTTGTGTGTTTGCTTCCTGTAAACGCACTTCAGTATCTTATGAGATTGTATGCTAAAGAATGCTTTCAAGAGTTCATAGAACCATAGAATACCAGGTTGGAAGGGACCTCAAGGATCATCTGGTCCAGCCTTTCTTCGCAGAAGCATGGTGTAGACAAGATGGCTCAGCACCCTGTCCAGCCAAATCTGAAGTGTCCAATATTGCGGAATCCACCACTTCCCTGGGGAGATTATTCCAATGCCTAATTGTTCTCACTGTGAAAAAATATCCTGTTGTGTTCAACCAGAATCTCCCCAGAAGTAACTTGCACCCATTACCTTTTTGCTGTGTGACCCCTTGTAAAAAGGGGAGGCTCTGTCTTCTTTATAGCCACTTTTCAAATACTGGAACATGGTGATGAAGTCTCCCCTAACCCTTCTTTTCTCAAGGCTGAACAAACCTGGTTCTCTCAGCCTTTCCTCATGTGGCAGACTTCCCAGTCCCTTGATCATCTTTTTGGCCCTTCTCCGGACCCTCTCCAGCCTGTCTACAGCTTTTTTGGGTAGTGGAGACCAGAACTGGACACGGTATTCCAGATGTGGCCTGAGAGGCACTCAGTAGAGTAGGAGATGAGTTGGAATATTGTACTTAAGACAGATTCTGCAACTATTATGTTGCCTTTTTTTTTTTAAACTCGGCAACTTACATAGTAATAGTCACAAATGCTATCAACTTGCTGGTATATTAAGGTATGTGGCTAATAGGAAATGGATCAAATCCTCTAAAGTTGCTATAAAGATTTTTAATTATGCAGTCAGTATCAGTGTGTAACTACATAGCATAAATGTTTATCACTTGGAAAATGCTGACTATTTGGACTTTCTGGATAAGTTACAGGTTATACTAACTTAATTTAAAAATGCATAATGGATTATCACTTCCAATTCTGTATTTGCATTGCTGTTTTACTTGTATCTCTCTTTGTATAAACAAAGTGTGCAGAACACTTGATATGTTTTAATTTAAAATAGCTCTGTTTTTATAATGAATGCTTGCTGATGGGGTTTTTAGTTGAATCTTTCCAGTACCAACCATACCTACTTAAGGGAGAGTGTATATAGGAAGCATCCTTCGATTCTTACAATTGATGAAATTATAGTGTCTATAGATTGAATCCATATACTGTCAAAAAATGATTTACAAATCATTGTCACAGTATCTTTTATATTTGATTTTTTTGAAATTAGAGAACTGGAATAGCTCACATCTATGTGAAGTGTGGTATACAGTAGTCTGTATAGTAATCTCGCTTTTCCCTCCCTCATTCTATTAGTCAGGGTTCAACTGGTTAATTGAAACTTCACTGAAGTTTTCATTAGTTAAGCTAAATTTTTATTTAAAACTATTTATTTTACTTATTAACACGTTCATGTGGTAATCAAGCAGGCAGTGGAGCTATTTGTAATTGAATGATCAATGAACAGCTTTATTCTAGTCAATTTGAAAAGTTAAATTTTAGAATTAACTATAATCTGTTTGTATAGACTTAGCTGGAAGTGTGTTGCAGTTGTGTGAGTTTTTAATGGATTTATTGTTTAAGTGCTCGGGGGATGAGGGGCATCTAACCCTTTCCTTCTGCATCTAAATGCTGTTTTCAAATCTTTCTCACTTAATGAACTAACTTTCATTCCTCAGTGCCCTTCTAACAGACTTAAGGCACTACTTGACAATGTTCCCGATACGTGGTGAAAGACAAGTTAAACACTGCTCTTCACTGCCACGTGCTTGCTTGGGGAAAGGATGGGATATTCAGAAGCCTGTAAGATTTAAGAGTTCAACTTCCACTGAAAGTTAGTAGAAGTATAGTGCTGTTGTGTGCTTACAGGCTTTCTTTGTTCCTGATTTTACTCAATTTCTGGGGCCAGACCACTGAAATGCCAATTTACATTGCAGGTTATAAAATAAATGGTGGCAGACTTGAGTTAGGTTTGTGTTTACTCTTGCTTTGGCCTTTGCTCAAGTGACATGACATACAACAGTGGTTTCAGCTAGCATCATTTCTAGAAGCAAGTTGGTGAAGCCTCATGAGCGAAATCCAGCCTTTTCTTGTAAAGGGGGAGGGGAGGGATACAGTTTTCCAAAAGTCTGCATTGGAGTGGTGGAAGAACAGTGGAATCTGTTGTGAACAACGATGTGAACTGATGAAATGGAGTAGGAGAAAGCAGAGCTACTATTTGCTTTCTCATATGGAGGGCATCTCTGGGAGTCAACTGAAGGGGGCTGTGTAGAAAAAACGTATTTGCAAGTCAGTGTTAAAAGTTGACAGTAAAAAGGGGGAGCAAGGATAAATTTACTTGCGGAGTGACAATGTAGGAAACGGAACAAGAAAAGAGGAGTAAGGGGAAAAGAGCAGAAAGAAGAGTATCCAGTGAAAGGAGTATTGAAGTCAGTCTCTGGCCTAGGAGGATAATGAAATTCCAGTTAAGTAGTAAAAGGAGGAGAGACCTGACATTGTCAGTGTCACTTTTAACATAGGACCAGTAACATCAAGTTTTGGTAAGTTAAACATTTACTAGAGCTGGAGGAGGACTGGATTAATTTAATTAACAGAATAAAATTATTTTAAATGGTTCTTGGTTTGGTTTAAGGGATTTCTAGATTTGTTCTAAACTAGTCTTCCACTTACCTCTTTCTTTGGTGTCCCTTTAAGTAAGCTGTCTCAAAAGAAATAGAGAGAGCATTTTAATGAAAAGTACTAATTTTTTTTCCCCCCAAATAAAACTGATAGCGTATCGAAATCTGGAAAGATTAAAGTATACAGATTTAAATCTGTGTGTTGCTGAACCTACATATGTAAAATACTAAGTTGTTTTAAATTTAACATGTGCTCCTATTGGTATTTTATGAAAAAATATTCTTAGAAAGATCTAATTACATCATTGTATTTAAAAATAATTAGTTACTGTAGTGCATCAGTACTTATGTAATACATGTGCTACATTATATATATATACACACACAGTAGCATTTGAACTTTGTCAAGTGTTATACTTCATGTTATTGTGACTTACTTTCTGTTTTCCTCCCCTGCAACTCCAGTTTATATTAAAAATATTCAGCTTTGTGAAACTAGTATGTTTTACAGAGCTTATAAAAATAGGTTTTAAGAGAGTGGAATAATAACCTGTGCATTACAGAGCAAAACTATTTTTTTTTCTACATTCAGCTGCTTTTATCATTTGAAGTTTAGACTTAAAGTGGAGTTTTGTATTACTTGAGATGAACAAACACATTATTCAAAGTATTGGCTTAAATACTTTGTGGATTAAGATTATTCTTTAAAAATTAATTAGAACCTGTTTAAGCAGCTGACTCCATTCATTCATTCCAGGCAAGATTGCACGTGTTAAGTCAGTCCAGGAATCCGCATATCCTGTTTCAGTTGTACCGCTGTCTGGTATGTTTTGATGTATCAAACAATACTGGTGAACAACATTGTGTGTATTTAATGTAAGTGTTTCAGTGAAGAGAAAGTGTTCTTGAATTTCCAGTGTTGAGAAAACAAAGCTATAGGTTAAATTATAGGTGACAAGTTTCAAAGTGTCTTCCATGACTTTTTTTTGCTAGTAGAGTATTAAAGTTTAA
>Ga0181612_103578_pt1 | contig 11358 bp, 9 predicted proteins | sample HoacroProtozoa21_FD_119630 | JGI IMG/M metagenome (GOLD analysis project Ga0181612, IMG submission 119630) | Hoatzin crop microbial communities from Cojedes, Venezuel. Combined Assembly of Gp0051906, Gp0051904, Gp0051908
AGCGTGATGAAGAGGATGGGCCTTCATCTTGGGACCCCCAAAGACCACCCAAAGCTGCTAACAGACATGTGTGAAAGATATTTACATATGCTAATTAGTTCTTAGAAATATAATGAAAATTTACATGTGTGATTGTATTTAACCTGAAGTAACAGGGTGTCTGGCGGGCACATTTGGAGGAGAAATCCCCCGTGTGCCCGGCGCCACGGTGAAGAATACCTGTTAGGTTTTTCTCCCGGATCTTCGAATCAGAAATCCAGGGGTGCATATCTTCCAGCCCGGGGATGCCAGTCAAGAAAAACATGGATGGGGTTCTGCTGTTGGAAGCAAAGAGTTCGACAGTGAGAGGCATCCTTTGCAAACTACAACTAAAAGTCTTTCTTTTCAATAAAATATAATAGAAAGAATCATTAAACTTTGCAAAATATACCCAGATTGTGCCAATTCCACTGCAACTCCCTTACAACGTGTGAAATTTATTTGTTATTTCACTTGTTAATAAATCACGGCAAGTTCAGTCTATGAAGTTTATCAAAAAGAATGTGAAGTGATACCAAGTAAAAAGCATGATCATCATTGTTCAGATACGAAATTCTTTGGTGCTTATTTGGCTTCAAGACATCTCTTCTTCTCTGGAGCATGTAGAAGAAGCAGCGGGTGGGCCCTGAGCACCATGAGGCTGGCACGGTCCTGAAAGCCTCCTCCCACGATGTCTCTGATCCTCCAGGACCCCCTGAGTACCCTTGGGGGTTCTCTGCCAGCTGTACACAGAGGCACAGCCACAGTTGGAGAGCGGATCCCAAGTGAGGACTTCTCGTTTGACCCAGCAGAGGTGCTCTTACAGGTTCCCAGATTAAATAAGAAAAAATCCTGCACCATCAGAATTCAATCTGGGTTTCCAACCTGCAACAGATCAGGACCTACATCAGAGCTTGGTTCATACCCTGTTTTTTGTCCCCCCTCACACAACTCACGTGCACCAGACTTCCCAGGATCATAGAATCACAGAATGGTTTGGGTTGGAAGGGACATTTAAAGGCCACCTGATCCAAACCCCCACCTGCAATGAGCAGGGGTATCTACCACTAGGTCAGGTTGCTCAGAGTCCTGTCCAGCCTGGCCTTGAATGTTTCCAGGGATGAGGCATCTCCCACTTCTCCGTGCAATCTGTGCCAGGGTTTCATCTCCTTCATCATAAAAAAAATCTTCCTTTTATCTAATCTAAATCTCCCCTCTTTCAGTTTAAATCCATCACCCCTTGTCCTATCACTCCATGCCCTTGTCAAAAGTCCCTCTCCAGCTTTCCTGCAGGCCCCTTCAGATACAGGCAGGCTGCTCTTAAGGTCTCCCTGCGGCCTTCTCTTCTCCAGGCTGAACAGCCCCAACTCCCAGCCTTTCCTCACAGTAGAGGTGTTCCAGTCCTCGGATCATTTTTGTGGCCCCGCTCCAACAGGCCCACGTCCTTCTTAACAGTAGTATTCAAGGCAACTCTACTAATTTTTGGTATAGTGGATGATATCTCAGATTGACATCCTTCAGAAGTAGAGACTCACACAGCTTTAGCATTTCATCAAGTTATTTACAAAATACTGGCTGGTCTGAGCTGCACACTATCTCCACCATTTTTCTTCTTCCTCCGTCCCAAATAAAGCAGCTGGTGTCTGTCTCCATTTAGCCATGTGGCTGATAGCTGTTCAGACCCCCTGTCTAGTTTGGCTTCACCTCTTCTTCTCCAAGTCTGGTCCAACAATAGAAGATGCAAGGTTGCACACAAAGAAGCAAGGGATTCTCAGGCATTGTAGATGCAAAAATTAAAAAATAAAAATAACATTTAAAAAAAATAAAAATCAAGCCTTGCCCCCAAAACAAATGCATTTAAAAAGCTTTGAGATTAGGCTGGTCACAAAGAGACTAGCTTTTCCTTAAGGAAAAAAGAAGCCCTCAAGAGGAGACTACATCAACTTGAAGGAAGAAATCTAGTTGTACTATGAAGCCTGATAGGCTTTGCAGTCCCATGTCTCTGGCAGGTAGAAGCTGTTTGAGAGTTAGTTCATCAGCACTAGAACAGCTGTTTTTGTGGACTCTGTGATGAGGATCCTGGCAGAAAATACACAAGAATAAGGACCTGAGCAGGACAAAGGAAAGTAAACCAGAGACTAAAGCCGAGCCCATACATCATCAGGAGAGCGCTTCCCACGACAGAGAGGAATGGGAAGGAAGAGAGTCAGCCGCACCGGGAACAATTGCCTCAAGGAAGGGGAAGCAGCATTGTTTGAGAGATTTAAAAAAAAAAAACAAATACACCAATCGCCCTAACCCCACCCCTCAAAAAAAGAGAAAGAAAAAAATTCCATAGTCTTTGGCTGAGCTCCACCTTGACATCACACACCCGCTCCAAGCCAGAAGGGAAGAGAAGCTGCTTTGTTTGATTTTTCCCCAAGCTGCATTACCAGTGCTTTTCCCCAGGAAGGAAACCTTCCACGCTCCCCTTCCCCTCAAATTCACAAAGGCTGAACCTGGCTCCTTCTTCCACCTCCCGCAGCGAAAGAGGCCCCCAAACAACGGGGCTGTGCTTTCATTGCACTTCTCGATGGCTCCCAAGAGTCCTGACAGCGTGAGGAAATAGGAGCAAAATGCAGCAGCTCACCACTGGGTCACAAGTTCAAATCCAACCCGGAGTAGCAGGACATCTGAAAGCTTTTCGGGAGCTTTCATGGGAAAGCCTGCAGACCCAACACATCCCTTGCCTTTCCCCCTTTCATTGAGAAGATCTCCCTCTTTCCAACAGTGAAGACCCCAGGGACATCTGCACAGGCAGAAGAAATGGGACAGTGCACATCCTATTTCGCAACGACAAAACTCATTGCTCCGGCTCAGTTAACTCCAAGCCTCCCTGCTGTAACATGATCACAGCTGAATTTTATTCCACTTAAGCCTTTCCCAAAACACCCGTGGTCCTTGGAGGTCCTTTTTTCTCTCTCATCAAAAGCTTTGCAGAAATTAAATCCTATTAGCACATAGCAATCACACAATAACTGTAACATTTGTGGTTTTGGGTTTTTTTTTTTTTACTGACACTGTCTCAAAGACCTTATCCTACCTTCTTCAAATATGAGAAGTTCAAAACCTCTGAAGCCTCAAACCACCTTTCCGTGCACAGCATTTAGCGCTAATCCCACCAAAGCTACCCTGCCCTTCGCTGCTGACATCAGTAACGACCCACTGTCAGATCTCAGCTCCCTGTCCTGTCCTACCCCAGCTTCTAGGAGTGAAGCTTCACCACACTGGACCATTCCTGGTCCTTCAAAGTACATGTCGGGGCAATCTTTAACTGATTATTAAAGGAATCGCCTCCCTGTGATGGCTGGCAGAGGCAAACACTTGCACACTGAAACTTTAATTGGTCTCATATGCTGCAAGAGCCTCAAAAGCACTCTTCTCCACCTGCTTTTTTAGTGCTAGAAAAATCACAACTTTGCACCTCTTCCCAAAGGAAACTGGACATGTCTGCTTATCATTCACATGCCTCATTATCTTTAAGCTTTTCCTATGAAAATCTGTGTGCTTCAATGCTACAGCAGCAATATGAGGTCAGATAGTGCCCCTTGCTTAAGGAGACCTTGTCACAGATTCCTACGGATGCTCTGCAACTGAGCTTTCCACCAAGCAGAGGAGAGGGCACTGGCAGAGACCAGAGAAGTGGTCTTATCTAGGCTGTCCTGGCAGCATCAAGAAGACGAATGGGCCTAAAGTACAGTGCTGGGGAGACCCTTGAGATGTCCCAGCTGGATTCCCACCTCTACATATGGGACTAATTTGTCAGTCACGCACGAGGCTTGTCCAAGTGGCTTTCAAACCCCAGAGTGTTGAGGCCCCACAGCTGTGCCCATCGCACCACAACTAATAGAAAGACATCCTCAGACTAAACTTAAGGCACCTTATCTCCAAATGAAGAGAAAATCCTTCCTCCTGTTTTCCCTAGTTCTCCAAGATATCAGCCCAAAACTGGAAATACAAAAGCCTCCTAGAAATTATATTACCTTTTGGTCTTTTGCCTTCAGCCAGCTATCAGCCATGTTACCACCTTTTCCTAGGTCCTAGATAATCCTCCACTTCACTCCATATCATGCCAGAGCAAATACAGCATGGCATCCAGCCAGGGCTGAGGACCAAGAGGACTGCTTCTTGTGCTCTTTGCTTAATATCACTTTTCTTTTAAACCACGGACATCCATCCAGCTCCATTTGGTGTTTCATATGCCTTGAGACACGAGGAGCCAGATGCTCTGTCAACCCTGGGTTTGATCCCCTGCACATAAAGGCAGCAACAAAACCACTTGCCTTTAAAAAAGATCTCGTCAATTTGGCTTGACATTAAGTTGGTCTTTCAAGTCATGAGGTTCGCAACCATGAGATCTCCCTCCTCCACCCACAGTTACCAACAGGCCATTTTATTGATGTTGTTCCTGCACTGCACTCGCATCCCAACCATAGGGGCGACAGACCTGCCAGGGAAGCTGTTCCCCCAAATCCACTGCTCCAAGTTAGAGTTCTGTGACAAGGTGACTTCTAGAAGAAGAATTTAAGAAACCTGCCATAGCAACCAGCTTCCCATACACACACTCCCCAGGTCTCAGGTTAGAGAGGCTGACAACCAAAGTTTGAAAAGCAAAGTCAAATTTCTGAAATTCTCTCCACTCCTTTAACCCACAGCTTTTCATTGGCGTCTCCCACAGAGCCAGAGACTGGTTTCTAAGGAACACTTTCAACCCAAACGTTAAGGGAAGAAGCATGCAATTCAACTCTGACATCCGCTTTCCAAGGGCATTTTCTGCTCTGAAAGCTCAAATTTTAAAAAACCTTCTAATAGGAAGTCTTGCACTAACTTTGGGAGGTGAAAGGTTTTAAAAGGCAGGTATTTTCTGTCCTGTATCCAAAACATCTTTCTAGGCTTCGTTAAGCACATTACAAATTTACTTTTTTCAATGAAAGTACAGACACCATTTGATCTAAAGATTAGGATCACGTTTCCTTCCTCTAAAACAAAAGGCAAACATTAGCAAGGACTCCTGGGGTTAAACTTTAATTATTGCTTAGGAGAGGCCCAAACTTGCTGAGGCAAGAGACAAGCTGAATAAGTTAGTTGCAACATATCAAGGGGCATTTAAGAGACAGCTGCGTGTGGAAGCTACGTTCAAGTCTTGCCTTTATCCCACTCTCTCCAACACTTTTGACCCAGCCAATAAGTCACACCCAGCTGAGTAAGGTTAGTTGATATATACAAGAAAAGCTTTGATAACAGGCTTAAAGCAGGCAAGTTTTGAAGTTGTGGTTGTTCTGGTGATTAAGTTGCCCCAAAGGCTGCACACTGGTTCAACGCCCTCACAAATATCTTTGCTAGCCAAAAGGATGACTGCAGCTCGCTGCCTCCTTCCCTCCCAAGGGTTGTTCCTTCCCTAGGGTAGTTCCACAGCTTTCCATTTCAGGGTATGGGAGCTCACTACATAGCTATTAATTTAGCTTACAAATTTAGCTGTGGACATCAGCAAGCCACTAACACAAAGCTGGTGAGCAGCTCTACCCAACACACTGGGGTAGAAGTGCTAGGATTCCATCCAGCCTTCCCACAGAGGCTTGTGGAACAGCTATAGCAGCTCTTCAACAATTTAAGGAGCAGCTTATGGAGCCCAGAATCTACAGAAACCCAAACCAACAAGGAGATCCCCAGCACTCATAGGGTCCTGCATCTCACCCCAAAGAGGATGAAAGGATAACATAAAAGCTCCCTTTGACATGCTCATGGGTCTATGGCACCAGGCAGCTTTTTTTGGCTACGATGCAGTCAAGTGGTTGGTTTGCACCTATCTAGCCATCTCCCAGAGCATTGCATACCTTCATCCAGGCACAAAGCTGAGACCTCTGAAGACTGCTGGAAACCCTGGACAAGATAGTGCTCTGCAAAGCCCAGCCCTGGACACAATGGTGTTCTGCAAAGCCCAGCTTTTTCTTCCACAAAATCAACTTGTATATCAAGCACAGGGAAGGACAGAGAAGGGAAATGGTTAGAGAAAAGTGGTACACAGTGGCTGAGTAGAGCCAGTAGCGACTGACCAAGCACCCCAGCACCTCCTTGTCCAAAGTACATAACAGTGAGCAGAACACCCAAACTCTGTGGGAAAAGCAAAAAGCAAATAAACCCCATGAAATCAGTTTCGCTTCCTTGCTCATTCCCAAATACACAGCTGTCCAAGTGTTGTTCATGAAGAGTGAGCAAGCGACAGGGGAAGAGGGGACATCTTAAGGCTCTTATCCCTTAGATCCTCACTTGTACGCTACCTGCGACGTGCCTTCTCCAAGAGAAGCCTTCAGCTATGGGATCTGTCACCAGGCTGCACTTCAAGGAGATGCTTTATAATGCCCTTCTTAGTATCTACCCAAGTGGAGGCCTATACAAAACATGACAAGTGTAATTTCATTCTGATGGCCAAGCCTCAAGTGTGGCAATAATCAGTGTACGTGCCAGGCATGCCTCTCCTCCAAGCTCAAGTCCTGCTTGTCAGCATCCAGGCTGTGCCAGAGCTGTACCTTTCTACTTCCTCTGCAGCAAAATTGAGTTATTCTAGGCTCAGAATTGACACAAAGTCAAACTCCATCTGTTTCCACCAAGATAAATATTCCTCAGAGATCACTCTAAGTTCCTGCGACTTCGCTGCCCTGCCTCCCACTACAGCTCTCCCACACAGGGAGCAGAGAGGTGGGTGACACCAAAATTAGTGCCTGGATTTGCTCAGGGTTTATTCTGGGCTGGGTGCAAGGCAATATGTTTGTGCTATTTAAGTGCCCAGACCAACACAGCAAGTCCAACGCTGTGCATAGCATGAGTAAGTGGGAGTCTCACAGTCTGAAGTAAAGAGGAAAACGCACTCATCCCAGGAAACACTCAGAAGTGTGCTCTTTCTGAATCCATTTTTTTGAAGTTTCACAAGTTATAAAGTCAGAGCAGTATGCCACTTACACGTAAGTCAGATCACTACTTGTTTTAATTCTAACTAATATTAAAAAAATTAAACCTTTCCAGAGGTGCTACAGCATGCAGCCAGTATCAGGGGTGGGAAAGCAAAAGCCACAGCAGCACAGATCTTTGCACCCAACAAGAAATGGGATCAAAAAGACTCGAGCACCGCCTGTGCTCTCCAAAGCAGAGGCTGCATGAAAGTATCAGCAGGAACAGAGAAAGCCAAACAGCAAGAAAGCAGGTATGCATGCAGGAAAATAAGAAGCGTGATTTTCTTCAGTGATATAATAATGTGCGATCAGGCTACGGGGTGACAAATCCACTTGCGCTGTCAAGGCAGTCAAGCCAAGCTACCCCCTTGCCAAAACTAGCACCAGGAGGCCAGTGACTTTCTGCAGAGTCATTGCGCTTGGTGACAGTTTGGATGCAATTTGATATTGTCACTGTTACAGCCAGCGGGCAGGAACGCGGCCAGCAAGACCGGCACACTCACCAGTATCTTCAGCCCTGCTCGGCCAGGCAGACACCATACGGGAAGATTTGTTGCACACTCAGCTCTTTCAAACCAGAATAACCACTCTAATTTCTAACCATGCTTTCAGCAACCTGCCCATGGCAGGGGGGTTGGATCTGAAAGATCTTTCAGGCCCCGTCCAAACCATCATTCTAGGATTCTAACCCCATTTATGTAGCCATCCTCCCATAAACTGTCTTTGGTCTTCAGGCTGAACAGCATCATACCCAGGGTACAGTCCTGGATGGATAAATGTCTCTGCAAGGTTTGGTTCCCTCTTATATAGCAAGATTTTCCTTCCCCAGTGCAGTGCATGATGGACAAACTCATTTCCCAGAGGGACAATGTGGACAGGAGGTCTGTCCCTTAACAGGTAAAGTATGGCATGAAGCAGCATCATGGAACCGCTGTGCATCTGCACCCATGCAGCCAGGGGCTTGCATGGAAAAGGGTTTTATGAGGAATCCAGCCCTCTCTCAGCAACCACAGATAAGTCAAGGGTGCAAGTTTGCTGACAGCAGAACCAACAGCAAGCTTGGGCTTTGAAAAGCATGAGCGTTTTGTGAGAGAAGGCAAAGGTCTTCTCAAGCCTTTGCAGACCAATTCCCTTCTCCAAGGGCTGCCGAACTGGGGGAAAATGAGAAGGAACAAGGTCTGAACACAACCCTTGCCCAGGCATCCTGCATCTGGATGTCACATGGAGCTTCAATGCCACCACATGATGGGCATCCCATGCCATATCAGAAGCTGCTTCAGACCCACAGCCCACACACCTGAGCCATGCATCAACCCAGCTGCAGCCTCCAAGCTGGTCCCAGTTTGACCCAGATGGCCAGAAGCATTGCCCCTGGATCTAGCCAAAAAAAAAATAAAAAAAATCATCTTTCCAGAGAGCAGCTTGCTTTGCTCTCCCTCCACATGTGAAGGCCACTGAGCTTCACAGGCATATTTCACAGAGAAGACTGGAAGTTACTTCTCAGTTACTCATGAACATCGTATGTTCCTATGAACATATACGCACGTAAAGGTACCAAAACCACTTGCTGAGCAGGGGCTAGGAGAGGCATCAAAGCATCCTGCCCTACACTGCAAGAGATGACGAATCTCAGTCAAGGTCAGGATCTTGATGTACCAGCAATACAAGTTCCTATACTGCCAGAAAACCACAAGTTTGAGTAACATACAAAGCTGCTCACCTCTCATAGCACACAAATCCCACTCCTGTTCCCAGCTTGGCAGCAAATGAACTCACATGGCAAGGAAGTCCTTTGGAAGGTGATGTCTCAGAGCAGGTTTATTTTCTTCTTGCATCTTGCTGCAGATAGACCAAATACTTTAGGGACTCTGAATGTTCCTTCCACCCACCAGCTTCACATCGTATTTCACAAAAATCCATGGTTACTGCTTCTGCTAAGCCGTGAGGAGACTCACCAGGGTCAGCAGCCCCTGCTTAGCAAAAATTGGACTTGCCAGTGTTGGTCAGGATGAAGGTACAGAGCAGCTTCAAACTCTCTCCTGATTAAGTCAGTTTTCACTTTATTCCATGTTTCACCCAGTAACAACTCATGAGCTGTCCCAAAAAGACTCATGCTTAGTCTAAAAACCACCCTTTTGCCAACAATATTTGGAGAAGCTAAGTTATGCCAGTCGAAGCAACCCCCATGCTGTTCCCACCTCCAGTGGAGAGAGTGTTTTATGTGAATAAGCACCATGAACATGATGCTTTCCAGTTTAACATCAACCTTCAGACCAGCCTGAGAACACCAGCGGAAAGCTGAGCTGGGGCTAAGCAGACCTCCCATGCTCATCAGCTCCAGCCACATCCCCCACTTGTTACCACCCCAACACAGGAAAGTGCCATTTTCATATGGAACACAAGGAGCCGATGCATTCCTTACTGCTTCCCTCCCAAATTATTCCCAGAAGCAGCCCACAGAGTCTCCAAACCAGGCTGGTGGGGCTGCAGCAGAGACAAGTTCAGCTGTCAGACCACTTCTGCATCATGTGAGAACACTTCACATGGAAAAGCAGCTAAAGATAACTCCTAAGTCCCATAATCAGACCCATAAGACTTGGATTTTGCTCCCACCCCAGCTGATCCATGGTTACTGGGGTAGACACCTCTTCTACACATCTAAATCACTACAAGCTGCTTTTGCAGGGAGCTGCCTGGGTTTGAAGACCTCCATTACCTTCCCAGTCCAACCCCAGGGTACCAAAAAGAACTCAGCCATTGGGATGAAAAGCAGCAATGCTCAGGTAATGGTTTCTAGCTGCAGAAACACACCATGGCGAGCATCCCACAAGGTGATGAAACAGTCCCCGTGTCAATGCCGCAGCAGCAGGAAGGTTTTCCCATTACCCCCTTCACACCTCGCTGGCTCCAAAGATGCTCTGCGAATTCAGTCTGTTGGCGTGCTTAGGATAAAGTGAGCAGGGTCCTTTGCCAAGTACCAGCCCCCACAGAGCTCCCAACTATTTTTGGTTGTGTCCAAAGCTGAAGTTGTTTATGATATCTAGTTACCATCCACCACCGGGCCATGAAAAAAAACAATTGCCCAAAAAAAATCTGCTGAGAGACAGCCAGTCACTGCTATTTACTCTGTGGGCCCCATGCAAGCAGAAGTGACCACGTCACAGTCAAGGAGCATCCAACAGGGACACAGGCTGACATGGGACACCAGCCACCTACACCCAAAGGGTGAAGTTCTGCTTCCTATGATCCCATAAGGCTCAAGGCGAACATTTGCCATACAACCCAGCACGACTCGAGCGGCACAGGAGAAAGATCTAGCTTTCAGGAGGGGAGTAAGGGAAATCAAGGCCAACATTTCTGTGGATTGATGCACTCAGGCGAGTCTTGCGCATACTTCCAGTCAAACTCTCTTGCTCTGCAAAGTATCTTCTAGGAGGAGAAAAGAAAACAACCAACCAACCACACCAAAAGAGTTTCTTAAACATAGGCACTTTCTGCCTAAATGTGACAGGACACCACTGAAGCACTTCAGAAGCAAGACACATCAGCTTGAGCCCACCGCAAGCATCTGAGAGCTCCAGGATGGCCATGGCATACAGGTCTTCACTAAGCCTGTGCTACCATGACACTAAGATCTTTCAGCATTTTACAGTTCTTCTATGCAAGTAAGAGAAGCAGCAAACCCTACTTCGTCCATCATTTGCAACATGAAAAAAAATGTTAGAAGATCAAACTCTGTAGCTGGTTTCAACTGTAGAACGAGAAAATTATTTAAACACAGCCCTCATGCTTTATAGCAAGGAGAGGATTTATTACCACTGAGACACAAGACTTTCCCCAGAGGCAGGTAGCTGCTGCCTCCCCAAATTCCCAAACCTCCCACCTGGCAATGAGCCCTGGTGGGAATCCAGACACCCAGCAGTCCCTATAAATCCACACAAACAGCCACAGGACAATTTATTTCAAAGCTCAGCCAATTGCAGCGATATTTATTTTTTTAATACGAGCTACCTTGCCTCAGCCCAATACTTTTTCTCGACAGCTCTGCCATTTAGCAAACATTAAACCTGATGGTGCATGAGACATAACAGGGTTTTACACCCCTATCCAAGAGCTGGCTCAGTAGAGATTGCCTAAGACACTTGTGGCTGTCAGATTTCTCATACCTTTCCTTCCCAAAAAAGCCACCCCAACACATGGGATCCATCATCAAAAACAGCCAGTTTGGGAGCAGAATATCTCATCAGCTTCAGGCAACTCTGAATCACAGCAGTAAGTTTCAGGGCTTCTAGGCAAAGCATCCAGAAGACAACAGTGGCTGAGCTGAGACATGCCCCCTCACTACAAGAAGGAC
>Ga0181612_114729_pt1 | contig 11358 bp, 4 predicted proteins | sample HoacroProtozoa21_FD_119630 | JGI IMG/M metagenome (GOLD analysis project Ga0181612, IMG submission 119630) | Hoatzin crop microbial communities from Cojedes, Venezuel. Combined Assembly of Gp0051906, Gp0051904, Gp0051908
GATTCTCCTTCTCTGGAGACATTCAAGACCCGCCTGGACAAGGTCCTGTGCAGCCTGCTCTAGGTGACCCTGCTTCGGCAGGGGGGTTGGGCTAGACAATCCATAGAGGTCCCTTTCAACCCCTAACATTCTGTGATTCTGTGATTTGAGACACTTCATTTAAACTGTTTTGATTTTCTCCTTATACTCAGTTATTTCAGTTAAAAAATTAACCATGCAGTCATAGCTAGGGTGTCTTCTCTGGCAGCATTGTCCTCATTTGTGCTTGAGTGTGGTGATAGAAAGTAGATTAATTTAAAATGAAGAAGATAAAAAAAGCAAATTGCAGTTTTCCAATCCACAGCAGAACCTTAGTGTAATAGATGGATGAGACACAGAAACAACGCTTAGGAGAAATCTTAAGCTGCAGCTGTTCTGGTTTACAGAAAATTTTGCTCTGTAAAGGCAGAGAATACCATTTGCTGGAATGAGAAAACCCTGTTTTCATTGTAGGTGATGTGAATATTTCATCTTCACTTGCTACTTAAATAATTGTATGTATTTACTAAAAGAAAGAGAAAGACAGCAGAGTTTTCTCAAAATAAAAAACTGTTTTGATAATGGAGACTTGCTACTTTTGTTATAATGTTTACAGTTAGAGTTGAATGTGATCTAAACAGCCTGAGCAACTCTGTCTTCCTCACATTCTTCTAATGTGATTGAATTCAGGTTGTTTTGTTTTGTTTTGTTTTGTTTTCTGCAATGAAAACCAAGGGAGAAAAAAAAAAAATATTAGTTTAGAGAGCAGCTTTTGAATTGGATTAATTTGTCAGCTATCATAATTTTCTCCTATGTTCATCTCTCTTTGGTTTAACAGCCCATCTTCCTTACTTGATTAAAACCTGCATCCCTCCAGCTATATTTTCATTTTGGTTTGTATCCTTCCCTATGTTTATGCAGATCAGCTTTTGTTTTACTTTATTTAAATAAGGACCTTATTGTGTTCTGGGAGATGCAGGGTCATGTTTTTCTATACAGAATGACCTGTCTGTAAGACAAGAACTTAGTAATGCTATCAAACACATTATCACTCCTTCAATTCAAATGGAGAAACACATATTAAAACTATTAGCTCATATTCTCAGAGGCATCCATGAAAAATGTAGCTGGAATTTACAGGAGATCAGTACTATTTCTATTGTGCGTTATTCCACAGACTCAAGTCAGGCGTGAGATTTGGTGGTGGCTGGTATTTGCATGAGTACAGGTGAGAATTTTGGATAGGGACTTTGCCTCTGTAGATGACAAATGTTATTCAAGGTAGTGAAATAGTTCATTTAATTTTAGGGTTCTGAATTTTGCCTTCTTTCATAACTTAAAATGATTGCAGTTATTTTATCTTAACTACCACAAAGCCACTACATACATTGGCAATCTGATTTAAATGTTGTCCTCTAGAGCCATGCTGATTCTATTGAAGGTTGGAATGTCAGGATGTCCAGTCTGTTTCCTCTGGGTGTTTCCTCACTAATTTTAGCATTCCAAGGCCTCCTGACTGTAAATAAAAAGTAAGACATATGTATTGCTGGTTCAGTAACAGATTTAATGTTCTGCTCCAAACAACAGTGGTCACATGCAAGACTGCTTGAGAAGGGCCTTGAGAAGCTCTGATCACAAGATTAGGTTCAATTTATATTACCTTTTTTCTCCTTTTTAACCTCCCAGGTTCTGCAACTGAACAACTCCACACCTCTTCCCAAAGCAATAGCAAGCCCATGATTATCCCTTCCCTATTGGACCTTGTTCTGTTGACTTTATATCATTATTTTCTATCTGAAGTATCATTGCTTTGAAAATTTCTCCCTCAGTTAATCAGTTGCTTGCAACTGTTAACTAGATGCCCCTTATGTATTCTGTAGTGTTCTCTTTTCATGTTGCTATCTTGTCAGCTTGGGTGATTTTCATATGCATGAATATCTTTCAGTTGTTTATAAAATCTTGAAATTGCTTTTGTTTTAACCGTGTCGATCCACAGGTTGGGATTAGCCACCCATGTAGATACAGAAACTATTACACAGAGAGAGTAATGCATCTTTCCTATTGTTCCAATTCTCATGTTTCTATTTTGAAAACCTATTTAACTGAAGAAATATTAGGTTTTTGTAATTATCTTTTATCAGCTCATTATCAGACCAAATTTCAACATTTATATGCCTTCTGAAACTTCACTGATACAAAACAGATTAATTAGTTAATTGTCATGGAAAGTATTATTGATCTCTTTATCTCACATTGAAGAAAATTTATGAACATTTGTCTGGAGCTACTTAATGATCATCATGCTTAATGTTCAAGAAGACTGAATTCTTAAAATATGACAGGTAGTAATAGTCTTTGGATAAGAAAACGTTAATTTACTGTCATCTAATAAGGGGGTAGGTCTTGATTCAGACTTCACTGCATACGTGTTGTCCAAGAGCTGACCTGGTTCACTTGGAATATCAGAAGATTCCTATATCAAGGAATTTATCCAACTTGGAGATTGTGAGATAAGCAGCAACAATTTCGTAAAGGACTAACTATACCTTCTAAATCAGCCACATTTTTTATTCTCGAAGGAATATTCTGGATGTTAATGTGATATAAATCTCAGTGTGCAGGAACAATCAAAGGTAGTTAGTTGTTGAAACAATATATAATTTTATTTACAGTATAGTTTATTCTCTTGAGGACTGATGGTCTAAGCCTGTTACAAATATCAGCCATACTGATAGTGCAGAAACTGAAACTAGTGTTCTGCCAACACTTTGCCTCTGAAATTTCCTAAAGTCTGCAACCTGAATGGTGCTTCAAATGTTGGTTTGTGTTCTTGCTTTTTTTGTATAGTCTTAAAATTCTCAGTTTCTTAAAATCAGGAGGGAGAAATCTTTTAGTGTAATTTTTTGAATGTACTTTAATCTGAAAGTCTTTCTGTTATCTATGATTTATTAGGTGTTTGTATCATCACCTTTAAATAACTTCTTTGACCCTGTTACATGGCTCCTCACTGATCATTAGTCAGTAGAACTGCAGCTGTGTGCATTACTGTATTTTTTGTTATCATTGATATATATTGTTGTTCATAGTTTATTAATAAAATAACAATAATAAATGAAAACATATTGGCATATAAACTATTTTTTATTTCAACAGATTACATGCCAATCTAGACTGATGCATTCAAAATGGTAAGACATCCTGAAGTTCTATTTCTTGCAGATTGGTTTATGATTATTCACTGATCATTGATACTGAAATAAATACAGAATAAATGAACTTGTATATAATTTCTTACTGTCTGAATTGTTGTTGGTTTAAAACTTTACTGTAAGTATTCATAGAAAATACAGTATCTGGAAAATGCTAGTGTATGTTTTTATACAAATGTTTCAAGTTCATGTGTTGTTGTTTTTACAGACAAGAATCAGAACAAAGACAGTGTGCTAGAACTTCAAACCAACCATATTGCTGCTGTTAATCTTGCAGGGTTTTTTCTGTAAAAAGTAACAGGTGACAAGTAAATCTTTTTAAGCTGACATTATTTTTTTTGCATTTTAAAACAATTTAATTTTCAGACTGTTTTTTCAGCATTCTTTTACAAATCAAGCCTGTGCATACATACATATGTAACTATTCCTGCATCCTTAGGATAAATAGCTCTATACCTATATTTATACATCTCACAGTGACACATAAAATAACTTTTTTTTTTTTTTAATCTGTGCTTTATTTTAGGAAAATTATCTGAAAATTCAGATCAGTTCATACTATTTTCTACATATTTACAAGGTTGGATTCTGTTCCATGCATGTGTAGGAAAAAAAGAACAAAGTTCTTCATACTGTAAGTTCAGAAGAGAGATCCACCAGTCATTCAGATTTGAATCAGAAATGACCTAGAGAGTACTCAAACAACTTTACCAACCTTTTTCTCACACATTTCTTATGATGTGGTAAACCTGTTAATGTAAAGTACATTTTAGAACATTTCTGAAATATACCATAGTTCATATAACTTAATATTTCACTGTGTTTTGGTTTCAGTAGCAGAAAGCCCCAAATCCTCCACTGAAAAAAAAAATTATTTTCAAAGTGTTTCTTCCAAGTTTCTGTAAATTTTATCATTTGGGGTCTCTAATCCACATTATATGACACTGGCTCAAAACCTCCAGGACAGAACAAAATGTTACAGTGTCAGTACTTTTAACAGGATAAAATAAATGGCAGAAGTTTACATAAAATGTAGATAGGTGTCAATGATTGTGTTTAAAGAACTGAACAAAGACCATATCTTCCATAAGACAAAAGACATGCATGAATTGATACTTTGTGAACAAAAAATAAAAAAATAATATTTGTAAATGTCAGCTGTAAACAAATAAAGGTAAACAAATGTGTAAATCACCATATTTCAGAAATTCATTCACAACAAAAACTGGGAAGTACTTGTGTCTAAATACTAGTTAAAATTTTCCACTTCAGTCAAGTTCTCTTATGTTACACACTTACTATCTTATTCCACAGTGAACTTTGACCATATTTGTTTTTTTTTAATAATGCAGCTTAACTTAAAATCATAACAAATGTTTAAAGAAACTGCTGTTTTTAAAAGAGTTTAGGAGATTTTCAGATGAAAATGCATTTAACTACTATAATGCAAGTAATTAAGAGGATACCGTGTTTATTTTATCTCACTTGAGAAGTAAGAAGATAGATCTGAAAAAACTCTAATCTATTGAATATATCAAATACCGTAAGTTTCCAAATGATTATGTTTTGTAGAATTTTTTTTCCATTTATAAGAACATATTTACCTGCCTGCTTGTTAATTATACAGAGTAATGAACTGAATGTCATACCAGGAGCTAGATAGTAGATTGCAATTTTTTTAAATATGTCCCAGACTTCTTTTATCTTAAAGTATATTTCTGTTGCTGATATTGCTTTCTAAATCTTAAGTGCATTAAAAATCTATAAAATCTTATCACTACTTATCACTTTGATATACTTTATTTACAAGGATACTTCACTTTCCAGAACTTTCATCATGTTTATAAATCATGTAATTTAAGAAAAAAAAAAAAAATTTAAATGTTGAAATATGCTACAGCATTTTGAGTCACTTTCTGGAAGTACAAATTATATGCTTTTGGTGAAAAGCTTTCATACCTTTTGTTGTTACATTACCAGAAAGGGAGAACGGAACAAAAAAAAAAATATTCCACGATACTTGTTATATGTCTTCAATACAAAATGTAAAGACAGTAAATGTAAGAATTATCTTCTTTCTATTGTATGTTTCATAATAAGGTAATTTGTATTTCATGCACCATTGCTCTGTCAGATAGTATTACAGGAGAACAAAATACATTTTTCCTCTGTCAGAAGGTGTGCTTAAATGTTTTCATTTCCCTGATTACACGTAAACACAACTTCTCCTTAGAATTATCATGATTATAGCACAACATAGACTGAAAAGTGAAGTAGGTATGTATTTCATCACAGTTATGATTAAATGGGTCAAATATTAAATAGCTCTGTCTAGCCTAAACTTCTTAATGGGTTAAGTTATATGAAGGTATCTTATATGTTTTGCAGGGTCTTAGGGCTTAGGATTAGGACTGTTTTTTTATTCAAATTTACTTACTTCTTTTGTTACCTCCAATAAAAATAACATTAGTTATAAAATGAGATACTGAAATCATGTTCTCAGTGGAATAGTTTTCTGTCTTCAATCATTTCCACTGCAGTCACCTTATTTCCTCTTCACTCATAACTTTCTCTCTACTGCATTCCTCTCCATAGCCTTTCTCCACCTACTACCACACACATAGGTCTACCAATGGCTGGACAGAAGGTCAAAGATAGTATGGATAGATTCATGTGTACTGAGTGGCCAGGAGAAAAACTGCTGATTTCAAACAAATTTTTCCCCTCAATGGGACTGTTCACTTGGATGTATTACATCTATCCAGCTGTTAGTTTCAAGGAACTTGTGGAAACTGAGTAGATTGTTGGTGTATTTACTCTTGAACAAACTTGATTGGACTTGGAGAGCCTGTGAAAATAACTGATGGGGAAACTAGTAGCAAAAGCCTCTTTTCAGTGGAGAAACTGTTGAACAGTTGTCACACTGGAATTTTTCTGAACATAATTGATTATTTGAAATAGAATCAGTTTTAATATAATTTAAGTTTTCACATGTCAAGGAAAAAAGAAACCAAAAGATAGTAAACAGTTTTGTTGTTTAGGCTACATATATTCATGAATACTACTTTAGAAGAACTTTTAAAAGATATTGTCAGGGACACAATCTGAAATGGCTTAAAGGAACATTTTTTGTCTTGTGACATGCATTGAAGATTACAGGATTCCCAGTAGAAGAACAGCCCATTCTTAGAGCAGGTTTTTGGTGGAGTCCAAACAACTTGTCTTTTTACATAGTAAAACTTCTACACACACACACCCCTTGGCCCTGGAATTCACAAAATTGTTTTTACATGCCTTATGGGAGGTCTGTACCTATTCATTCACTGTGGGTCATCACAGCGAATGAGTTGAGAGAACTGATGAGAACTGATGAATTGTTCCACAGGTTTAGCACCTGTTTGTAGTTAATCTCTGGGGATTTAGGACTTCTAGTTCATATCGCTAAAGAAACGACTTCCATATTTAGTGTGAAGAATGCACTTCTGGCATAGGTAAAAAAATAATATTTGCAACCAGGCCTGATGATTTGGCTTAACTATAAATGATGTGACTACAAGGTATTGCTTCTCCCAGAAGCTCTTTCACATAATTTTCACAGTGGATATATATCGATTAATTTAGCTGAGTGTCAGGGAGCCACTAATTTCTGGGGTAAACACTGGTATCTGAACTTATTTATTTATTTTCCAGATAATAGCCCATAACTAAGGTTGAATTGTGTTGTCCTCACATTTTCTAACAAAAAGACTATACTGAAAACAAGCAAACAAATCAAAACAAACTAACAAAAATTACTTTTTTTCATGCATGTATCTTCTTTGCAAAAAACAGAGTAACCTCAAATTTCACCTACCCAATATGTATGCACATGTTTAAGATATGCAAGCTTGGATACAGGTTCTTTTCTTGAAGTAAAAGAAGATTTGGGTTTTGCTATTACTAAGAGTTCTTGTCTCACCCAGCTACAGCTGTATATTCTGTTTCACAACATTTTTGCACATATAAACTCATATTTTCTTTTCCTGCCTATTTGGTGCTGAACACAACATTAAAAAACACTTCCAAGAAAAGATGGCCCATTCTTCAAATTTATATTTTGCAATTTAAATTTAAAATCAAAATTATCTCAACAATATTTACATTTTTCTTCAAATTTTTGCGTTCAGCACACTTTGCAGGAAGTATTTTTTTCTATTAAAAAAAAAGAGTAAATCCTATACCACCAAAGAATTTTCTTGAGGAAAATCCCTTTGCATGTATACTGCATTGATAATTCTTCTTAATGTAGCTTGCCATCATTTCTGCCCTTTTCCTAGCTTTTGGTAATGGCTTTTAATTAACAACAAGGGACCAAGTAGCACATATGAAGAAAGCTTGACAATCAACATAAGTAGCATTTGCCCCTGTTCAACAGTTGTTCCAACTAGTACTAGCACATCATAAGCAGAAACAACCATAAAAACTTTGAATAGGCCCTGATGAAAGTGATACAGTTACTGGGTGAAAAAACGTTATTGAGGATTACCTGCTGTAACAGAGGAGATGCTTGGGGGAGGATGCTTATCCAGGAAATCCATCACTTCTGTTCCCATCTGGCTGATGGGGAAAGATTTGATCTTCTCTTTCTTTCTCCCTCTTACTCCTTCTCCCTCTCTCCCTACCGCTTCATATTCTATTTTCAAAATTCCTCAAAGTAACATTCACCACTAGTGTGGATATTTGCCTACAGTTGTCAAACACTCTAATCTTTCTTTTTGAATTGTTTGTAACATACTGTGTAAAACATTTCTCCTTCATATCCAGAGAAGGATAAGTCTTGTTATGTCTTCAAAATATAACTTCATATATATAAATATATGTGCGGGTAATAGCTACAGAGAGGTGGGGGGAGGAGGGGCAGGGAGAGAGAGGGTCCTGGTATATGTACTTTAAGCATGACAAAATAGTTCCTTCAGTTTATATTTTTAAAGAAGAAATTTTAATTTTGTCTGTGGAAGGAAGCAGCTAATTCATGTGATTATGGAACTTCTTCTACCAGGGAATAAACTGTGGGTTTTCATGACTCTTTGTTAAACCTTGCAGACCACAAATCTCAAAGAATTTTAATAGTCAGATGAGAGATGTAGAAAGAACTGGTGTTAAGATCAATAGACAACACAATTCTGGAGGTGCTTATGGAAACTTCTACACCTGATTTTATAATGAAGATGAATTTAATAAAACAGAAGGTACATTGGCAAAGAAAAGTAGCTAAGCTGAAGGTGGATTACAGTATCACATTTCTGTCACACCGCAGAAACTGGATTGCAATGTTTCATTCTTCAAAAAGCCTTTTTTTTCTTAACATATAAGTGCACACATTAAAATATTCACAGCTGTTGTATTATTGGTAGGGCAAAGGCCAAGTTTCTCTTTTGTCCATATCATTGTGGTCATGGTGCATGATAAAAGAGGAGACTGAAATAATCTTGGGGAAACATACAACATTATCCACTGTTCCTCCTCTGGCAATCTAGATGACTCCATAACCAGGAGTGCTAGAAGCATTCAGAAGTTAGAAACAGCACAGATAATCAACACATAGCTCAAAATGCTGTGTAGCAGAAAATGCAATAATACATTACTATGTGTGGTCAGATGTCTTCACTGCCCCATTTTTTCATCAAAAACACCATAGCACAGGAAGTGGACCAAACCGTCTCACTTAGCTCGCTGTCCAGGTTGATATTCCAGAATTCTGTTGTCTAACAGAATATATGCCACATGTCACAGAAGAATCCAAAGATAAATATTAAAAATCGTGGAATATCCATGGCCACAATCAGAGCCAAAATCTCATTTATTCCTACAACAATGAACTAAGGTTTACTTAACTGGACCCATCTGGATACATCTCCAGTCACAGTCTCTCTGCAGATATAAATAACATTGTACCTTTACAGTCCTCAACAACATCCTGTCGACTTGCTATGGCCATCATACTTTACTCTCCCAGGAAATTCAGATGAGATTATTTCAGTAATTCTTATCTCAACTAGTTCTTCAAAAGGCCCGCTACCATCACTGTATCTTCTCATTTCCTAGTTTTGTAAAGACTGAGGTATGCAAAAATGTGTTTGGTCATAAATGGGAAAAAATTGTTAGCATTTTCAGACTGATTTTTTTTACCCCCTGTTCTGGTAGCTGGCTTACACTTGTACTGTCTTATTAAAAATAAACAAGTAAATTCTAGTTAGACATTTTATCATTTCTTAGTTTTTCAAAATAAATATGACAGATTGAAAGTGGGAATTCTAATGGTTTGTTCCACGTAAATGACAAAATTGTGTTAGATCAAAGGGAATATTCACAGTCACAGTTTACACATACCTCTAGCTGAGGGAAAACAAAGACTGTGTCTTTTTACAGAGCCATTCAATAAAAACAAATTATATACGGAAGTAAATTCCTGGCTCTAAATACAATGCTATTGCAATAAAAATCTGTGATGAATAGAGTATGTACGTTAGTGTGATAATGGAAAAGAGGAAATGGTACAATTTGGTTACAATAAAATTTCTCAGTAATTTTGTAAATGTAGGACATTTACGCAAATTTTCAACAATGATTCTTTGCAGATTCACAGTACCATTTACAAAACATTGAACAAGATAATTCTATGTTTCCTTAGCTACAGCATGACAGCTGTGGTTAGAATACAATTAATACATCATTTGAAACTTGATGCATGTAATTTAATTTGCTTTCATTTAAAAAAAAAAAAAAATCAGAATAAACAAGCAAAATCCCCAAAACCAGGCTTCTTTCCAGGAAGCTGTGAGAGAGCAGAATTATCATCAAACAGACAAAGACTATTAGTAACCTGAGGAAAAAAATAAACAAAAATGAAACAGTTGAATTTGTTGGTTCTTGTAAGGGAAAATGAGTAAGCAAGGACCATGTCAAGCACAAAACTTGTCTAAAGTTGATAGTCATATGCTGAATTTAATCTTCTGTCACTGCATCTGCACAAATGTCAGTCTTGCAGAGATGTATTTGTTGTTTCAAGTTGATATATATTTTTATTTCACTCTTACCCTGTCAATACTTCTACCTATATAACTGCAAGAAAGTGTTAGAAAATCTTATAAAGGTTCTTCAACAAATAGATTATGCTTTAAGAGATAATTTAATCTAAACATACCTTTTGATCTTTAGCAAGATTTGCTTGCTTTCTTTGCTGTTATCATTATGCCTCTGACTTGTATTTTGGATATAGATTCATATGACCATAGGATAATTCCGGTGGGGAAAGATCTCGTGAAGTCTCTAGTCCAACTTGCTGCAAAGACAGCTCTGAAGTCAGAGTTGGTTATTCAGGTCTACTCAGGTTTCCTCATGCTACATCTAGTCAGGTCTTGAAAATCACCATTGTTTTACAATCTTTTTTGGGCAACCTGCTTCACCACTTCTCTGTTGTACCGGGAATTTTCTTTTCATTGTACCCAACCTATATGTCTGCTTTTCCAACATATGTCTTTTGTCTCTCATCCTCTCACCATGCACCACTGTGAAGAGCCTGGGTCCATCTCCTTGCTGACCTCCCTGCAGGGACTGGGAGGCTGCAGTTAGGTCTCCCCTACAGCCATCTTTGGTGAACAATCCATGGTTCCTCAGCCTTCTCCCACAAGGCAAGTGTACCAGCCCAATACAGATGCTGTGATATCACCAAATAACCAGTGCCCATTAAGCCCAACCACCCAACTACCTGTTTTACTCCTCTAATTCTCCGTTCATCCAGACCATAATGTCTCAACTTAGATACAAATAGGTTCTGATGTGGTTAAAAACTTCAGACTTACCTGAAATATTAGGAAAATTTATTTTAAATTAGTTTAGAAATTTTTTTTAATTAAACACTCTATATTAATCTTTTCAACAGAGATTTTATAGGGCTACTTTTAAGAACTGGATCTGTGTCACCGTGAAGGGACTAACAGGGAAAGAATGAAAACCGAATTGTATAGTCTACACAGGGCAAAGAATGACCTGTTGAACATGTACCCTCTTTTTGCATTAATAGGTGATATTGATGTGAAATAGATCACTAAACCACACAATAATTTCCCCCTCTTTCCTCCTTCTCAGTAAA
>Ga0181612_122375_pt1 | contig 11358 bp, 7 predicted proteins | sample HoacroProtozoa21_FD_119630 | JGI IMG/M metagenome (GOLD analysis project Ga0181612, IMG submission 119630) | Hoatzin crop microbial communities from Cojedes, Venezuel. Combined Assembly of Gp0051906, Gp0051904, Gp0051908
TCAGACACGCCGAGCAGGACCCTGTTAGCTGCAGGCGTGCTTCCCGCATCTCCACACACACTTGTCCTCAGCCAAAGCCCATGAATGCTGTCCTGCCAGGACAGGCGAGATGGAAAACAGATCCCCTTCTCTGCCTTTTGGCTGCTCTTCAAGGAATCTGCTTGTAAAAATCCCTCTGTAATTATATGATTACTCATTAGAGATTAAACAGACACCACGGTGCTCATTTGGAGCAGGCTGTGGGCCAGTAACATATCTGGCTATGACCTACTGGACCAGATGCTTTGTTGTTGCTACCCAGGCTTCGTTTCGCAAGTCAGTAATGACTTCGTCCCAGCGACACTGACTTCTCGAATGAGGCTTCATGTGCAGTTCAGAGGAACGAGCAGCACCTGCAGACACATCTCTTTCTCTCTCATTTATATCAGTGCTTCCTTCCTAAGCTCAGAAGTCAAACAGATCTGGACAAGAGGGGAAAGTGGAAATACAACTGCCAACAGAGCCAGAAGAGAGCAGAGCTCAGCCTTCACAGCAGACAGGAAAATGGATTTTCAGACTTCAAAAGAAAAAAGATACTGCAGAATCTGTTAGCACCTTCCATAGCCTCACACGAGCCACCAGTTAATAAAAGACAATGAACAGATGCTCCGAGACATATTTCTTCTGAGGATTTTTAATTGCTTCTACCTAGAAATGTGGTTGAAAAGGTGGTAATGTGAAACTTGCGCTCTCAGTCATCAGACTGCTTTGTATCAGATTGCTAATGACTCATCACGAGGATTTTATGAACATTTCACCACTTTTCAATTCTGTTAACCCTGACCAGACAACACAGCTTTGCCACAGCAAATTGATGCTGGTCCGAGGGAAAAAGATCGCGTTCAAAACTACAAGTAATAATAATTGTCTCCTGAGTTCTGGACTTTTTTTTCTATGACAACGGCACACAAACCAGCAAGGGTTAGTCTGACTCAAGCTACATGGCTGGTTACAGGAATTATTTTTCTTACTTCCTCGCCACAGAACTGACATTCACAGAACCTGGGGAAGGAGAGAAAGAGACCGATACTTCTGGGCTGCTGCCTTGAACACAGGCAGAGGCAGAAGCTGTGGTCTAATACTGATGCTCTTCCTCTTTCCTGAGCACAGGCCCTGCTGATCGGGAGAAGCAGCGACATGGACTCATCTCAGCGTAGCAGTCTATGAGCCCAGGTGAGATACCTTTGCCCCTTGTGCAATTGTTTTGCAAGAAAGGGAAGCTGGTTTCACTGCATCCAGTCGTTCAGCTTTGTCCTCATCAAACTCCCCTCGCAGGTCCAGCAGGCCAAAATCCACCCACGCAGATGGTTCAGCTGCTTTCTGTGAAGTTGTCCTTCAAGCTGGACCGACCTCATTATCTTTGGTATGGTCTCTACGTGCTGATGGATACTGCTCTATCGGCTGATGGTCCTTTTTGCACTACAGAGGATGGTATTAGCCTGATTCCCCTAGAAAGCAAGAAACTTTCTGACATCAGTGTCTCCTGCCAGAAAAATCTTATTATTAGGGGCTGATATACAAACCCAGCACAAAACTAGAGTCAGTTTGCAATAGAATTGCCAGCACACAAGATGACTGACAACAGGCAAGTACAAGCTGCTCACATGTGTGAGCCCCAGGTCCCTAAACACCCCAAGGCAAGCTGTGTTTTGCCCCCAGGCAGAGACCACCAAGCTGTAAACGCAAAGGGAACTGGGGATCAAGCACGCACAGCCACACATCACCCCTCTCTCTGCCCAGCCAAGCTGCCAATGCCGGGCCCGGCTGAATGTCCTGCTACCCTGGCCATAGAAGCACCGTGTGCCAGCCTCCCTCAGGAACCCAGCCAGAGAAAAGGGTTAAGGCACCTGCGCTCACCTAGATGGGAAAGATCTCTGCCATTCACACTGCCCAGGAGAGGAGACAGCAGCAGAGAAGGCAACCGAGCTGAAGATGATGGCAAGCAGTGCCAGGTGCCCCAGGGCAAGGAGGAGAATCTGGAAAAGAGCAGTGAATGCAGAGGATATCCATGAATGGCAAAGGCTGGAGCAACCATAGAGCTGAAACCCTGTCTGATGTGTTCTCAACACAGAGTGACCTGTACTTGGGTGGAGCTGCCCTTAATCCATGTTTCACACCCACCTGAAGCTCTGAGAAGCTGACCTGCTCCTTGTTTTTACTGCTGAGCCTGGCTCTGGTGGGGGGAGACTGCTGGCAAGGATACCCAGAGCATGCCTGTGGGTTCAGAGCCATGGGGACAGAGCTTGGATCGGTCCAGGAGCCCTGCTGGGATCAGCCCTTATTAATGTAACAGCCTGCAGGCGAAATCAAGGTGAGAAAGCAAGCTGGAGAATGCAGAAAGCTCTGCGGTCACAGTGGGATCTCTCAGAGCTGCAAAGATGATTGCAGAAATACTTACTCCTCCTGAAAAGCTGCTCCATCGAGACATCTCTCCAGAGAGACAGCTGTATTAATAATGGCATTTGTATGCCACGACAGACTTCTTACCGCTGTACAAAAGCAAACATAAAGCAGCATCCGTGTGCCATCCATCAAAATTGCAATAAAGGCCAGAAACTCTAAATCGCCCTGTGTTGTTCAGTCTCCTCCCTGCTTCTGGGAGAGACCCGGAGCACTCGGGCACAGGCTGCGGCACAGCTCCTGCCCCACACAGCCCTGCTGCTGGTCACCTCCAACCACCACCTCCTGTTGACCGAGACACAGCCCCAGCCAGAGGAGGTCTAAAATAGAATTTAGAGCGGCTACAAGTACCTTTATGTACACCTAGAGGCAAAGTCTGTGTTGTTCTCCATTCTCAAATGGCTAAACTATTCTGAAAAAAAGAATTAACAAGTTTTTTCACGTTATTTCATTTTCTGGGCTAGATGCAACTCTTCCAAAGTCAAAGCAAGATATGCTTCTCAAGGGAAGCTGGATACAGGGCTCCCCACTTACAGGGGAAGTCCCACACCAAGACTCCCACCACGCACAGCTCATCAGAATTAACTTAAAGGCAACTGTGAAGCCTGAACCATACAGCAGCTCCACCAGAAAAGTATCTTGGAGAGTGGTAATTCAGTTTGCTGCGCACTCCAGACTTTGTTAGACGCTTCTTTTAAATGTCCATCTTCCCTCCAGCCATCTGCATCACAACCCATTGTTCCCGACCACTGTTCCAACGGATCCACAGCACTACGGAGAGAACAGGGTGTTCTGCCAACAGGCAGATGCTTTTGAGCGTTCAGACTCGTCAAGATGCAGCACAATGCCTTCCAGTGCTGGGTCCCCATCTCTTATTATCCTTCAAGCCACAGCCTAACAGACCCCACCCTTGTGAGGGTCCCAGCTGTGGCTTTTGTGGGACTATTTGGGAAATAGCGTCAATGGGTTGGAAACCAGGAGCTGGCAGCCAGTGCTCTCCAGGAGGATGACTTCCTGGCTATTCTTTTCCACCAATTTTGGTTTAATCCAGAGAAGTGCAGGAGTTGCAGGCTGTCAGAATCCAGCCCTCTTTCTGAACAAAAGGCTTCCTCTTACGGGTGGAAATTGGTGCGATGGAGTTTCTCACTGCACCCCTAATGGTCCTACCAAGGCCACAGCACAACCGCAAGGGTTCTTCAAAAGCAAGACCTCTGAATACGCGGTTGTAAGAGTAGCTATATCCTACCTGCCAAGCTCCTCAGCTTCCTTGTTGTCCTCCCACTACTTCAGAGCAAAGGGGGCATGAGAGATAAAATGTTTAAATCTTTGAGACTTCTCCTAAAGCACTGGGTGGACACTCACGGTCCCTTGTCAAAAGGCCAAGGCTTACATGCCTAAATTGGATGGATCTCAGTAGGAAATCAGATGTAGGGGAGTACTAAAAAATAAAATGGCATTTTAACATGGTCTTTTTGAGCACATTCTAGCCAAGCAGGACCTGGGTAGATGTCGTCAAGGCACTGAAATAGCATCCGCAAGAACCACACGGGTGTCTTCTTTCCAACTGTCAGGTTGTGGAGTGGCTCTGCAGGCAGGGAGCGTGCTGCTGTCCCACTGCTCCTCTTTTCTTTCCTCCTGGAGGAATCCACTGAGCAACACCCCTGGTGAGCTGCAGGAAGATTTTTAAAGCTCAGGGACTTCTCACAGCACATCCGAGCTGATGCACCAGGTCAGCAAACCAGTGCTGACCAGTGGAAGGCTGTGCATCTGCCAGGTCAAACGACATGCCCTTCCCCAAAATAGAGCTCCAGGGAAGCAGGAACAGAGTTACTGAACCACAGACAAAGCCAGGATGGTCAGTAACCCCAACAGCACAGGACAACCAGGGCGACGGTCACATCATACCCTGGTTTGACCTCCCACTCACAGCAGATGAAGGTGCACACTGGGAATCAGAACCTACCATGCAGTTTTGTTCTTCTCCACATCAGAAGTCTCATCAGGCAAACACCTGCTTCCACCACACACTTCTACAGTAGCCAACCTTTTAAATCATAGCAAGTGCAATTTGGTGGGTCTGCAGGCATTCCAGTAGTAAGGAGAAAAGTGAGGCTGTTTTCTCTGGGATTGACAGCCTCTGTCTCTTCCCAGGGAAGCCCTCATGACCAGCGTCCTCCTTCCATTGTCAGGTGATGAACAGGTACAGCAGAGGAGGTAGCAAAGGATGCATCATGTGAAAACGCCATGGATAACTCTCTGCAACCCCATGCCTGCGGAAACCATTGACATCCCTGCAGGAACCCACCTCTGCCACTCCAGAGTCTTGGTGGAAAGGGGAGGAGGGACGGTCACTTGTAAGCCTCAGGCCCTGCTCCTTGCTTTGGCCAAAAATTGAGCTTTACTTGAGGCCACACAGTGGGCCAAGATATGAAATTAGAAGAACAGGGGATTGATAGTTGCTTCTAGCATTTCAGGTAGAAACGTGATGGGCCCAAGTGTTATAGCTGAGTTTAAGGCAGGGGAGATGTCTGTAAATCATCATTTCCTTGGCACAGGGCTATGCCAGGACCTGCCCAGCCTTGAAAGGTGAAAGCTAGTCCCTGGTAATTGCTGACAACTCTCCATATGCAAAGAACCGGCCACTCCACCGGCGAGGGACCTGTACTCTGGAGCCAGACACACAGTGACCATGGGGCAAAATTCACGACAACCTGAGTTTTGCATTCACCTCTGCAAGAACACAGGCCAGATGGGGAGGCAATGTGCCTTCCCAAACCCAGCCACTCCAGTTCAGCACAGGAATCAAACAGATCTTGGCAGAACCTATCCTGCACGCTTCCTCCCCACGCTGTACTCGCTGCTGGAATCTTCTTTTCGTTTTGGGGAGGAAGCTCTGAGGTCTCCCTCATAACTGGTCCTCTCTTTCGATTCAACACCTAAGCCCCAGCCATTTCTGAGGCTGAACTAACACCCTTCTTTGCCCTGTTGGTTAAGAAACTCCACTGCTCTGGATTGCAGTTAAATGCACAGAAATTGGGAAAAATTATTTCCTCTGGATTTCAGCCGTTTCCTTTCTTAAAGTGCTTGCAAGAGAGTCAAGATAACAAATCCCCAATATCCCGGAGCTGGAATTTCAGCCCAACCCACCACCTTCCTTTGGGAACTGACGTTCTCACACACTAAGGAAGTCTCCAGTATAACATTCCCAACAGAGCAGATACCACAGACCTCCACAGTGAACCAAAACCAGGCTCCTGAACCAAACATGCTCCTGCTTTCAGCAGGAAGCAGTCTAATCAGCACTGCATGTGCACATTAACAAATTCATTTATCTTCAAAATTAAACCTACGACAGGTTTCCTTTACACTGTTGTATAGAGAGAGGGCCTGGAATCACGTAAAAAACAAACAGTTCCTGGCAAAATAAAGAGGACTCACAACAGCTGAGGGGTATCCACGGGGTCTTCGTATTCTTTCTGGCCAAGGAGATTTGTTTGGTCTCCTTTTATCTCAATCCATAAAGAACTACCTACATCAAATCAATATGTCAAGTAGAACTGGCTGTGTTTTGAAGTGATGCGAGGCATGCTTTGGGTCTCAGGTAGTTTGGCAGTAAGTAATATTTCACTATAGTAATTGTCTTTTCCAGTAATTTCATATGAGACCTGGTTCCTCTGCTAGCACAGGCCTCAGTAACTGGCTTCTACTAACTATTGCACTTACAGTGCTCTACCAATCTTCCAACGTACCTCAATCCAAATTATTTGTTTCACAGCTCAACGTAAAATTTCAGTTCAATGTTAACCATCCAAAAAGCTTGAAGAACCCCTCTGGGCTGTTACTCTGATCTCTCAGGAAAAGCACACAGAGAGGACCAGATTGCTCGAGCTAGTAAGAATTCATCATAAAAACTCACTCCCCAGTCAGGCACAGGCAGTTTGCAGAGAAGACACAATTTTTTGTATCACAGGTATCACAGTCCTATTGTACAGAGAAACTGTGACACCAGTGCAAACGCGGAGATCCCAGCTCCCTGTGCCATGCCTGCTGGGAGGGATTTCCTGCAGCAGCAGCGCAGGCAGGGCGGGCAGGGGTGCACCACCCTCTAGTGTGCACCCACAGCAGCACACGCTGCGCAGCACCTCAGCTGGCATCACTCTCACAGGGCTACGAACAGAGGCACTACGAATAAAGATTAAAAAAAAAAAACTCCCTTGCACAGTCCAGCTGTGCTTCGCCCATTCCTTGTGCTGCAGGACAGCACAGTGTGACACAACAGCATCTGGAGGAGCGGGAGAGAGTGAGCCTCTCCGAGCAGGAACTAGAGCAGAGCCCCGAGACGTCCTGGCCCTGGACCAGGCAGAAAGCGAGCACCCTGCACCCAGCTGCAGCCAGCTCCTGCCACAGCCCGTGAGGAGCTTTATACATACAACAGCAGTCCACTTTCTGGCACTGCAGTGAAACCACTGTCATCTCAAAGAATGGAAATGGACCAAGGTGTTCACTACTAAAACAATGTTTTCTGAAAAGTCTCTCCTATTACCACACCTTTGTGCAGAAGGCAGGCCAGGTGAGCACAGACTGGCAGCCCCTCTCAGCTGCCCAGACTTCCCCTCCTCAGCCGAAGCAGCCACCAGGCACAGCTAACGGCCAGTTTGTGCGCTGGGATGCAATTCCTTCGTGGATCTAAAAACCTGGAAAAAATCACCAGCAGGGATCTCAGTACTGTGGGTACAGGCTGAAACACAAGAGCTTTTTCTACCAAGTCATATATCACACGGTCAGTCTGGATTAAAAGTTCTTGCTGCAGGAGAGTACCAAGTCAGCACGCGGTATAAGGGAAACCTTTAGTGACAAGAGAATCTCTGACAGAAAGCTAAAGCAGCCTCCGAGTCTGAGCAGCGGATGTGCCCGTGTAGGTTCACGGCGAAAGGTTCGCCAGCAGCGTGGGATGTTATTTTGTGTAAGTTACCATAACAGTTTAAACAGTTTTTAAAAACAACTTTGCAAGAAAGACCCAATTGTTAACACCCAGTTCCTCTTTCCAACAAGTCAGATGCCAGACGTGCCGAGAGCTTGCCAAAGACAACACAGACCCCAGTAGCTAAGGTGCACAACAGCAGTGTGGACTAGAGGACAGTGCCCTCGTCTCATACACAAACCTAACCTGCCTCCCCCGTTCTCCCACAAGATACAGACAAATCCCTGCATGAAAGGAGAAACAAAGCACTGAGGCGATGAAGAGGTGACACTCGCTTTCCTCATGCAGCACTCGAGAACACAGGAGGAATAAAACCACACAAAGAGGGAGTCAGCAGTTTTGGGGAGGGATTTCCACCTCTACTTAACTAGTGTCATTTCTTTTTGGACACAGCTTCAGGAAATGGAAAAGTCTCATGAGCATGACTTGGCACTGGGACTACTCATGTCCCAGGAAACAAGGGTGACAGGGGAAAAAAAAAAATATCCAGAAACACAACAGACAAGAAAGTGACAGGTTGTGGCCAACGTGGACGGGCAAACTCCAGGGGTTAATCATGCCTGACAAACCCAATAACCTCCTACAAAGAGATGCCTGGCTTGCTGGGTGGGGGAGCGCACTGGGTAGCTTACCTTGGCTTTAAATAGCTTTTGCCACAGCTGTCTGCAGAATCCATACAGCCAGATCGTTTTGCTGCAGTTCAGAGAGCAGCACAGAAAACCAGCAGCAAAACCAGGCTCAGAGGGTGGTGATCAACAGCACAAAGTCCAACTTGTGGCCCTCAGGGGTCATTAACAGGGCTAATATTGTTTAATGCCTCCATTTACTACCTGAAGACAGAACATGTCCTCAGCAAGTCTGCAAACAATGCCAGGTTGCGGGCATGGCTGATACAGCGGGCAGGGCTGCTCTTCACGGGGACCCCCCTCAACGGGCTGGAGAAACGGCCCAACAGAAACCTCATGAAACTCAAAGAGAAATACAAAGTCCTGCTCTTGAGCAACCTCACCTAGGCTGGCCCTGCTCTGAGCCAGGGGGTAGACCCTCGGAGGTGCCTTCCTACCCGAATTACTCTGCGATTCAGAATAATTCCTATAGGCAGCTTTCTGCTTACAAAGGACTGGCACGATTCTTTTCAGGCATATTGTACCTACTGAAATCAGTGTAAAATCAGCTATAAACTCACACAACTCGTTCTTCTCTGATGCCCATCTTCCTGCACACTCTACCTGAGGCTTACACTGAGGCTGCAATAAAAGCAGAACAGGAATTAACTGTAAGAGCACAGACAGCGACACAAGTGAGCCATGAAGAACAGGCTGTTTTTTCAAGGACAGAAGTGCACTCCACCTACACTCAAACGCTATAGTCATTTGGGAACATGCTAGTCTTGGTTTTCTTCAATGGCTCCAGGACTCATTTCAAACTATGCCTTTGGAGAAAAGTGGGGAGAAAAGGAGAAAGAATGATTCAATTCCTGGCCTTCTGTGTAAGAGCCTAGCTGAGAAGATGGCTGCTCGCTGCTTCTTGGTCTACTGACAGTGGTGGACATCTCTGACTAATGCAGCATGTCTTACCATGTACCAAATGAGCTAGAATCTCAAACAGGAAATTGTATCAGTGGAGCTCATCTCCTCTGACATTTCCTTCTGTTGAGCATCTTCTCCAAAGACCCAGAGGAGCAATCTAACAGCTGAAGAATGCTATGGTTAGCCTTCAGGAGTTCACACTACCTGCTCAGCCATAACGGATTTAAACACTCATTGATCAGTTCTTAAAGTAGAGTTTAAAAATACAAGATGCCAAGTTTAAAAATACACATTTTCTTTTTGGAAAAAAAAAAAAATGTACAGTCAGATTTGAAGTGGATCTACAAGAAGACACTCAGCTATCTTTAAGAAAAGTAAACCTTTGCAATGCACTGCATACGGAGTTTTCTAGCCAGCAAGAGCCAGTGAGCTGGGTAAACTGCAGTGTTTCCTGAAAGAGCTTCAGTGGCTTTTTTTAGTTTCCACCCCACGGGCAGAGACGCTTGAAAGGCAGTACAGTGCCTTCACGCTGCAGAGCACCAAGTTAGTTCTTTGCCTGTCTCGCTCTTGCACTACAGACAGAGCTCAGCGTGAGGCTGGTGTGGGCACAGTGGGCAAGGGCAGTTCCATGGAGGGAGTCTCAGTCACTTCGGCTGGACTAGGCTTGCGAAGCTCCAGTTTCTCAGTGAGCTGGTTATAAAGCTCCTTCACAGCTTCCCCACTCTGCAGAATGAGAATTAGGGAGGGGAAAACCAGAAGAGTCATACTTCGTTCTAGCTGCTACTAGATACAACACTAAGTATGCCATTACCCTGTGTGTTTTAAAACAACCAACACAGAAAGAGGAAATTACAAGGTAATTAAGAAACAACTTGGTACATTTGGAAAGCAGAGCCCGTGTTCAATTAAGCAATGCCAGGACAAGCAGCTGCTTTCATTTGCAATTAGTTTTCCCTTTCTCATGCTTTCCTTCTTACCTGCTTGGTGGGTTCCAAAGCCTTCTGGAGAGACTCTAATTTGGCAGGCGCCACTTTGTGATGCAGATGAAGCAGCAGCCTTAGCACATGTCTATGTACGTTTTCCTTTCTGCAAAAAGCAATTTCAAAGCAGAGTAACTGATATAAACAAACACCATCTTGAGAACAAGAAAGATACAGCAACAGTAGCAGAGTAATTCACACCCCCACAGGCTGCCAGCTTTGTTACAGCTTTCCAAAACACCTGAGAATTGTAGCCTGCGTGCTACAAAGTGCTACCCCTGCCTCAGATTTCCAAGCCATTAATGTAATTATTCAACAGGGGTGGACTATCTGTAGCAACCACGAGGAAGGAGCAGGAGATTTTAGCCACAGACTGCAGCATGTGGCAGCAGCTGGTGTTTCTGCTGGATGGGCCGTAGGCACATGCTGGAGGACATTTGTCCCTCCGCATGTGTGGAGGAAGGGGTAGCCACAGCAGCACAGGCTGCTATGCCTGAACAGCAGTTCTAGTTGCTTTTGGGGAAGCCTTAGAAAGGTCAGATCAGATCTGGTCCGACCTGACAGAATTAACAGATACAAATACATTTTCTGTGTGCAGCTGATACTGCAAAGAGCTGAAGTTAATTCTTCATGTTCACAGCTACTGCAAAGCATGAAGGATATTGTCTTTTGCAACTTCAACTTATGAATAATAAATTACAGTTTAGGTAATAATTTATAATAAACATTTTACAATTTTCCTGTCAAAAACTTTATCACAAAACACCAACTTTTCCTTAAAGATAAACAGCATCAGGCTACTATTTCCACTATACATAAAAAGACTGCTAAATGATTAAACTGTAGTTCAAAGTAGTATAACCTCTCTCAGGTATCCTGTAAACTCACTCCCCCAGAGGAAAATCAGATTTACCTTGAGCAGGCAGTGAGAAAGAAGCCATCAAAGAGACTGGTGCAGAACTCCTCGAGTGCAAATTCATCGCCCAACAGCGTGAGGTTACCAGTAAGCAGATGCAGAAATACATCACTGAAGGCCAGGTCACTGAACGTCTCAACTATACAACATGAAAGGAAAAAGACCGAGAGTGACGTGGATGTGCCAAACCCTGATTACACAGCAGATGTTCCTGCTGAAAACTTTGCAGTGAAATTTCCTTTTAAAATAGGTGGCCCAGGCAGGTGGCTTTGAACTTCCAGACGCAAAAGATTAGGTGCAGAGGGGTGAGAAGAATACAGACAAAGCCCATGTCTCCAAGGAGGCTGAAGTCACAGAGTAGCTTGCTCTTGTGAAAATCACAAAGTCCCCGACTATCCTTCTCCACCACCCTCTGTTCACGGTCACATCCACCTCCTCGCACTCCTCAGACCCTGTATGAGCAGATACAAATCACTTCACAGTGGAAAACTCAGCTGCGTAAACGAGCTGACA
>Ga0181612_140781_pt1 | contig 11358 bp, 6 predicted proteins | sample HoacroProtozoa21_FD_119630 | JGI IMG/M metagenome (GOLD analysis project Ga0181612, IMG submission 119630) | Hoatzin crop microbial communities from Cojedes, Venezuel. Combined Assembly of Gp0051906, Gp0051904, Gp0051908
AATATTTGTCCGCATCCTTCTCAAAAGTCCCATTAAATACCAAACAGCCACAATAAGGTGTCCCCAGTGCCTTCTTTTCTCCAGGCTGAACAGCCTCAGCTCTCCCAGCCTTTCCTCATAGGCGAGGTGCTCCAGCCCTTTGATCATTTTTGTGGTCCTCCTCTGGATCCGCTCCAACAGCTCCATGTCCTTCTTGTGTTGGTGGCTCCAGAGCTGCACGCAGGACTCCAGGTCAGGTCTCACCAGAGCAGAGTAGAGGGGAAGAATCACCTCCCTTGACCTGCTAGCTACACTGCTTTTGATGCAGCCAAGGATATGGTTGGCCTTCTGGGCTGCGAGCACAGATTGCCAGGTCACGTCCATCTTTTCATCCGCCAGTACCCCCAAGTACTTCTTGGCAGAGCTGCTCTCTGTCGCTTCATCCCCCAGCCTGTATTGATACCGGGGGTAGCCCAGACCCGTGTGCATGACTTTGCACTCGGCCTTGTTGAACCTCAGGAGCGTCACACGGGCCCACTTCTTGAGCTTGTCCTCATCCAGTCTGGATGGCATTCCGTCCCTCAGGCATCTCAGCTGCACTGCTCACCTTGAGAAAGAGTGTGTCTTATGTCTATGAATTGCTGTCATCCCAGAGGAAACAGAGTAGTCGTCAAATGAACCCACTGGGACAGACTTTTATTCTTTTCTTGGATAACTGGTTAACCCGCTTGTCATGTTTGAGGTCCAATAAGAAAATCAGCAACAGTGAATGTGGTAAGAATGACAGCCTTTTCTTCTCTAGATTACAATGCTACTGAACTTACTAATGAAAAAATCCTGCCATTTTTGTGAACAAAGAGCTACTATGTATTTTTTGCTTGAGCCATTCTTTTCTCTTGCTGTGTTAGTTTGACCATCTACACCCACTGCTCATTTTCTTGGCTAAGCTACCATGCACCAGTGCTTCTCTCAAAATTTACTATGTCTGAGAACTAAGCTGGTGGAATAGAATGCACCAAAACACATAAATAAGGGTCAAAAATATGTATTTAGGAGTCTTCATCTTCTTGCTTACCATATACCAACCCATTGTTTTGGAAAAAAAATGCATTCTGAACAAATATCTAGCTTTGCAAACACACCACGAGGAAGGACTGAGCTTTACCAAGAATACAGAAAAAAAGAATCTTGGCATCACAGTTCAGTCGTAAATATAGGAAGAGAGCCTTTCTTTAATCTCCATTCAAATGAAAATAAAACTAATAGTTTCTGCATTTTTTGTGTCATCTACGAGCCAAAGCAAGGAAATAAGAAGCAGCTGAACTTCCTCTGCTCTAAATCAGTAGTAAACTAAAAGTAATAATACTGAATTGTTGAATTTTTCTTCAGAAAAGTGAGGAATAGAAAGCAGCCCCCTGCCCCCATTCCTTGCCCACAGGGTTTCTAACATCACCATGTGGAGGAATCTTGGACCTGCAGTAGTTTGTTGTGATGAGCCAACAGCAACTTCCAGCATCCTAACAAATCTACTCACTGGCAGCTGTGAGTCCTTCAGCATCATTTCACGGTGGAGTCTCCTGGTTACGAACTCCTACAGGTTCCTGAAAGTCTACTTGTAAAATGGATTAAAACTGGGAATTCCAATACTACTGATTTCTTGACAGACTGGGAATAATCTACATAATGCAAGCAGTTTATATCTAGTTCTTTGTGAAAGAATATTCTTTCTTTGAAGTTGTGTACTATAAAATAGCCCCGGTTCAGGATTTATTATTCAATTTGCTAAGATTGCCTGAAAAGTAAATGGTTCTGGTCCAGAGAGTGGAACTCATATAACCGTAATATTTTGTACTTTATTTACACTCCAGGTACTTTACTTACACTCCAGGTCTTGCTTTCTGATCAGCCTTTATGTCAGCTATTATGACCACAATATGGCTTAAACAAGCTTTCTGGTTCTTTGTTCTCCAGGTCAGAGCTTCCTAAATTTTCTCATTTGGTTTCTGCTGTTGCGCAGATGTTAGGTATTATCAGTGATGGTGCCAGCAGCGGCAGCTCCTGTCTCTGTCATGGTCCGTATGCACATGAGGAAAGACTGACACCTTCACTCTTTCTACTTCACCCTGCTGACACATATTCTCTCCTCCCTAAACTAACTTTGCTGAATTTTCTGTAACTTGTCTCTCTCCTGCCACTACACACCCTTTTGAAAGAAATTTGGAAAAGTGCTGTAAGCGGTATAGAAAGAAAAGGAAGCTGCAGAATATTACTAAGGAAAAAAATTAACATTACGGTGCAAACTGAGAAACATTTTTGTTCTTGTTCTGTTGTTTTATAGGATTTTTTGACTATAAATAGTATATTCCAATGAAGAACACAGCAGCGTCTGATGTAGATAAAAATTTGAGGATCTTGACAAAACTAAAACCAAGTTCTAATAAATTTCCTATTCCAGAAATTACTTGGCAGTACAAAAAGGAAGTTGAGAAACATGTATTGCTTAACATACTGTTGAAATAGAATGTTTCATATTAGTGCCTTCTGCCTGTAGCTATGCCAGACTGAAGACACCTCCAGCTTGTCACAGAAACTAATCCCAGCCTGGTGGGTAATTGGATGGAGAGACCACCTGCGAGTCTCGGGTGCTATAAACACAAGCCAAGAAACTGTGGCTGAGCACTTGGCAAATATCTGACAACGGAACCCAGTGAGTGGAAAGACTTCACTTGGCCCTATTGTTATTCCTGAGCTAACAGACCAGCGCAGAAGAAAGTTACTGCTTTTTATTCATTAATTTGGATGAGAGAACAATAAGAAAATTTGAATTTTCTAAAAAATGAGGCTTTAATCCTGGAGACACAAACTTCTTCACAGAATACTGCTAAGCACCAATGTGTTGTGTGAATTGTTTTTAAGAATGAGTAGTAATTATCAAACTGGATTTGGTACAGTAATATCGGTGAATTATTTTCTGAAGTTATTGACTCACTCAAGGGCAGGAATGCCATTGAGAGACCTTGATATGCAGGCTGGCAAGCATCTCAAGAAAATTAACAAAGCGAAATTCAACAAAGCGAAATTCAAAGTCCTGCACCTCGGAGAGAATAACTCTAGGCTGGGGATTGACTGCTAGGGAGGAAATTTGTACAAGATGACCTAGTGGTCCTGGTGGACAAGCAGTTTAACAGGAGTCCACAGGATGACCTTGCAGTAACAAAGGCTTATCACATCCCGGACTGCAGTAGCAATCAGTGACTAATTGGTCCAAAAAAGTGATTAGTCCACTCAGCCCTTGTGAGTCCATATCTGCAATACTGTGTCCAATTTTCAGCTCCTCAGTAAAAGGAGAGATATTAGCAAGTGACTACATCCAGTGGAGGGCTACCAAGTTGGTTAGGGGGTTGGAGCATATAAGGAAAGAAAAGAGATTGAGGGGTGTGGTTTGTTTAACTTGGAGAAGTACAGGCTAATGAAGGATCTATTTGTTGTCTCTAACTATCCAATGGGTGGGTTAAGAGGAAGCTCAACTTTTCGTGGAAGTGCGTAACGAAAGGACAGGAGGCAGTGGTCACAATTTGCAACAAGGAAAATTCTGACATGAGATTGGGTCAGTGGTAGAACAGCTTCCCAGAGATACTATGAAGACTACATCCTTAGGGGATTTTCAGAACTTTACCTGACCTGAGCTTCCTAATCTAGCTTTGAAGTTAGCCTTGCTTTGTGCAGGGGAGCTGAACTAACTGCCCTCCAGAGGTTTCTTCCAGTCTGAATTATTCCATGATTGTAAATACTGTAAATCCTGATTTACAAAATTCTTATTCAGAAGAAATATATCATCTCCATTTCATCATGATCAACATTTAGAACTGATAGGGTGCACACCAAGCTATTTCTGTTAAGGTATAATTTGTAGCTAGATAGTCTCTCCCTGCTTTCTTGCGTTAAAACAAGTATTGCAGGCCGTGACATGAGTTGTGTTGGGGAATCTGCTTGGCTCCAGAATGGGATTTTTGATCAGCGGAAGTCACAGCTCACAGTTACTAACAAAGACCAAAGTGGCTGAACCATGAGCCTGGCAAATGAATATTCAGGTTCTTGTACTACCCAATTTTGGAACTTGGAACTACATGGAAAATAAACACTTTACTTACTGGGAAAAGATATTTTTAGGTTGATCTCTCAGCTTTTCAATTATTATTACTCCATGCTTATAAATAAAAAATGTTAGAATAGTTCTTCACAGGTCTTTCTTAAAAAAAAGCCCTCAATCTTGAAGGAGTGGAGTAGTCTGAACACCTTATCCTAAAGGAACTTGTTCTGGTGCTTAACTGGTGTTGGATTCCATTGTAAACAGACCTTCAAATTTAATCCATAATCTTTAGCTTTGAAAATACAAGACTTCTTTCCCAATTTTGATTCCTTGTCTAATTTTTCTCTTACAAGTTCTCAATATTTTCACTTACTATGGTCGAAGAGAAATAAAATCTGCTTTTTACTCTGTACATCTGTACAGAATGTAGATGGAATTTTTACTGATGGTAACTGAGTATCTGCAAGAGTAAAATTCACATTGCCATCAGTTCTACTTGCATGAACAAAGAAAGATAAAACTGACCTATGGTCTAAGTTATTTACTTAAACATTCCTGGATATTTGTAATCTTTTCTATTAGGTAACTCAAGTCATGGAACTGATTTTTCAAAGTGAAACAATTTCAAATATGGCTTTTTTGCTGTGGTATCTTCAAGATGCTGGCCCATGAGAAATCACTATAATTTTCACTGTGACTGAACAAAGAGATTTGTATAATTGTAGTGATTATGATTTGCATTTATGGGATCAGGAAGGAGATAACTTTCCTAAACTTTTAGATAATGAGCTAAAGTTACTCGGTTTATTTTACCCTCATTTTTAATAGGTAGTGTGGAGAAGGTGGCGGAAAAGGAATGCACTATTCCGTTGCTTTCTCAGCCTTCTTCACTTTGTGGACCCCTAAACATTTTCTGATATGTTTCTAGTTCAGTGCATAGACTCTTTTCCCTTTTCCATGGGTTCCTTGTGGTTTGGTGGATACTCGGATACCCACAAACACCTTGTATTTTGCTGTCACTGTGCACTGAGTGAGGCTATATAGTCGTCATTGCCCATGTGTCTGAGCACACCACAGTTACTAACAGGATTTACTGCCATCTTACCTGTGTGAGGTGAGGAAGTATAATTGCTATCCTTTTGCTGGTAAAGAGAGACAAGGGACTAGTCATGGGATGTCCCCAGCATGATGCTGGACAAGGGGAGAAACCCCCAGCTCTTTACAGAAGGGTCCTAGACTACTTTCTTCATTGTTCCTACCATCCACAAACTAGCAGTTGAAGATGGTCAGAGTAAACCTCTGTCTAGCTCTTCTTCCAACCTCCAGCAGTAGCCACTGCTGGATGATGAAAGAAAGCACTTAAGAGCAAAGAGCCTTGTCAGCATTGGCTCTTTCATGCCCTTGGGACTCAGAGACTGGGAGGCTGCCAGAGCAGAAAACCAATGGCATGCTGCCCATCATGTTTAACAGCTGGCAATGCAACTGTGAATTTGTCTTGTCCATTCTTGAAACCCACTTGTAAGGGTGGCCCTCAATGTATCCTTTAGAAGTGAGTTTCACAATTCAGCTGTACCATCTGTGGAAATCTGTGTCCTTTTGTTTGTTTTAAGTTGGCTTTGTGTGCTGAATAGTTTTCCCAGTAATGGATTTTGTTTATCACCTTCTCCAGGCCCTGGATGATTGCCTAGGTATGATGCTCGGCTATGTATTTGTATATGGTTCTCCTTAGACAAACAATTATCAAAACTCTGGTAACTATTACTCCACATGTTTCTTTATTGCCCAGTTTATTTGGGCAAAAATTTTCCTGGGCAAAACTCCTACTGATACTGAGCAACTTTTAAATATCCAGGCCTTGAATTTGCTAGTGCCTGAAGCTCTTTGCAATCTCTATGAACTTGCTGAGAGAAATAGATCTGATTCAGACCTCAGTGTGCTAATTTAAATGGAAATTGATTTTGCAGAAAGCCTGTAGAATTGACCTATGTATGAACAGCTGGATCAGTACCTGGCCCATTATCTCTATGTGGACACTGAGATACAGCCCTAGGATGTTTCAGGATGAGACACTCTCATTTTGAACTCTGATCGCAACTAAGGAGCTACTATGTGAGAGTAAATAGCTTTAAGAATATTTCTAATGTACGATTCAATTCCTAACCACTTGTGAAAGCATTCTTCAGCAATAGGAACGAAAGCAAAATCATCAGCATGTTAAATTGGTTCACTCTGTAACTAAAGAGAAATTCCAGAAAAAGAAAAAACGGAAAGGCTGGTTTCATGTATAAAGTGTGTATAAAAGTGCATACACTCATGTACAGCTATCTTCATTCATGGAGCTGAGAACAACCCTGTGATTGAAATGCGTGGATGGGCCTTTGTATGGAGTTAGCCGTCCCTTTTATTGGCATTTTCTCTGAGCCAGGAGTTAGGGGCAATTTATGGGCTGGCATGGAGCATGGCAGACCAGATTTATCTAATCTAGGAGCTAGAAAGCTATGCAGAATTTTAACACTAACAAAAAATTTTTAATACTAAAAAAAAAAACTTTGTTGTTATATTCATTACCGCCAAGCACAACCTCTTCTTTCTCATGAAGGGACATGAAAAATTGGCTCTAAAAAGTGGACATTTTTCTTCAAACATCTTTAAAAATCAATCAACCCAACAAATGAACCCCTACTGCTGCATATTTTGGTCCACTCTGACAAGTTGTGGGAAGATTGCAATAAACATGCTTATTAATGAAAATTTAGCACAGCATGGGAAACTATTTAAATTTCAAAATTTACCAGAGACCAATCCCTGGCAGCAATTCCGTCATTTCCCAATAGTCCACTCCAAGTAGTAAGTAGTCCCTGGCCCCTGCTTTATCATCTGAAGTCCTAGCTTACTTTTCAAATATGAAAAGTCCTACTGGTTTCCAGGTTGCTAGGAGTCTGAGTGTACCCAGCTACTGTACCCCACTAGTGAGTCCGAGGGCTCAGGGTTTGGGAAGTCTGAAATAGCCTGGAGAGTTCTGTATGGTCTGGTAGGCATGGCCCTGTAATCACTCTTCAAGACCGTCTTTGCCAGCCCTGCTGCTCTAAGTACAGTCTGACGGCTGGGCAGTGTGCACCCAATGGGGCAGATGGGATCACAGCATGGGGAAGTGTCCTTTGCTCACTGTGTGAAGTGTGGCCAGAGGGCATGTAGGAAGGACAGCCATAGCTACTGCAGCTCCAGGTGCTGCTTGGCAGTCTGGCACAAAGATGATCTCTGAATCTGACTAGGCTTTGCCTTGGGCTAAGCTCTCCAAAGGACAAGAGTTGGGTGCGCAACTTTTCTAGGCTCATTTGGTGGGTGATGAAACTCCTACATTCCTGTCATACTCTCCTGTAGTAAACACGTATATAGGAGGCACACACATATACCTTGAATCGCAGTCAGATGGAAGCCTGGTTTCACTGGTTACTTCTGCAGAGGTGCATAATAAGTAAAACATACAACATCTACAAGTCAAGTTTGCAGGACAACAAGGGAAGTCTGGCTGTACTTCAGTAGCTGATCTAGATGAAATATAAACTTCTCTGAGTCTTATTCATGGCTGTAAGGTATTCTTAGGGCCCAGCTCAGCATCTTCTGTGCTATACAATACCCTCCTTCTTCAGTTCATGTACTTTCGTATGAATCATAGTCCTCTGTAACTATGAGAAACTAGGTCTGACTTAACAGGCCTCACAGCTAAAGAGCTTTTCTCTAGTAAAAAAATGTCCTCCTCCCCTGCTTCTCTAGTACCTTTGTTTGCTTTCTGACATATTGTTTTCTCTGTGTTTTAAGTGTCACCACCACAACTTTTACTTCAATGTTCTGCAGATGGGAATTTTTCACTCCCAAGTACCAGCTACTTTCAGGTTTATGGAAAGGTATTTATCCTAATTATCTTGGTAGCTGTCCTCAGACACTGTTCCTAATTCAGCTGACAGAGAGAAGAACACAGTGTCATTGTACCTCATTGGGGATGGGGGCAGGGGAAATGAGGACATCTCCTGTGCCATAGAGGTGCACTCCATACTCACAGCCATGAGGGGATCCATAAGAAAATGTCCTGTTGCCATACCCATGTATGAACTCAAAGACTGTCTCATCTAGAGGCAGGTACTCCCAAATCATAAAAGCAGGTCCTTGACACATGTACTGAGGGCCTGTAGTAGAACATGGACCAAAGAACTGTAGAGCTCGAATTGTTGCTTGCTTGCAGAGCACCATATATCTGCTGGGTTGGCTTCATGCCATGCTGGCACAAAATCAGAGTGTGGATGCCCTTTACAATACTGCTGACAGGGTCTCAGCAGAGCTTTACTGCTTGCTGATGAAGATGGAAGATAAGGTGGTGCATTACTGCTGAAAAATCTGTATATACAATCAAAGTGACAGATCTACTACTCCTAAACAGAAAGGAAAAGTTCTTAGGTGAACCTCATTGCAGTGTAGCCATCTTCTATGACCGATGTGTAATGGTGAACAGGGGTGAGGTGGGTGTGAAAAGGAAGATAGGTGGGGGCAGGGAGATCCAGGTGTGCCAATGTCTTCCAGGGAGGGCTGAGCGATGCCCCTCTGTGCGTTTGAGGCCAACTGTTGATAAAAGCAGCACAACTGCTCCAGCCATACTGTCCCACACAGTAAAACTTTTCATTACTTCTCTGGGCAGGAAAGCACACTTTTTTAAAAAAGTTTCACATAATTATCCACACACACACCCAGCACAATAATGACAGGTGTTTCTCTTTTATGTGTCATTTGCACTTAAGCACTTCTGGCATGGATACCCTGCAGGGAGAAGCTGGCGAGATGCCATCACCTTGAGGTGCTGCAAACTCCAGCCACTTGGCTCTCTTCCCTTCCTTGGCTGAAAAATAAAGTATGTGATGACACCTCTTTGCAAAATTATCTTCCTTAAATACCTTCTGCTTCTCAGAGATCCCCAAATTGTGCCTGTGAGGACAGGACACCTAGTTCTGCTTTGGAGGGAATTCTCTAGGACCTCTTAGCAGGATTTTATGAAAGCTACTTGAAGAAACTTTGGTTTAAAACCTCTGTTTAGGAGAGGTTATATTTCCAAGGAAGATGGAGCCACGTCAATTTACTTTGAGTTTCAACATTTTTGCATGCTCTACTTTTCGTGCTCTTCTTTCCTAATCTTTTTTTTTTTCCTTCCCTTTAGTGATATATTAAAAATATTGTTTTTGGAAAGATATTTAAGTTCTTAAACATAGAGTCAGTTTAGATGCTGTGCAGTACCTGAGACACATCTGCATGGAGCTGGCACATACGACACAGGATGGGCAGAAAGATGCCTCTGTGATGTGGTACTGAGGTATGCCGCATGGGAAGGACTCTCTAAGACATCTATGGTGCCATTAGGTTGCTACTGATATCCTGTCTTTGGTCTCAGGGGTAGGAGACATGAAAGCTGAGAGGCTTGACTAGGAAGCACGCGTGGGTTCGACGTCTGTTGTAGCTTCCTTTCTTAATGGAACATGGAAGAAAGGGGGAAAGAAAAAGAACCAGGCAAGTATAAATATATAAACAAACATGGTTTTGTAAGCTGCCTGCGGCAAAGATGAACATTCCTGTGCTGGAGACCAAGAGCATTTCCAGCTTACTCTTCTTGTGTTCTGTGCTTGGCTTGCAGATGAAAGGTTAAGAGCGCACAGGCTAGTAAGGACTACCCGTTACTAACACCCCACAGACTGCAATCCTGAATCACTGGCAAAAGCATTCAGTACAACCATATAAAATAGCAGTGACAAAAGCAAGCAAACAAATAAAGCTTTTTTCCACCTGGAATAAAAATAGCTGGAAAAACCCTCTCTGGCCCCAGAATGCAACACCCTATTCAGGAAAGCGAAAAAGACAGTAATAATAATGGGAAAACCAACTTACGACTAGTTTACGCTTTGTGCCAGGCTGTTGGTAAAGGATGCTTCATCAGAGGCTGAGGGGCTACATAAATAGTGTAGAAACAATTAAATCTACCAGTTCTCCTATAGCAGCTTCCAACCTGAATGGAAAGGTTCTTTCCTGTTTTTATTTACTTAGCCTCAGTTGGGTGTTCTACAAAACACAGAAGCACAGGAAGGAAGGACCTTGCTCTCAGGAGTTGAGAGTCAAAAATACATGAATGTGTGAAGGAGCAGCATGAAAAATCCAAAGGAAGGAGTCATTTCATTGATGTTCTTAGTAAAATCTGTTTTATTGGATGGTGGTTTACCATCGCTCAATTAACATATAAGCAGGCAGGTGCTCTCATTTTTGGCTGCCAGTTAAAGATAATTAAGTGGTCTCTGGGCAGGTCAGGCCATGTAAACTATTGCAGTGTAATGGCACTCTGCAGCATCAAGCATCTAGAGGTTAAAAAAGAAAAATACAGCCTTCAGCTGCTCATTCATTAAGCAACTTGCTTCCACATCAAATCTTTTAAAGCTCTGGCGTATCCTCATAACCGTAGGTTATGGGCTATTACCACCTTCTGGGATACATCCTCTTGGGTGCAAATAATCGTAAACTGTGCACTAGAGTTTTCCCTTTTCAGTGGTGTGCAATGCAGGCCAGTGATATCTCAGCTGCATTCCAGGCAAGAGTGGGATTAGCTTGTTGCAATTACCAGCAAGTCATTGTTAGAAATGAAATGCCCTGCCTCCCTGCTGGAGCTTGCTCCTGGTGTTTTGATTTCTCTCCACCTCTTCTCATGCTGCCTCCTGAGGCAGCTATTTTTGCTGCCCTCTTTGCCTGCTCTAGTTGTAGGTATCACAGCCTCCAGAAGCTGATACAGCATGAGGCCTGTCACTACCCTCACAGGAGGTAAGAAGAATCTATGTAACCTGAAATACATTGTCCTCATTAATTATTCCTGTAACGTGGTTTTGCTCCTCTTCAGATTCCCTTTTGGTAAAGGCTTCCCTGGACAGATATATTTATGACATAGTGGTCAATGGCTCGATGTCCAAATGGATGCCAGTGATAAGTGGTGTCCCTCAGGGGTCTGTACTGGGACTGATGCCGTTTAATGTTTTCATCAATGATGTAGACTGCGAAGATCGAGTGCACCCTCAGCAAGTTTGCAGATGACATCAAGCTGAGTGGTGCAGTCAACATGTCAGAAGGATGGGATGCCATCCAGAAGGATCTGGACAAGATGGAGATGTGGGCCTGTGTGACCCTCACGAAGCTCAACAAGGCCGAGTGCAAGGTCCTGCATCTGAGTTGGGGCAACCCCGACTATCAATGCAGGCTGGGGGATGAAGGGA
>Ga0181612_154808_pt1 | contig 11358 bp, 5 predicted proteins | sample HoacroProtozoa21_FD_119630 | JGI IMG/M metagenome (GOLD analysis project Ga0181612, IMG submission 119630) | Hoatzin crop microbial communities from Cojedes, Venezuel. Combined Assembly of Gp0051906, Gp0051904, Gp0051908
AGCCTTCGCTTCTTCAGGCTAAATAAGCCGAGCTCCCTCAGTCTTTCCTCATAGGAGAGATGCTCCAGTCCCCTCATCATCCTCGTAGCCCTCCACTGGACTCTCTCTTTGCCTGACTCCAAAATCAAGCTTCTAGAACTACTCAGTAATTTTCAACTGAATTTGTTTTCTCTAGAAAATTTCATGTTCCCCTCAAAACTCCTTCCTTTTTAGTATCACTGTTCTCAGCACACTCACCATTGCCATCCTCTGCTGTCACTTAGCAGCAATCCACTTAGGAGTGGAAAAGTTAGGTTTGCTTTTCCTTAAAATCCTTTTCCCAAACATGGAACAAAAATCTAAATTGTTCTTTGTGCATTACTTTGACTTATCATTTTTTTAAAGATCACTTTTTGTGGGGCCTTCCTCTGCCAGTCACGTCCTGATGCAAGGAGAGACCTATAAACAACCAATAATTTGTCCAAGCAGAAGCCTGTAACGGTACATGATACGCTGAAAAATATGGGGTTCTTGAAGGGTGTGAAGAAATCTACTAAGCAAGATACTAAACTAAAAGTCACTAACTCTCAGTTTCATCCCCAATTCATATGGTCTTGGTCATCAATAGCACATCTCATATTCACCTGCCATTTCTGCCTGTGCTGTCTCATTCTTTTGAAACTAAGTGCCTAAGTGTAAGAAATATCTGTGATGTACATGTGCAGTACTAACACAATGGGACCCTTAAATCCACTGGAGCCTCTAGATTCTGCTACAACACATTTTAATAATGCTAAGGAGGATCTCTATGCCACAGGAACATAAGACACTGTCACCAATTCATATTTAAATATTTTTTTTTAGGATTGCCTCGTTCACAACCAGATACCAAAACTGTCAGATAAGGTTCCAGCTGTTCCTATTAGCGCAAATTCATGGTTATTTTGCAAATGTTCATTAGGATTTTAAGCTATAAGGGAATTTGATGGAATATCTCTGAAGATTCACCTTCCAAAAGTGACAAACGCTTCATGCAAATGGTGTTGCACTTTATGGATGTAGATATTCCTAGCAGCCGAGACTTTTAAACGATACTCTCAAGAAATAGCTGGTGGATACTATTCACTACTTCCCAAATACTGCACTTTAGCCAAAGAGTCTGATCTCGTCAGAGAGTGTTTAAAACCTTGCCAGAAATAACAGATCATTGGGTATAGAACAACTCTAAACAAGCTCTTTTGGTGGCAATCTATGCAGAAGTAAACATAGGTTATCCAACAATAAAGAGAAAATGTGCCATTTTTATTACCTGAGCTTCACTGCTGCAGACACAGAAACACACCTGTAAACAAGTATGAGAATGAGCATGTGGGGATATGGTCTGTGCAGAATAGATGGTGTTGAGGCAAGCAGACATTACGCTTCTGTTCTTCTACCACGGTTACAATACAACCATTGTATTATATGTGGCATTGCAGATGAGGACAGTTCATTACTATAAACATCAAAAGCAACTTGATCAGTGGGGTACAATAGACCCCACTACACCAGAAACTCCATTTACAGCATCTAAGGTAACATCGCAGATGGTCATTTTATTTTCCGGAAAGTTTTCTTTTCTATTGCAAGTGCTGCACTTGATGGTTTATTAAAGGGTTTGCCAGAATTAGTTTTATCTAAACAGTGGCAATAAACTTTACTACTGGCTCTTTATGCAAGATTTTGCTTTGCGCTGGTCATTGCTATTCAACCTGTCTGCTTTCCACTATGACTTTCCCTTTGTCTGGTCTGCAACATATTTGTGACTAAACAAATAAACAGCAACAGTTCAGTAGATGGATCTTCAGACCCAAACTCCAGAGTAAATTCCATAATCAACTAGGCTGAATGATGCTTTTAGCAGGCCAAGGCTGATACTCACTATAATTCACATTCCCTGGGTACACTGCTCCGTAATAAAGCTTGAATGTCAGGCATGTCAGCCAAGAGCTAACATACCTCTTTGAACTAGTCTTGTGCCAATGGAAACATCACCAACCAAAAACATTTAGGCTACTGTATAATCGTAAATGGGTTCTTTTTAACCAAATGAAAAATCATCACTTATACAGAAGCACACAAATATATGTTAATATGTAATAAAGCCTTAAATCACTCCTAGTTGGCATGTTCAGAATAATATCACTGTAAATAAATACATTCAAGAGCTATTAGAGTCCAAGACATTTTTGCCCATCGGTAGTATTAGTTTAATGGGACAAACTTTCATTATATTCTGACATTTGGTACATACAGTACGTTGTTTATGCACTAAATGTCAGAATAAAAAGATGGTTTAGCCCTTTTATTTATGTATTTAAGACTTATTATTTAAGAGTGACCTTATTTAATCAAAAGTGCTGTTTAATAAAAACCATGTCCACAGATTTCAAAATAGAGCTTTTGGTCCTGAAGAGACAGTAGTTGTTGTTTAACACTCAGATATGTGCTTAGCCCTCCTTAGAATCCTTTTTTCCCCTCTAAGCTTGCAACTCCAGCATGCACAATGGTTTAATCGTATATTGTTCTCTGAGTACAACCCTTTACAAATCATATGACATAAAAAGAAAAATAAGTAACATTGTAAAGACAGTAATGAGAACTGTTGAGCTAAAGTGCCTCTTAAAGAAATCCTAATAAATTCCAGAATTTCTAGTCTTCTGGCAAGCTTTCCATTTAGAATAAAATCAATGATCAATGGTTGCAAACAGTCAGCATCAGGCTTGCATGCCTCCAGAGCAGAAAAAACTCATAGACGAAAGATGACATTTAAAGGAAAAAAGCTGACATTGACTCCATCACTGTCATTGCTTCTGCCATAAAGCAGCTTCAAATATTAAAACATTTTTCATCTGTGCTGCATTATTGGCACCAGAAATTGTTTTCTCTCTGTCTGATACTCACTTGAACTGCAGCAGAGCTCCCCAGAGACTTCAGATTGTTACCAAGGCCTCATAACATATTGGCAGTTGACGTGGTGGTGCTCATGTACACTTGCCACTCACAAAGGAGCCTCCCCCTCCCTGCACACTCTTAGGAAAAAGAAAATGCTCCGACAGGAATTTCAGTCAAGTTCAATGAGTTCACTGACTCGGATGTAGGAGTGGTGTGCATCATTTTGTGTGGCCTCCTGGAACTCAGTATGGGTTTGGGGTGGGTGGGTGTATTGCCTACACTTGTGGTTTTGTACCAGCGTATTAATAAACTGACCATTTGCATTGATTTTTTTTTTTCAAAATCTCTGTCCTCCTACTTTTGCATAAATGCCTCTTAATTCATCTCACATTCTGTGCTCAAGCTGTTCCCAGGTAAGTGTTTCACAATTCTATGAGAAAAGCAGCGCTCTTGTTGATCAGTGTGCTTACAATCTGTCACTAGGAGGGAGGGCAGATATAGATGTACCACGGAAAACCTTTGCTTACTATAGGATAATCTTGGCGTAAGTTTTTATGCAAACACACTAGTAGTATATAGGTCAGTGAGAACTGGTAGGCAAATAAACTATAACTAATGCACCAGCTCATCAACAGAAATTAGGCACCTAAACCCCTATTAGTGTTAAAAACACTGCTGAAAAGAATGAATACACTGCATTGTGCATTCTCTAACAAAAAACTTCACAAACCTAGTATGTCGTCAAACACTGGTACTCCCTCAGTTTATGAAAGACGATGCAATTAAATGCAGCTTCCCATCATCAGAAATTATTCATGTGTCCTCCTACTAGGAAAAAGACTCTCATGAATGCAGGCTTCTGTCAGAAGCACTTGCCCAAGATCTAACGTTTAGAAGGACATGGGGCAGCAGGACAGGTGGGGCAGCTCTACCTCCAGTCCCTTTGGTACATTACTACTATCACAAAGACTGGAGCCTGAGTCACCTTTGACTCATTATCAAGTGCAATAACAAAACAAAGCAAAGACAGGCAGTAAATTGTCTTCTGTTATTGTCTCTTCTGTTATACTGTCTCTACTCTTCTCGTCAGTGAATACACCCACTTGGAGATTCCAGGTGTAAAACAGAATGAATGCTGCTATTTGCAACTGTGTCCAGAAATTTTTTAACACCAAGGTCCCTGCCCTGTGACACGTAAGCAACATCACCCACCAGACCCTTTCAGACTATTTGCAGTTATGAGAAAGCAAAAAATTAAGACTCAGGCTGACAGGAAGAAAAGATTTGCTCACTGTTCACAACTTCACCACCTTCATCCACCTTTTGACCAACAGAGCCAAGGGACTGCTACTCAAAACATTTCTAGCAGCTGGGGCATGACAGCACACGGAAGCTGACAGTGGTCTCTGTGCCTGCAGTATACCTCAGCTCTTACAAGCCATAAACCACTGATGTCAGCATCCCACACACTACGAGACTGGGAATTGGCCTGCGATATTACTCCTAGTACTACAACGCCTGGCACCAACCGGTGTCGCATACGATACAACTGCAAAGCAAAATGTCACCCAAAGTGATTGCCCCACTGCTTGGATGGCAGTGCTGATGCATCTTGTGATATGAAGAGAGAGTTGAGGTTCTCACTGTGGTGCTGCCTCACCTCATGAGACAGACTTGTAAAAGTCTGGACAACCAAGAGACTTAAAGGAGTTTAAACACCCCTAAATCTGTCCTCTTCCAAAATAGAAACCCTGAAAAATCCATGCCCACCTTGTCCCAGGGGCAAACCAGCTCCCACAGATCAATCTGTATGTCCCCCATCTGCCTGGCCCCCAGGAGAAGGCCCAAACACTTATGCTACAGCCCTGTGACCTCTCACATGTGGCATTATCTTATTGTGCAGACCACTCTGTGAACAAAAGCAAGCCGCAAAGAGCAGATGTTGGCCCTGCTCAGGGTGTCAGGGAACCTCCTAGCTGTGGATAACAAAATTTGCAGGCACCAATGCCCAAACCTGCGACAGGATGGTCTGTTTTAGAAGTTGAGCATCTAATTAGAGCAAGAGGCTCTAATCTCAGCTCTGACAGTGACTGGCTCCCTTGACAGTGGCAAGTCTTTGTTTTTTTGTCATCTGTCCCAAACACAGACAGTTACTCACTTTTCACCAGAGCTCCTGGAGAACTGGCTAACTGCATGCAAGCCACTGACAGAGAGGAAAACACAGGACAGTGATGAGCAGTATCAGTTGAACTCCTACCATAAGAGAAGCAAACCAGAGATGGAAAAAGGTACATCAGAGCACTGGGTGGTGTAAGGAGCAGGAACGAAGGTGAGAGGAGAATGCTTTATGTTGCCAGATGGTTTGCTTTGTCTCAGTGGAAGACATCCAGCATTGCTCCACTTTGGGATCTGTTTTTTTCCCACAATGTCACTAGGACACAGTTTCCTGGAGACTGACAGCATTAAAAAAAATTACAGGGTTTCAGTTTATGAAAAGGAAGTAATCATTTGCCACAGACCTTTTGCTGGATATTATCTCATGAGTTATGACCCGTATCAGGAGACCAGCCGTTTGAGTCTAACTTGAAAAGCTAGTGGTTGATAATGCTCCCCATATATTCCTGCAGGTAACAAGTGATATTTAGCTTAGAAAGTATAACTTGGCTTACTGGCCCTTTTAACTCCAGTAACTGCCTGAGAGTGAATGACAGACTAGAGAGATTGTGTTGAAAACAAACAGAAAGAAAAATCAAATAAAAAGTATCTGTGTGGGTTGTTTTATTGTGAAAGTGAATGACAACATTAGGATTTAGACCTCCTAGTTTAACACATCCTGCCTTCCCTAGTTTAATAACTATACACACAACTAAAAGACAGCATATAAAAACATGTAGCGATTTAGTGGATCAGGGTTGCTGTATTTGGATTATCAGGGCATTTAGGGGAAAAGGAAAAAAAAAATAAAAGACCACACAGGGAGACAGCGCAAAGAGCCTCTCCACAGCCATCTGCTACAACATCACGTGGCTCTGTAAACTGACAGACACTCCTTTAGCAGGGCCCAGGCACGTCAGATGAATCAATCAATCAAAAAAATTCTTATGAAACTTAATCACAGAGGGTCGTGTTAGGGAGTGGGGAACAGATTAAATTACCACGGTATTAGATACGGGAAATGATTTCTGTCAAAACCATCTTTACTGCAATTATAATATGTTAATTATGTATTTCATTAAGTAAGTGGATTAGAGTCTGCACAGATGAAATCACGCTGAAGGCTTTGAATCATTTGCTGAGCAGTGTGGGAGGACTAGTGTGAATGGAACTCAGTTAATTTTGAAAACTTTCACATGCTAAACATGCTCCCCCCCCTCCCCCCCTCCCCCAGCCACAGGAAATAAATGCCTCCCAGACTGCCATGTAAAACATCCAAAGACCACATTAATTTTAGTGATGTAATCAGATCATGCCTGATGTGGTCCAGGAGCTTGTCAAAGATGCCATAAATGTGTTTGTGTATAACGAAACTACACTGAATCTCCCAGCCATAGAAGGAAGCTAACTTGCACAGGATACCAGCTTTCTTTTAGTCTGTGCTCCAGAACAGAGCACCACCCTGCACAGAGGCAAAACAAAAATCCCTCTTATTTTAGGTACTGCATAGCCATGTATGCAGCTACCAGCCATAGGCTGACTGCAACATTTAGTCTGCAAACACATTTAAATATCACAGCTCTGCAGTATCCTGCATCTTTTGTGCTCCTGCTTATTTCTCATCCGATGACCAAAAGGCCCTGGATTCATAGGAAAGGGCTAGTTAGTGATGTATGAACAGTAGCCCCAGTGAGCCAACAATTTGCCGTATGTTCCAGTGTACCTGAAGGGTCTCATGCTGGGTGAAAGGCTCAGAAAGTGTAAGACAGCACAGCTACTGATGTCAGTTAGACCAAACTGGTTTACACCATGGGAGGATCTGGCCCAATACCATAAACCTTTTGCTTTTCATAACAGATTATTGATGTATGTAGGTACAGCAAATAATCACCTCCACAAGCTACATGCAAACCTGAAATGACCATTTTCCTAGTTTGAATTCCACGTGAGTGAAAGAGAGTGTGTTTCTGTTTCACTAGTTGGATGTTGCTAGTGCATTTAATGCTGTGCTCTTGACAGAGAAAAGAACATGAAATAGAGGAAGATCATGGTAACCATTGTTCTCCTCGCTCCCCAATAAATTAAATGGCTCATTTTAGAGGTTTATCTCAGAAAGGCAAATTAATGAATAAATAAAAATAAATGTGTCAAGCTCTAATTAACAACAAGAACTGGGCATCTTGTCATGGGATTGCAGTCTTAGCAGTAGGTAACCTTCCTTTCAGGGGAGACTACCCCACATATTAGAAATAAAAGGACATTCAGTGTCACAAAGAAATAAATCTTCCAGCTCTTGCATATCCCTCTCTTCTGTGGAATAGCTTCCAGGGTAGGACAGTCGTTTAAAATACATGTGAAAAAATAACAGCAAAATAATTAATTTTAAAAAGGAGAACATATACAATATACATAAATTTGCCTCATCCCAATTATTTAGTTATCAGTAATAATCACAAGGGATTTAAAAGAAGGAAAGAATCTGAGACAGCATAACACCCTGCATGGAGTGAACGTTGGTGTAAATGACTGGAAAAGGTTGGCTGATTTGATGAAAACCCAATCAGACTCTCTAGGGAGATATTACTTTCCTCATTATTCCACTGATTGGCCTTATTTCATCTGAAGAATGCAGCACATTCTTTACAGTGCTGGCAAGCCTCTTTAACAATATCCAAGGAAAAAAACCCCATCACCTCTGTAATCGAAACAACAAGGAAATTAACCAGAGTCACTGTCCTCCGGGAACTGTTACAGACCCCCCCAAAATCTCCTGATGGATTGGCACAGTGAAGCTGCGAGGCAAAGGCCGTGGGATTTTGTCAGATTTGACACACAGCAAAAGCCTTTCATGAATTTGCTAAAAGCAACTAAAACAGCAGGCTCAAACCATAACTCCACCCTCTGCACTGGAAAAAAAAAAAAAAAAACAACCAACACTTGAGTTGTTTGCTTGTAGCAACCTAATCTTAACCAACAGTGACATAATTTACTAAGGGAGTTCGTTCTTGTGATACAAAATTTGTTATGCCCACATCACCGTGCAGGGCTTTAGAATAAAGCAGCAATTTCAAGTCAAGTACAAAACACACTTGTGAAATTCAGTCAGAGAACTGTGTTATCAATGGCCTCAAGCTTGCAGTAACTGTTAATTAAGTGTATTTTTCATTATTCTTTAGCAAAGAAGCAAGATTTAATGATGTAAGTTAACAATAGATGATAATTTAGAGTAGTGACAATAGTTTAATTATTCACACACATGTAGAAGTTAACTTCATAACTTATTTCTTTGTAAGAATAAGTTCATTTAAAATATTTTGAACAGTGCATGCAATTACCACATGCAGTATCTTGCCACACTGTTTTTGTGGATACAAGTCAATTTGCTACAGAAGTCTCCCTTCTGGCAGTAACGCAGAGAAGGAATTCTCAGCCTTAATTTTTTTTCTGTTTGGGAGGAGAACAGAATTTACTAGCAATAGAAAGCAGTGGGCCCACTAGGTTAAAAGCTAAGGTCAGAGTCCTCAAACAATGGACCTCAAGATTGCCTAAGCTATTTCCAAACCTTCCACAAAGGCCTTTGTTGAATTATGGAAATGCTGTGGCAGAGAATAAAAATACAGCTTATGACGAACTGGAAAATGATGCTCAAAACCTACTTGAATACCAGCTTCTGAATGCATTTGAATGTCTTGAGACCATCAATATCCTAAATTAAATCTAGATTAAATGTAGTGGAGAGCCTTTTGTAAGGAAGATGTTTCTAGTGTTTGTAATAGAACAATCAAAAGGGATATCAGTTTGACTCAAAGATTGTGAGTATCCAAGGAATTATAATGGTAATGCATTTAAATATAAAATGATTCAACAGAACCACCTATTAAGTGGGCAATAACGAAATAGTGATTCAATCTGTTCAATAAATTAATCTGTGTCAATGCTGTATTTTGTACATTTTGCGTTCATTGCAACGGTCAAGCCTGGGCACCCAGATAGTCAGCAATTTTAGACTAGATTTCCTAATGGGGAATGTGGAGATGTTCCTCAGCTATTGCTCAAAACTCTCAAAAATGTCTGTCCTACAAAGAATTAGAACTCAGTATGCCCTATCTAATTTTCAGCTGACACTGTGCTTTACTGTTTTCTCCAACACTGTGCCTGAAAACCTTCAGGGATAATACGATGGCAGCCTGATCTGTTGGCCCAGTCAGGCTGTTCTTTCACTCTGTTAAGATCCCATTTTAAAAGACAGATTCAAGACCAATTAAAGATTTTGTAGTGTCCTGCACCATGAAGAGCTATGAGGGTCTTTATTTTCAAAGAAATGTTCCTCCCTTCAAATAAAAAATAAGAAAGAAAGGAAAAAAAAGTCAAGGCAGATGCGCACTCTGACACCCCTAAAATAGCAGCTGAGGTAGTGAGAAGGTTAAGATTATGAAGATTACTCCCATTTTCAAGCACTCTCCTGCTCTTCAGGAGTTTTGTTTCTAAGCAAGGCCAACGTTTCTAAGCAAGTGAGGTCAGGGCCAAGCTATTTATTTAATTTAAGCACGTCTAATCAACACCCACATTTTGGACTCCCGTATCCCTGAGGACGCTCTTGGGAAGCCCCCTTGAGTTTTCAGTGGTTGCAGAGTAACAATGGAAATGTGGGAGACATTACATTCCTGCCTCTGAACTGGCTCAAACGTAATTAATTATGCCTTTTTCTCCTGCTGGATTCATATTGCTATGAAAGCCAGTATATTTGTTCTTCCAGCAAACACAAGACCCTTCCTTTTGTCAAGCTTATCAGAGTCACACAATTCAGCATTGAATCTTCTTGGAATGAACAAATACTCTGGGTACAATAGAGCCAGAAAATGTGACTACCTCAGGATATGCTTGTCCATCAGTGCGGTGGAAGCAAGGAGAGACACCCTGACCTTTGGATCTGTGTTTAGGGAAGCACCTTTGTCAGAACATGGTGCCATGTTCTGGAGCCAAACATCTGTTTCTTTATTCTAAAAACACTGCTCCTTTTAGCAATATTAAGCTCATTGCTTTGTGATTGTCTATAAAATTCTGAGGATAAGACAAAAATCACCGTTTTGCAAGTGGTGCTTATCGGGAGCTACTGAAACCACAATGATAGTTGAAAAGATGAGCTAAATAAATGACAAGACTGCCATACTATCAAGCAGCAGTTCCTTTCCTCTCTGGCCTTCAGAGAAAAGAAATTTGAAGGAAAAATCTCAGGATGAGTGGGAGTGGAGAACATGAGGGAAAAGAGATTCAGTACCACTGAGTACATCTCGAGGAGAAGACACCCGAAGCTCTGTGGGTTTGTGTATGTATTGTGGGGTCTGCAACCTGCGTGCTCCTCTTGCATAACTCTATGGTTCATCTTAAGACACAGAAGTTATCTATTCTTGGGTCCCAAGGGTCGATCACTTACAGACATACTTTCTCCAGCAGGCTTTGAAGGTCAAAGCCATCCCTGCATTCCTCCAGTAGTAATGTTTGCCCTTACCGCAATTACTGAATTGCAGGTGATTTAGAGTCTTCACCACTTCTTTGAACATAGGTCTGATGGTATTTTGCAAGCCTCGGTCAGCTCCCATGCACTCCTCCTTGCCTAGAGGCGGTGAGAAGGAGGCAGGCACAGTAACGACCCTGGACAAGATACCTTAACTTGAACTCAACACATTCACACTGTTCTTAGTCAGCTCACAATTCAGGCAGACCTTCCTCACATCTGTCTGGAGAAAGACTACATACACCTCCCCAAAGACATGTGATTAACCACTGACGTATTTATCAAAGAAAGATGCTCTTATTCTGGGGAGAAACAGATGTGAAAATGTATTCCAGGATTCTGCAAACCAGTGATCTTTCAAGACCACACCTTAAGCTACAACATCATGAAGGATTCAGTTGGACAAAACCACCCATTGCCTTTGATGAATCCAGAGTGTTACCTATCCCTTATTTATTGCACTTTTCACTAAAGAAGGCTGATTTTGTAACAACGGAAGATCGTAACATCTGATTACATTGCACATGACAGGGCTTATATCCTATCCACAAAATGTTTTAATTAAATATGGCAATCCTGATGTGCCCTCTTGATCAAAAAATTAAAACTGAGATAGGAGATCATAGTGCATTTCAACTGTACAGAATCAGAAAAACACATCCACAGCTTAGTAAATACAGCAGCTGAACTGGCTGTACAAAAGGCTTGTACAATTCAACTCCGTCCCAGTTTCTGAATTTTAAATTAGAATAAACCAAAATACATCAAATTAGAAT
>Ga0181612_122736_pt1 | contig 11356 bp, 8 predicted proteins | sample HoacroProtozoa21_FD_119630 | JGI IMG/M metagenome (GOLD analysis project Ga0181612, IMG submission 119630) | Hoatzin crop microbial communities from Cojedes, Venezuel. Combined Assembly of Gp0051906, Gp0051904, Gp0051908
AAGAACCAGCAGATGGACGACCACTATTTCGGTACCATCCCCGACAGGGTGCAGGCCTTTATGAAAGACCTGGAGATCCAGGCCCTTCAGCTGGGCATCCCCTGCAAGACCCGTCATAACGAGGTGGCTCCCAACCAGTTTGAGATTGCTCCTATCTTCGAGGAGACCAACCTCGCCGTCGACCACAACATGCTCCTTATGTCGCTTATGAAGAAAGTGGCACGCAAGCACGGTTTCCGCGTGCTGCTCCACGAGAAACCCTTCGACGGCATCAACGGTAGCGGTAAGCACAACAACTGGAGTCTGTCTACCGACACGGGCATCCTGCTCCACGCTCCAGGCAAGACACCTACCGACAACCTGCGCTTCGTAACCTTCATCGTCGAGACGCTGATGGCTGTATACAAGCACAACGGACTGCTCAAGGCATCGATCATGAGCGCCACCAACGCACACCGTCTGGGTGCCAACGAGGCACCTCCAGCAATCATCTCTTCGTTCCTGGGCACACAGCTGTCGACACTCCTCGACCATATCGAGAAGGCTGACAAGGACGACCTCTTCAGCGTGAAGGGCAAGCAGGAGCTGAAGATGGATATCCCCGAGATTCCCGAGCTCTTCATCGACAATACCGACCGTAACCGCACCTCGCCATTCGCCTTCACAGGCAATAGGTTTGAGTTCCGCGCCGTAGGTTCAGAGGCCAACTGCGCATCGGCAATGATCGTGCTCAACAGCGCAGTGGCAGAAGCCCTCAACAACTTCAAGGCACGCGTCGACGCACTCATCGCCAGCGGCAAGGACAAGAACGAGGCCATCGTTGAAATCCTCCGCACCGACATCAAGACCTGCAAGCCCATCCGCTTCGACGGCAACGGCTACAGCGACGAGTGGGTAGAGGAGGCAGCGAAACGCGGTCTCGACGTGGAGAAGAGCTGCCCCGTGATCTTCGAGCGCTACCTCGACGAAGAGAGCATCGAGATGTTTGAGAGCCTCAACGTGATGACGAAGAAAGAGCTCGAGGCCCGCAACGAGGTGAAATGGGAGACCTATACGAAGAAGATACAGATTGAGGCACGCGTGCTGGGCGACCTGACGATGAACCACATCATTCCTGTTGCCACCCACTACCAGAGTCAGCTGGCAAAGAACGTGAGCAGTCTCCGCGACATCTTCGACGCAGAGAAGGTTAACAAGCTTGCTGCCCGCAACATCAAGATCATCGAGGAGATTGGTGAGCGCTGCGACAGGATTGAGAAGGGAGTGGAAGACCTCATCTCGGCACGTAAGGTTGCCAACAAGATCGAGGGTGAGCACGAGAAGGCCATCGCCTACCACGACACTGTGGAGCCTCTGATGGACGTGATCCGCAAGGAGATTGACAAACTGGAGCTCACCGTTGCCGACGAGCTGTGGACGCTGCCCAAGTATCGCGAGCTCCTCTTCCTGAGATAACAGACTGCTCTTTTAATAAGATAAAACGGACAACAATCTATTTCTTTTATTGGTTGTTTAAGTTTGCGACGGGGAATAGCCGAGAGGCTCTTCCCCGTTAATCTTTTTACGTGGGGATGGTGGGCATCAGGTCCCACAGCTGGAATACTTTTCTGATGAAAAACAAAAGAAAAAGGAATTTTGTTGCGTCTTTGCGAAAAAAAGTGTAACTTTGCATCTGAATTGATAAAAATCGGATTTCACAAAGGATCGGATTTCAAAACAGAAAAAGTTGCAACGATGAAAAAAATTATTTCTTTACTACTATGCCTGATGGTGCTGGGCCCCGTCTTCTCCGAGCATCCGTGGAAAGCGAAGAGGGTGGCTTTCCTGGGCGACAGCATTACAGACCCAAAGAACAAAAGTGCGAAAAAACATTACTGGCATTACCTACAGGAGTGGTTCGGAGTGACGCCATACGTGTTCGCCGTGAGCGGACGACAGTGGAACGACATACCCCGACAGGCAACGCAACTGAAAGAGAAATACGGGGATAACGTGGATGCCATCGTTATCTTCATCGGCACCAACGACTACAATGCCGGAGTGCCCATCGGCGAATGGTTCGCCACCGACAGCGCAGAGGTGCTGGCAGCAAGGCATAAAGACCCGGCGATGGCGAAACGCCTGCACCGCACGCCTATAAAAGACAAGAACACCTTCAGAGGACGCATAAATATCGCCCTCGACTCACTGAAGCGACAGTATCCCACAAAACAGATAGTGCTGATGACGCCGCTGCACAGGGCAAGCGCCACCTTCGGCAAACAGAATATCCAACCGTCGGAAGACTACCAGAACTCCTGCGGCGAATGGATCGACGAGTATATACAGTCGGTAAAAGAGGCAGGGAATATCTGGGCGGTGCCCGTGATCGACCTCAATGCCGACAGCGGTTTCTTCCCACTGATGGACGAGCATGCGCAGTTCTTCGGCGACAGCATCACCGACCGACTGCACCCTAACGACAAAGGGCATGAGAGACTGGCAAAGACTATCTGGCAACGGCTGAGCGCGCTGCCTTGCGACTTCTAAACTCTGACACGATGGAAAAGAAAGAAAAGAATCCAATTCTCAGCAAGGACGGCGTGAGCTATGTGATGCCCTTTATCCTGGTAACCACCTGTTTCGCACTGTGGGGCTTCGCCAACGATATCACCAACCCGATGGTGAAGGCCTTCTCGAAAATCTTCAGGATGAGCGTCACCGACGGCGCACTGGTGCAGGTGGCCTTCTATGGCGGCTATTTCGTGATGGCAGTGCCTGCCGCAATGTTTATCCGTAAATTCTCGTACAAGGCGGGGGTGCTCATGGGACTGGGTCTCTATGCCATCGGCGCCTTTATGTTCTTCCCGGCGAAGATGTCGGGCAACTACTACCCGTTCCTCATCGCCTATTTCATACTTACCTGCGGACTGTCGTTCCTGGAGACGAGCTGCAACCCCTACATCCTCTTTATGGGGTCGGAGGAGACGGCAACCAGGAGACTGAACATGGCACAGTCGTTCAACCCCATGGGCTCGCTCATAGGCATGTATGTGGCGATGACATTCATACAGGAGAAGCTCAACCCCCTCGATACCGAAGGACGGGCACTGCTCTCCGACGAGGAGTTTGAGGCGATGAAACAGTCGGACCTCTCGGTACTCATCGGTCCCTACCTCATCATCGGACTGGTGATCATGGCGATGTTCCTCCTCATCCTCTTCACGAAGATGCCGAAAAACGGCGAAGAGTCGCACGACATCAACCTAGGAGCGACGGTGAAGCGACTGGTGTCGATCCCCCGCTACCGCAACGGCGTGATTGCGCAGTTCTTCTATGTGGGCGCACAGATAATGTGCTGGACCTTCATCATACAGTATGGCACGCAGGTGTTTATGAGCGAAGGCATGGGCGAGCAAGACGCCGAGGTGCTGTCGCAGCGCTATAACATCATCGCCATGGCCATCTTCTGCTGCTCACGATTCATCTGCACCTACTGCATGAAATTCACCAGTCCCAGTAAGATGCTGGGCATACTCGCTGTATGCGCCATCGTCCTCACGCTGGGAGTGATCTTCCTGCAGGGCCGACCGGGCATCTACTGCCTCGTGGCCATCTCCGCTTGTATGTCGCTAATGTTCCCCACCATCTACGGCATCGCCCTGGAAGGCATCGGCGACGACGCGAAGTTCGGAGCCGCCGGACTCATCATGGCCATCCTCGGCGGGTCGGTGCTTCCGCCCGTCCAGGCGAGCATCATCGATATGGGCAGCGTGGCAGGCATGCCGGCGGTAAACGTATCCTTTATCCTCCCCCTCATCTGCTTCGTGGTCGTGGCTCTCTATGGCTATTCCACATTTTATACCTTAAAAAATAAGAAATAAGGCAAAAAAATTTGATATTATATTTTTTTTCCGTACCTTTGCACTTGATTTCTAAGATATGGAAGAAAAGACTATCAAAGACACCAACAGACAGTTTGACGAGACCATCGCCAAATGCAGGGTGGTTTTTGCCAATAAACTGCACGACTACCGCGCGTCGTGGCGCATTCTCCGGCCGTCGGCACTCACCGACCAGCTCTTCATCAAAGCTAAGCGCATACGCTCGCTGGAGATAAAGGGGGAGTCGCTCGTGGGCGAAGGGATCCTGCCGGAGTTTATGGCGCTCATCAACTACGGTATCGTGGGACTTATCCAACTGCGCCATGGCTTCGCCGACACGGTGGACATGACTAACGAGGAGGCGCTGGGGCTCTACGACAAGTATGCCAACGAGGCCCTGGAGCTGATGAAACGGAAGAACCACGACTACGACGAGGCATGGCGGTCGATGCGCGTGAGCAGCTATACCGACCTCATCCTCACGAAGATAGAGAGGGTGAAAGAGATTGAGGACCTGGGCGGAAAGACCCTCGTGAGCGAGGGAATCGATGCCAACTACCTCGATATCATCAACTACTCGGTGTTTGGTGTCATAAAACTGACGGAAGGTGCTGAAGATAGTTGTTAACATAGCGCGACTGATGCTCGCCCTCACACTGGTGTTCTCCGGCTTCGTCAAGGCCGTGGACCCCAAAGGGACGGGATATAAGATTGCCGACTATCTCACAGCATGGGGAATGGGCAGTCTGGTGCCCGAATGGGCAACAATCGTCGCCGCCGTGGTGCTGGCGGGATTTGAGTTCATGCTCGGCATCTTGCTCCTCTTCGCCATCCAGCGCCGTCTGTGCAGCCGGCTGGCTGCCCTGCTGATGCTGGTGATGACAGCCCTGACGGCATGGATCGCCCTTACCAACCCCGTGAGCGACTGCGGGTGTTTCGGCGACGCCATCCACCTGAGTAATGTAGAGACATTCCTCAAGAATATCGTGCTGCTGGCATGTGCGCTCCTCGTGGCATGGAAACCGCTGATGATGACGCGGTTTATAAGCAAAGACAACCAGTGGATAGTCACTAACTATGCCATGCTCTTCATACTCATCGTGGCGGGCATCAGTCTGTGGCGACTACCGCTGATCGACTTCCGCCCGTATAAGATCGGGGCCGACATACGCAAGGGGATGGAGATCCCCGCCGACGCGCCGCAGCCACAGTTTGAGACAACGTTTATCATGGAGAAAAACGGGGAGCAGAAGGAGTTTACGCTCGCCAACTACCCCGACTCCACATGGACATTCGTCGACAGCAAGACAGTGCAGACGGCAGAGGGGTATGTGCCGCCCATTCACGACTTCACCATCACTATGGGCGACGACGACATCACAGAGACGGTGGTGAGCGACCCGGGATACACGTTCCTGCTCATCTCACCGCACCTGGAGACCGCCGACGACACAGAGCTCGACGACATCAACCGCATCTACGAGTATGCGGAAGACAACGGATACCCGTTCTACTGCCTCACGGCAAGCTCCGACTTCGCCAGAAAGCGGTGGACCGACCGCACAGGGGCTGAATACCCCTTCTGCACCACCGACGAGACGACGCTGAAGACAGTCATCAGGAGTAATCCGGGACTGGTGCTCCTCCACGACGGCACCGTGGTGAACAAATGGAGCAAGAACAACCTGCCGGACGAGGACGACCTCAACGGACGACTGGAGGAGATCTCCACCGGACAGGTGGACAAGGAGTCGGTGGAGGCCTTCACCACGAAGATGATACTGTGGTTTGTCATACCACTGTTCTTCCTCACCCTCGCCGACCGCCTGTGGGCATGGAGCAAATGGGTGAGAAGAAAAGAGAAACAGAATAAGATTTACAAACATCTAAAACGTAAAGGAAATATGAGAAAAAAGATTGTAGCAGGCAACTGGAAAATGAACATGAACCTGCAAGACGGTATTGCTTTGGCAAAAGAACTCAACGAGACCCTGAAGGCTGACAAGCCGCAGTGCGGGGTGATTATCTGCACTCCCTTCATCCACCTGGCATCGATAGCACAGTTCCTCGACCAGGACATCATCGGTCTGGGAGCAGAGAACTGCGCCGACAAGGAGAAGGGCGCATTCACCGGAGAGGTGTCGGCAGAGATGGTGAAGAGCACCGGAGCACAGTATGTCATCCTCGGACACAGCGAGCGCCGTGAGTACTATCACGAGACACCCGAGATCCTCAAGGAGAAGGTGCTGCTGGCACAGAAGAACGGTCTGAAGGTGATCTTCTGCATCGGAGAGAGCCTGGAGGAGCGCGAGGCAGGCAAGCAGAACGAGGTGGTGAAGGCAGAGCTCGAGGGCAGCGTGTTCAACCTCGCTGAGGAGGACTTCCGCAAAATCATCATCGCCTACGAGCCCATCTGGGCCATCGCCACAGGAAAGGCAGCCACCAGCGACCAGGCAGAGGAGATCCACGCCTATATCCGCAGCATCATCGCTGAGAAATACGGACAGGCAGTGGCCGACGACACCACTATCCTCTATGGCGGCAGCTGCAAGGCAAGCAATGCTCCTGAACTCTTCGCTAAGCCCGACATCGACGGTGGACTCATCGGCGGTGCATCGCTCAAGGCTGCTGACTTCAAGGGTATTATCGACGCATGGAAGAAATAATGAGACGATTTTTAACAATAACAATACTTATCGTTTGCTTCGCGGCAGGAGCCGCGGGGCAAACGTTTACCGACCAACTGCGACGTCCCAACTATAAGGACGTGAAGGTCACCGTAACACAGAGCAAGGAGATAGAAGACCTGGTGAACGGACCGAAGGAAGCTCCCGCTCCGGCAGTGACTACCACGAAGAAAGCCGACACCACCGCTCCAGCACAGGCAAATGCCGCGACGACGGAGAAGAAGGCTGGAGAGAGTGAGAACAAGGAGACAAAGGAGACGAAAGAGACGAAGCCCGCAGAACCTCGCACAGAGAAGCCGGCATTGGCGAAAGAGAAAGAGAAGAACAGCGAGGAGACGGAGGAGACGCCTGCCGCCAGCGACAACCACAAGAAGATGATGCGCGGCGGAAGGAAGATCACCGGCTACAGGGTGCAGGCCTTCGCCGGAGGCAACAAACGCAGCGACCGCGAGGCTGCCGAGCGCGCTGGCAAGAAGATCAAGAACATGTATCCCGACGAGGCTATCTTCGTGCATTTCTACTCTCCACGGTGGATCTGCCGTGTGGGCAACTACCGCACCATGGAAGAAGCGCGACAGATGCTGCGCAAAGTGAAGAAGCTGGGCTTCTCGCAGGCGTGCATCATCAAGGCGAAGATCACCGTGGCTTACTAACGACAATACATTAAACAAAATAAGGAGATTAACTTTTACTATTATGCCAGTTACATACTACAACAAAGGCAAAAGGCGCATCGGGTTTGGATGGATTCTACTCCTCATACTCCTGGTGCTGGCGGTGATCGCTTATTTCACCGTGCCTTCAGAAGAGAAGATGAAAGCGAGCGTTGAGAAATACGTGAAGATGGAGTTGAAGTCGAAAACGGCCAACAAAGAGCCCACCGACAAGGATGTGAAAGAGACATTCTATGAGTTTAACACCGTAGAATACGAGAAATTCCCCCTGTGGAGAGCCGGATGGCTGCATAACAGGTATAAGACGAGCGACCGTCTGGGATGTCTCGGCATCTTCGGAATAACCATCCCCACGGTAGACTTCTACGATTACATCTACCCGCTGGGACCAGCGAAACATAAATACCCCAGGGCGGGCAAGAGCAACCCTGAGGAGACACCGATAATGGGCAACAACGACTACGACACCGGCGTGCTGCCCGACGAAGACTAAAAACAAGACTTATGGCAGAACTACCTTCATTGGTTAAAGACCTGGCACTCATCCTCATAGTGGCAGGCGTGGTGACATTAGTATTCAAGAAACTGAAACAGCCGCTGGTATTGGGTTACCTCGTGGCAGGAACGCTCGTGGGCACTCATGTCCCCTACACCATGTCGGTGGTCGACACGGAGAACATAGAGATGTGGGCGCAGATAGGAATCCTCTTCCTGCTCTTCTCTCTTGGTCTCGATTTCTCGTTTAAGAAGATACTGAAGATGGGCATGGCGCCCGTCATCGCCTGCTGCACCATCATCTTCTCGATGATGATGCTAGGATTCGTGGTGGGACACGCCTTCGGGTGGAGCCAGATGGACTGCATCTTCCTCGGAGGAATGCTCGCCATGAGTAGTACCACCATTATATATAAGGCCTTCGACGACATGGGCATCCGCCAGCAGCAGTTCGCCTCGCTGGTGATGAGCGTGCTCATCCTCGAGGATATCCTCGCCATCGTGATGATGGTGATGCTCTCCGCCATCGCCAGCGGAGGGAGCGCCGACGGCGGTGAACTGCTGGGCAGCGTGCTGAAGATCGCCTTCTTCCTCATCCTCTGGTTTGTGGTGGGCATCTTCGCCATACCCCTCTTCCTGCGCAGCGTGAGGAAGCTGATGACGTCGGAGACGCTGGTGATAGTGTCGCTGGGACTGTGCTTCCTCATGGCAGTCATCTCAACGAAGGTGGGCTTCAGCAGTGCCTTCGGTGCCTTCGTCATGGGTAGCATCCTCGCAGAGACGGTGGAGGCGGAGCGCATAGAGAAGCTGGTGGCGCCGGTGAAAGACCTCTTCGGAGCGGTGTTCTTCGTGTCGGTGGGTATGCTCGTCGACCCGAAGATCCTCGTGGAGTATGCCGTGCCTATCCTCCTCCTCGTACTCACCATCCTCATCGGCCAGGCCATCTTCGGCTCGCTGGGTTATCTGCTCAGCGGACAGTCGCTCAAGTCGGCCATGCGCTGCGGTTTCTCCATGGCGCAGATCGGTGAGTTCTCCTTTATCATCGCCTCCCTCGGACTGTCGCTGGGAGTGATCAGCAACTTCCTCTACCCTGTGATCGTAGCAGTGAGCGTTATCACCACCTTCCTCACACCTTATATGATTAAGGCGGCGGCTCCGGCATACAACCTGATGGAGAAGCGACTGCCGAAGAAATGGATCACTGCCCTCAACCATATCACGATGAGTCATGGAGAGAAGAGCAAGGACACGAGTAACTGGAAAAAGCTGCTGATGTCGATCTCGGGCATCGTAGTGATCTATTCCATCCTCTGTGTGGCTATCATCTTCGTGATGTTTAATATGTTCCTGCCCTTCCTCGAGGGACTGATGCCTGCCAAATGGGCATCGTGGGCTTCGTATATCACCGCTGCCGCCACCATCCTCGTCATCTCGCCCTTCCTGCGTGCGATGATTATGAAGAAGAACCACAGCGAGGAGGTGAAGGCGCTGCTCAAAGAGAGCCGGATGAACCTGCTGCCGCTCATCTTCACCGTATTGGTGCGTCTGGGCATCGCTGCCTGCTTCATATTCTATATTTGCCAGCACCTTACTAAATTCTCCGCCGCACTCTTGGTTTCCATCGTCTTTGTGGCGATATGTATCATCATCCTCTCCCGCACGCTGAAGAACAGGAGCATTAGGATTGAGCGACTGTTTATACAGAACCTCAGGAGCCGTGACATCGAGGCACAGGTGAAAGGACACAAACGTCCGTTGTTTGAGGGCCGACTGCTCGACCGAAACCTGCATATCACCGATTTCGATATCCCCGTACACAGTCTGTGGGTGGGCAAACGTCTCAAGGAGCTCGACCTCGGCAAGAAATACGGTATCCACGTGAGCAGCATCCTCCGCGGCGGCCGTCGACTGAATATCCCCAGCGGCGACGATGAGATCTTCCCCCTCGACCGTCTGCAGGTAATTGGCAGCGACGAGGAGCTCACTGCCTTCAACAACGCCCTCAACACTGAGGTTTACGAGGAGGATGTGGACCTGGAGAAGCGTGAGATGAAACTGCGCAGCATCATCATCTCTGGCAGCAGTCCCTTCATTGGCAAATCGCTCATGGAGAGCGGCATCCGCCAGAAATACGGCTGTATGGTCGTCGGTCTGGAGGAAGGAAAGCAGAAGCTCTCGCAGGTGAAGCCCAACTACCGTTTCCAGAAGGGCGACATCATCTGGGTGGTGGGCGAAGAGGATTCGCTCAATGCTATCAGCTAAATCGGAAATTTACGGAATCTATAAATCAAGAATTTACGGATTTATAATGAAATATTAAGCAAGGTTCAATCGAGCCTTGCTTATTTATTTTCTTAGTACCACTGTATCGTACTACTATACGAGCTGCGCTTGTCGTATTTCAGAGCATCGGTAAGTGTTGCTGCGTTACAACGGAAGGAGAAGTTGTAACTGGTATAGGGCGAGAGCACCACGCTACACGACATATTGAAGCAGTGGAGGTCGCGGCTCAGCGAGGCGGTGGTCATACTCAGCTTCTTGTAGTCGAAGTCATAACCCGACGAGAAACTGATGTTCCATCCGTCGCTCACACGGATATTTCCGCTGATATTGAGGTTCTGCGTGAACTTATACGGATAGCGCATGGTCTTGGTGTTGAAGGTGCCGGAGGTGTTCTCGCGCATGGTGATACCATAGCCCACGCTCACGCTCCAGGGAATACTGAAGGCCTTATAGCCATCCTCGTCGGTCTCTGCCTTGCCGGCACTCTCCTTGCGCGCGCCCCTCTGCCCACGGATCATATCATCGTCGACATTGGTCTCCACGCCGGTGTCGTACTCGTCGTTGCTGCCATCGCCCTCGTCATCGTCGTCATCGTCTCTGTCCTCTTTATTGAAGAGTCCCTTGATCTTCTTGAGGATGGTATTGTCGAAGGTGAACGAGAAGTTCTGCGACATTCCCTGGAACCTTCCGAAGCGACCCTTGCTCCACTCCGTGTTGTTACCCACGTAAGGCTTGCCGTTCTCATTGAGCTCGTAGGCATAGGTGGCGAAGACGGCATTGAGACGGAACGTGTAGTTCTTCCACCATTTCAGACGCAGACGGGTGGAGAGGTCGCTCCACTGGCGCGTCTCTGCCGCCATATTATAACTTATCGACGCGCCGAGCTCATCGATGATGCTCACCTTCTTATATCCCGTGGTGTCGCCGTCGGAGCGGAACTTCGCCTCGATATTATTGCTCATATCGAAGGTGACGCTTCCCGTGCGACCCTTGCCAGGCACACCGTAGAGACCTGCCGAATAGGGCGAGTAGGTGACGAGCGACACATTACCGTTGGCGTCGGTCTTGAGGTAGGAGTCGTAGTAGCCATACGACTGCTTACTGAAGTCGGGCGCATAACTGAAGCTCACCGACGGGGTGAACACATGGCGCACAGCCACCATCCTACCGCCGAAGAGGAGTTTGTTGACCGACTTCACGGGCGTCCACATACCATACAGCTTGGTGCTCGCCGAGAGGGAGAGCGACCAGTTGTAGATATTATAGAATCCGTAGGTGGTGTCGCACACCTCCGTCTGCGATGCCTCATCCCACGAGCGCATAATGCGGTTGGAGTACATACGGTCGGTGAAAT
>Ga0181612_163990_pt1 | contig 11356 bp, 7 predicted proteins | sample HoacroProtozoa21_FD_119630 | JGI IMG/M metagenome (GOLD analysis project Ga0181612, IMG submission 119630) | Hoatzin crop microbial communities from Cojedes, Venezuel. Combined Assembly of Gp0051906, Gp0051904, Gp0051908
AAAGTCAGTGTATTTAGACTGTCTACACAGATGAATACTACAAGATGTACTAAAATATCCATACCAGGTGTATATAGTGCCCACACGTTTTCCCTTCTTTTCTAAGGTGGGATATATCCTTAGAGGAATGAAATCAGTCCCATTAGTACAGAATTATCTCAAGCCCTTTACCACACCCTAGCAGCCAAGTTGATGTAAAAGCTCACTGCAGATGAAAGAGGCTTTTTCATTTATATTATTTTCTTTCTACCCCTTTGCATCCTATGCTGATGAATCTTTCCTTTTTCTTAGACCAAGAACTTAACAAACACTCTGAGTATTTAAAGCATTTAACTCATTTAACTGGCAGTAGCCCCTTTCTTTTCTTTTTTTGCAGCTCACTTTACTTTCTGTCATCTTAATGAATTAAATTCCCTTACAGGGGTCTTTGGTAAGGGCACAAGAATAAGCAAAAGTGAGGTATGAAGAGTGGAGATGGAGCAGGATAGCTTACCACTGCCAGGAGGGACAGATCTTCCTGTGTTGGTTCACTGGATTTGATGAAACCATATTCTTCAAAGAGATGAGAGTAACTCTCGCTAATGAATGTCTTGAAAATGATTATTCCATGAACAGACGTGTACAGTGTAGAATAAGACTTGCCAGTTAAGTACATTTTGAATGTCAGAATCGCCCACGTTGAGGGCAGCTCCTACAGTGTTCTGCAAATATAAACCTGGAGGGCATTTCAAGGTATCTGCAGGTCTTGCCGTCTGTATGGAAACAAGCTTAAATATAACTGCCGTAACTGTCATGCACCTTATTCTTTAAGTAACGTGAACATGTTTGTGAGTAGCCTGCACAGACAGAAATTTCTTACAAGTGCTCATGTTTTTGAGTTAATACCAAGATTTTCAGTAAATACTGATACTTAGGCATTTAAATTGGTGTCCTGTTATTGAAAGTTTTGAATGCTTATCATATCCCAGTTCTGTCAAAAATGCCTCCCTTCCCTCAAATACAACTATAGAACAATTTTTCATCCTCTCTCTGGATTTTACTTCGTTACTGACTCTAGAGCTTCTCATCCTGGCAACGCTAGATTTGGGTGTAGAAGGTACCATTTACTATCTGTTCTCTAAAACCAGCAGTGACTGAAGCTTTCTTGTTTCCAAAGCCGGACAGATTGATCGGCACGTTTTTCACCCTTACTCTATTAATCTGTGCTTCACTTGTCTCAACGTCTTGAAAGTTATTCTGAGTTCTCAGAATGTCTCAATCAGGCACTGCTGAAATTGTGAACAGCCGCCACCATTGATCTTAGGAATTCATACAGTGCGGTTTATTGCCAGACCTTGAAAATCAAATTATTTTGCAGATGCTAAAGGTCCCACAGCATTTAACGGGACCACTCACTGAGCTGTCCCACAGTTCTTGGCCTTAACTTTCTCGTGTCTCTAACTGTGTACACTTTTCAGTGCATCACCTAATGCCCAGCCTGTTTAGAGGTGGCTGAATGTCATGGATGATGTATTGGTTTATGCACAGCTAGAAAGGACTTACATCCCCTTGTAGCAGTAAAGAGTTTTATGAATATGAAATGTTACAAGTGACTGTTGCTTTCAGTCTGCATACATATAAGCCTCACTGTTTCTAATGGCTCTCTAGTTGTAGCCATTTTATTACATGTGTTTTAATTAAAAGGAGAGGTGGGGAAATCTTGGTAAACTAGTTTACAGAATACAGAAATAAGCAATTATTTTGTAATTATATGGTACTTGGTAGATGCAAGAAGGTCCTTTTTATGATTTCTCCAATAAAATTTTCATGTAATTTTCAGAAAGTAAATAAACATGTCATTAAAATAATGACATTGCTATTGTCAAAATAAACATTAAAAACTTTTTTTTCCCCTGATTACTCTAAGACCTCTTCTGAAAGGACTAATGAAAAAAAGAAATAATAGCAATATAAAAGATCTGCTATCAAAACCTGAAGTAAATTACATGGGAAAAACAGGCAACTTAAGAAATAGAGGTGACAAAAATGAATCGGTTCATGTCTGTGTACTCATGTGCCATAGAGTCAGAATATATTTTCTGCATTATAATCTGAAAATATTTTTCATCTCCAGTGTGTCTGGAATCAAAGTCAGTCATCTGAATGTCTTTTTGCAGGAGATTATTTACATTCACCAAGTAATTATGTTTTCATTATTTAGTGGTTGTAGAGTTTTCTGCTTCTGATCTGTGCAGAACCTCTCTGAGGTCTGCAGCAACGACAAGGATGCTTAGCAGGCTTAGATAGCATAGATGTGGATACACTATCATTACAGAAAAAAATTAAGAACCTATATTGAAACGCAATATTTAGAGAAACATGGGCCTGACTATTTATATTGAGTTGAGCTTGGGGTGTTATCTACTTATGATTTCATCACATCTGACTATGAAATAAGACATATTCTTTGACTTGGGAACACCCATCCTGCTATATAACATTCATAAAATCGGTGCATGTATACCTGGTGGATCATATTATGGGAAATTTCTAAAGGGCTTGACTTTTTGTTCCTGTTGTTAGCCGTGAAAAATTATTTGTCATCTTTCACTGTTAGGTTACCTGATAGGGTTGGAGCTCTTTCAATGTATCAGACACCACAACTCTAAATGGTGGTTAACAAAGCACTGGGTAACAGAAGAAACAGCTGCCCTTCTGTGACCGTTGCATATGAGCAGTTACCTTTTTGAATACTGTCTGAAGGCTCACGGAGTTACAAAGACTGCCTGTCCAAACACCAAGCAGGAATAATGCTATGACTTCTACTGTGGGAAACAGGTGGCCAGATTCTTCTCAACTAGTTTTTAAAACAAATCAGAAAGATAATTTATTCTGTGAGTTTCTTCCACACTTCAAAAATATATATATATATTTTAAGAAACTTGCAGAGATACTGTGCTGTGTAATTACCTTGCCAGTCCAGTTTCTGTACATGTATTATGTCTCTTCCTTCACACAAGTTCTTTCCCCAAACCAGATTTTTATTAGCTTTGCAGTGGTTCCATTGCTACTTTGTTACTCTGGTTCCCTTGCGACTCTTAGGACAAATTTCCTCTTTCCTCTCCTGACAGGAGGCTGCCCTGTTTCACTTTCTGCCAGTGGAAGCATCTTGCGCTGTCACCATCTAACTACTGAGCTTTCTGCTGCATGACATTCTCAAGTTTCGAATCTGTCACTACAGTCTCGGTAGAGTATGCTACTAATTTTAAAACTTGCTGCTTTCTCTTTAGGCAAAGGAATGCTTAAGTAGCTTTTTTAAAAGTAGATTGTCACTGCACACAGTGGTAGATCTGATATTAGTAATTACCCTTCAGGAATTAGTCTAGTAAAACAGGGAAAAATCTATACTCTTGTCTGTCCTCACTGGAGGCTTTAAATATGCACAAGACTATCTTAATCTTCCTTTTCTGAAGATTTAGTGACTAGGCTTAATTGATCTTTGAATGTGAAGCCAAAATGAACTCTGAGCCCTCTCAGTTCAAACTTCTGTGCCTGGTTTTATGATGAATAGTGGCATACTACCAGGAAAGCTGAGACACTATGCTATTTAGGCAGCTGTGGAGTATGCAAGCTCATCTGTGGAAGAAAACGCTCTTTAGACTATTTCCAAAGAAAGTGAGGCTTAGAAAAATCATACGATCATATAATTCCTCTCTATAAATTTTGAATCTCTGGCTAATTTTAAAGGAATTTGATGGAAGAACAGTAGTCCCAATTAACTGAGTTCCTGAAGGCTTTCTAAAAATAGCAGATGGAAGGAAAAGGGAAGAAACCAGTACCACCAGTGCAAGTCTAACAGATAACTGGCCACACAGCTGGCTAAAACCCATCATCACAGGAATATTTGTCCGATACCGGTGTGGAATTTAGCCCTGGAGTGGGCTGCTGCTTTCCCAGCCAGTATATGAGCATTCTGAGCAACAGACAAGTTCCTCAGGGTCTGGAAGTCACAGGGCAACTGAAGGAAGAACCTAGGAATATTACATGTATGTGATTATGAATCCAGATCTCCCCGAGCTTTATTTAGTTCTGCTCTCCATGGAGTGGCAATATGCTATACAAATTTGCAGGGAAGTTACTGAATTTCAAGAATAATTACTGTGGTTTTGGGAAAGGGGTCGGTAAAAGCATGTGCTTGTCTGATGCTATGGTCTGTCATTGACTCTGAAGTGAACTGGATTTCTCTCTCTCTCTCATGCTTTACATAGACACTTCAGAGCCATTCCAGCTGAAAGGTAGGGTCCTCTTTTTGTATTAAAAAATAAGAGTATCCAAAGTGTCTTACTGCTGCTGGATGCCAAATCTAAAGGCACACACATTATCCAGTTAAATTCTGCCTTTTTTTTTCTTAACACAGAAGCTTTCACCCATGTTTGTCAGAAAGAGACACAAGCCAGTAATTCATTTATGAACTAACACCTAAAAGAACTGGTTGGGAAACAGTGTGCTCCATACACTTTCTTTCCCAGAAACAAGTTTCTCAAACACTGTTAGGTTAGAGGAAGAACTATTCTTTGACAGTGGAGCAAAGGATTAAACTATGAATCTCTCTCACCAGGAGAGGTAATACTTACTATGTTGGTGTTGAATATAATCATGTTGACAAATTTTTGTTTTAATTTCCTGTTGTTCAGAAGCTGAGGCAGAAAAAACATTGTGCTGCCAGACAGAAGATGGGAGACAAACTATTTTCCTGATTCTCTCTAGATTTGTTATATGTTTTTCACTGATTTCCTAATCACTTGGGAAGGCAACTAAGTATGAATTTGTGCACACTGCATGCCTGACTGTCAGTCTCAGATGACTACAGTATGAATTGGAATCTCGCTTACTGCATCACAAATCTGCCCTATTTACTTATGTTTTCTGTGCAAGTAGCCAGCCTGAAACGAAGTATGACTTCTCTTAATCAGAAAGGATTCTAGATCTAAGGAATATACTATCATATATAAGTGTAAATAACAATGAGAACTTTTCCTGCATGTGCTTTCAAAGTGTGATTTTGAGGGAAGGAGCTAAATGTTTCTGCTGTTGTAGAAATTAGTCATAGTTCTGTTAGCCAGCTGTATCTCTCTATAAACATTTATGCTGATATTTTCCTATGGAAACTGATAAACATCATTAAGGAGTTAATTTATTTTAGATGGGGGAGGGAGAAAATAGATTTATTTCTCCTAACTGACATTAAGCACTGGCTTACTATGAGAGGCCTAGAGCCAATATGAGCTTTTGATTGATTTCTTTATTTAACATATATGAATATATCAGTTAACAGAGGGTTGTACAACATAGGTTGCATTTAAAATATTTTTAAAAGATTCTATTCTCTACTTATCTTGCTGCATATAATTATTTTACTGGGATTCACTGTAAATGAATGAAAATGCTTGAGTGCCTGATATATTGCTGAATAGCTAACCTACCATGATCTTATAAAGCAAGTCATTAAAGATTGCAGTGAATTACATCTGAGTAACCTGGCAAATCCTAAATTATTGATACTTTCTATCAGGGTCTGAAAAATACTGCTACTAATCCTGCTCTCTGCATGAATAGAAACCAAGATGAGGTGAGTAGGAAGGCTGGGCAGAAGCATAGCTAGAGATACTGGTTTCTTCCATTCCAGGAAGGAGGCAAGACGGGGAGCCAGAAAGCCTGGGCTGCACCTCCTGAAAAGCTGAGGAATGTGATATTCTTCAACAGCTGTTTTCAGGACAATAAGAAAATGGCCCAAGTAATGCAGCAGTTTATTTAGGTGAGATAATATGGGCCAACTGAAAAAAAGCACACAGTGCTAACACAGCCAAGCTCTTTGCCACAGCAGAAATAGATATTTATCTGTTCATATTAATAAATAACTGCAATAAAATAACTTCTTAATTCATGTACTACCACATTAATACAATTCTAGATCACATTGATTTTGTATGAACAGAGGCCAAATACTTGCTATGGAGTTCAGCAGATTCTGGAAACACGTAGTCCAAAACGACTACTCAGAAAGCTGGAAGCTTCTCCTACAGAAACTAGTTAGCAGTAGTATTCATGTTGTTCTAAAAATTAAAACCAGTAGCTCTGTAATGATTAAAATGTAATTTCACCTTTTAAAATCAGATTAAAAAAACAAAGTACAGTAGATAAGTAATGAGAATTTCTAAGAGGGAACTAATCTTCCCAAAGTAATTCTGAGAAATAAATTGCATTAAAGACTTTGAGTTAATTTCTTGTACTCTGCCTGTAATCATAGGAACATGATAATATTTCATGTTCTACCCAAGACTACTATCATTTGCTGATTATGTGGACAAGAGAAGTACTTAGGTATGTTCCTAAGCTTCTGCTACTTAATATAAAACGAAGAATTTAGACATCTGAGCCATCAAGCATCCCATGTAACAATTAGACTACATGCCTCAGAGTGTTGCTTTGTAAATGCCTATAAGTATTTCTTTTAAATAAGGATGGAATAAATGTTTGGCATTAAAATCTTTAAACAAAGCAAACTTCCTGGAGAAGTATAAAAGTATCACTTTTATACAAAATGAATCTATAATTCTATGCACTCTCACCATACTTTGTCTGAGATGCATATAACAAGGAGTGAAGTGAAAGACTTTTAAAAACTCATTTGGAGTTTACAGTTACCTAAATATACCTAAAATATTGTTTAATCTGCTTTAATCTGTTCCTAAGCCTGTTAATATTTCTGGAAAAAAAATGGGAAGTTTGGGAGGATGTAGTTCCCTAAAATTAATTTTATTTTTATTTCCAGTAGAAAAAAAATTACTGAAGATTTGTATTAGAAATGAATTGTTTAAAAACAAACAGAAATGTCATTTGTGTGGATAGTCTAAAATATTAATGAAATAATATATTTTACATTTTTCTCCTTCTGTCATTTAAAATTTTGTATTTTGGAGACACTTTCAACGCTCTGTCCTCCTTTTTTTCCTTCCTTCATTCCTCTTTCCTTTCCTCTTTCCCTCCTCCCTTCCTCCTTTCTGATTTTTGAACTTCCAGAATTGCTTGGATCACACATTGTCCTTTTCCTCCATATCTTTGCTCCAGGATGTGACGCTTATGGAAACACGCCAATTACCATGAACACTTGACAGAGTCACTAGAATTGACAGCACTGAAGCTAGGTAGCATATTGGAAATGACAGTCATTGATGTCGTACTGGAGTGTTTCTGTACATTACAATAAAATGTTATTTGGGGAGACACTGTGAAGTGCTTCTACCACAGCATTTGCACTTTTTCATTTTTATTGTGTTTGAATAGCGTCTCCAGTGCCCGTGAGTACTGCATTAGGGCATTCTGTTAGAAAATAAGTGTACTGACTGAAATTGGAAAGGAAGCTCTCAATAGAGCAGTGCAGTTTCTTTAACCATGGGGAGTGACATAAAAAAGGCTGAATAGGAAACTCAATAAATTTTTGTGCTCTTTCTTTTTTAGGAGCCGAAGGATTAAAGCTGTCATAGTACTTAGAATGATTAATTTAAATAAGACGTGACCAATTAAATAAAAGAACATATGCATTGTTACTGAATATTAATGTCAATATGGCTAACTGGTCAAGAAATGAATACTTGACCAAAATAAAGGGTTTCAAATGTTTACCAACAACATGGTTACTGAAAAATAAATTCAGTAATATTCATGTTGATTTTCTTAACTTCTGCTCTGACTCTGGACTGTAGTGATCTGGTGCAGCTCCATGCTGAGGTCAATGGTACATGAGAGCAACACTACACAGTTTTTTCAATAAATTTTGATGCAGAGTGATCTGCAAAAAATGTTCAGGATTGAGAATATTCCTTTGGGCAAAAAGGCTTAGACTCATTGACTTTGAATGAATATAATCTGCTAAAGACTAACTGCATCATTAACACCCAGTTGTGCTATCGATTTCAAATAGACCGTGCCTGCTTTTCGAACACATGACTTAGCAGTACTTGACTGACCTTGCTCAAACATGCTAGTGTTGCGAGGATTTTTCGTTTGTTTTGAATGTACAGTGATTTTATAGTTCTATGGGTTTTACCTAAACAGGGCTTCAAAATGAAGGGTGAACTAAGTGCCATCTCTTTCCAGCTAGTTGCATTAATGTTTGCCAGGGTAGTAATTAAGGTTATGTAATAGATTTATCTCCATTTAAAATCAATAATAGCCTAGCATAGTGAGAGCTTTGCTTTCTGTAACATTCAGCTGTGTTTTCTTTTAAACGAGGGGTGTTCTTATGGACAATGGAGCAGAAGAATGGGTTACTTCTCTTTATTTTTTTCCTTCCTCCTCCTTTTTAATTAAAAATTGAAAAAAAACCCAAAACGTAGTTTGTGTAGCAGTCAGGTTTAACACCCACCTACCTCTATTGAGTTAAGAATGGTGCTTTGGTGCACCTAACAGGCACAACAACTCTGTGAAATCGATAGTTTCTGAAACATAAGGTCACTTGAGTTAACATTTAGAAATGTAAATGTGATGTTTCAACAACAGTGCATAAAACACTGATGGGTCACACACTGCATCAAGCGATGCCATCTCTTCAATCCATTGCCATAAAGGCAAATCACTGTTGCAGGAGCACAGAAGCACTTCATTGTTTCAGGTGGCATCATGTGTCTGACATGTCAAAACCATAGTGGTAATTTATCAGATTAAGAGAAGAATACAACGTCAAGAGCAAACTGAGATTCAGAAAGAGAGGAGAAAATACTATTTTTGAAATTTAACAATGGCAGACAACACAATGCGGAGTTAAAATGAGAAGTCAAGCAAGGCTGTGAAGCCACAATCTGGAAAGAAATTTGGACTATAAGAGCCTATAGAAAGTTCTTCATCATAGCCTAACATGTTTAATTGATCACAATATAAAAAGTGTGCATGTGGGTATGCTGAAACTTTTCATGCTTTGTCTCTGCTCATATAAGTTTCTTAAAACTTAGTCTGAGGAAAATAGGCTGAGGTTTTTTGTTTGTAAGGAGGTATTCGCTTGATAGAATAATACGAATATGTTTGTTAGCACCTTGGCTCACTCTCATTTAAAAGTAGAGTAATTGTAGTTTTGTTTTTTCTTTATCTTAAATATAACCTGGAAATAAGATCGACTAAATTAAGGTCTCTCTTTTTTAAACAATTTTAAAGTCATGTCCTTGCCATACAGTATACTTGGAGGGCATGCTTCATAGTACATGCATGTGCAATGTGAGTGTGTGAATAACCTGTTTGGGCTTATTTTGCAGAAGTCTGCAGGATTTGTGAAGCAGTTCTTCCACACTGCTAAGCAAGGTTAAATCCTCAGATGTAATATTTTGTTGGTTTTAGACACTGCACTTCAAGGAAGATATGGATCAACTGTAAAGAGTCCCAAGGAGATCAGAAAGAATAAACAGAGGTCTAGAAAATATGGTATCATTACCGAATGTGAAATAACTGGGGATAGATAGAGAAGCCTAGGCACCAGGATGGAAGAGAGGGCAGGGTTATGGGTGGGGAACTGAATTTAGTGCCATTTTTTTGACACTTTTAAAACCACTGCCAGCAGCCAGAAAAAAGGAAATAAAACAGACTATCTATACCCATGTACAAAGACTAGTGAAATTAACACCATCAAGGAAGATTCACATTAGACATACAAAGAATTTTCTAATGGCAATGACATAGATGTACTGACATTTACTACTTCAGGACATTTTAGAATATCCATCACTATAAACTGTTTTCTCTGAGGCAGACCAATATTGGTTGGAGATGATAATGTTGAATTGTAGATGGTCCTTTGGCAAGGGGGAGAAAGGACGGGATAGACTATATGAGCTGACAGGTGACCTCACGGTTAGAATCTGACAGTTGTTCATTTCAGAGTAATGTTGTAGGTGGGAAAAAATGCTTTGTGACTGCTTAAAGTGTGTATTTTCTAGACTGCTGCTAGCAGAGAAGAAAACTATCAACCAAAACTGTGTATTTGCAAGTTTTTTCCAAGATAATTTTTAAAAAGTGATTATCAAAACATGAGAATCATGGTTTGTAAAAGAAATGTCTGTTGTCCGCACCTGCTTTCTCCAGGCTTTCTTGCTGAAGCAGGTTATGACTGGATGATTTCTCATAAAATGTCAGTCTTGTAATTGTGTTGACGTAGTGGGTGGAAAAAAGTGTACCCATCCCTTTCAATATATTTTTAATTGAATTGCAGTACATAGTCTTGGGATTATGATCCATTAACATATGTTTGGTTTGTGTAATTTTGGTGGGTTTTTTTTTCTTTCTTTGTTTTTTTTTCTTTTTTAGAGAAAGCCAACAGATAATGAGTGCATAGGAAGATGTACTAAAGCTAATCTAGTTTTTGGTACCGGAATTTATGCTGAAGACTATTTCATGTATCAACTTGCTCACAAAGATTCTGCAGATCTGGAAACTTAGTTTTTATTTTTCTATAATACTAATACATGTAAAATACAGATAAAAGCTATATTGATTAAAACTTAACACATAACTTGAAGAATGCTAGTGTGGCTTTTGTTTCTGCTCTTCATTAAAGAAAAATACAAGGATGAGCTAAGGGGTGGGCTTGGAGCATACAAATGTCCTTTTGACTCTTGGTTCTGAGTTGTTTGGGAGTTTTTTGTAAAAAAGTCAGTTCAAACAAGTTGGGACTTAAGATGTGAAAGTGACAAATCTAATCATAAGCTGATTCAGAAAATGTCAGCAAAGGAAAATGACACTGTTGTTTACATAATTTATTGCTTTCAGTGTTCTTTTTTATCATTTTTATATTTCATTATGGACAAAGGGAATAAGCTGAAGTTCTTTGAGACTGAGCCCCATTTATATGATTTTCCTGCAACATTTGTGTAAGTGAACAGACTCATTCTAGCACCGGAGTCTAGTCCTCTGTGACCCATTCCACACAAGCAAATGCACAAGGCTCCTCATTACTTTGTCATACACTACTGGCAAAAGAAGCCCATAAATACGTGTGATATTTCTTAATGATTGCAGGTAAACTGTTGTGTAAATTTATGTTTGTTTCCTGTAGTGTCGTAGTTTAACCTGGCAGCCAGCAACTGAGCATAAGACAGCCGCTCAGTCACCCCTTCCCTTATCCCCCAGCAGGATGGGGAGGAGAAATGGACAAAAGGGAGAACTCATGGGTTGAGGCGAAGACAGTGCAATAAGGCAACAAAGGAATCACAGAATGGTCGGGGTTGGAAGGGACCTCTGTGGGTCATCTAGTCCAACCCTCCTGCTGAAGCAGGGTCACCTACAGCAGGCTGCACAGGACCTTGTCCAGGCGGGTCTGGAATATCTCCAGAGA
>Ga0181612_167737_pt1 | contig 11356 bp, 10 predicted proteins | sample HoacroProtozoa21_FD_119630 | JGI IMG/M metagenome (GOLD analysis project Ga0181612, IMG submission 119630) | Hoatzin crop microbial communities from Cojedes, Venezuel. Combined Assembly of Gp0051906, Gp0051904, Gp0051908
TGGGTGACCCACAGAGGTCCCTTCCAACCCTGACCATTCTGTCATTCTGTGATCAGAAATACACGGAGCTCCAGTTATAACTGTGTCGGGTGCAGGTGTCCCGGGGTTGGCAGCGGGGGGCTGCAGTGGTCCCCGTGGAAGGAAGCCAGAGCCTGCCCTGTGCTGGACACCTAGCCCCAGCAGCTCCACAACGGACCCACTGCGGGACACAGCTGAACCCCTCAGCCATCTGATGTGGGGCACTTCAGTGAAAACATATTTAAGAAAGGGCAGAAAACTCCAGAAGAGGAGGAAACAACAGAAGGGATAAGAGAATAACAAGGTCAGAGGAAGAAGAGGGGGAAAAGAAGATGCTCCATGCTGGAGCAGCTACGCTGCAGCCCACAGAGGACCCGCGCCACAGCAAAGGAAAAGTGAGAAATGAGAAGGGGCAAAAAAAAAAAAAGCTATGCTCTGACTCCAACCCCCTGCACCATCATTTGCCTTGCTGAAGGGACTGAGTGTGGTGTCTGGAGTGAAGCTGCGCCTGGGAAAGGAGGAGGGATGATTTTCCCCAAGTGTTTTAATGTTTGCCTTTTTTGTTTCCGGGTAATTAAATATTTATGTTAATCTGCAATAAATTAAGTTAAATTCCCCAAGTCGAGTCTGCTTTACCCATGACAGCAATTGGTTAGTGATTTCCCTGTTTTCATTTCAGCCCAGGAGCTTTCTTGGCCCTGTTTCTCCCTGTTTGCTCCCCATCCCGCTGGGGCAGAGGGGCAGGTAGTAAGGGAGCAGCTGTGTGGGTGCCTGGCTGCTACCCAGGGCCATCCCACCACGGGGACATTATAACATTATAATGGTCAAACTCAACAGCAACATTGTAATATTTGACCCAATTTTCACATGGGTGAAACTTACTATCCTTAAAATGTGTGAATTTATTACCAAAACTATTGCCATTCAAGATGACATATTCTTCAGTATAGAAACAAAATACTAGATAACCAGGTGTGCTTGTACTCACTTAGTAAGAAATCTTTATTTCCTGAGCCGTGACTCCAAGTGCCTGAACATTTAACTTCCAATTTCTTCACAGTAAACACAGAGCATCGGCTGCACAGAAAAGATGCGCATGTAGAAAAGTGCCTGTGACAAACATCTCCAAAAATCATCCAGGACACCTGCCCACTAGCGAACTGGATCTTTTCACTAGCCTAAACTGACTAGTTAGTATAAATAATGAACACTAAGTGGGCAGCTTTACATTTCTACCAGTTTGGCATAGGCTTCAACAAGCAACATCAACATGCAAGTACCTTGTTTCTAAATTTTAATAGGTTTATGGATTGTGAAATAAAAGGCCGTAACTATACCAGAGCAAAATTCTAGCTAACTGAAGCATCACTTGTTTAACATCTACATGGAATACTAAGGATGTAATGTAAGGATGAATTCAACTTTTACATAAAATCAAAGAAAAAGACTGTTTACCACTAATTTCTTTTGAGAAGTGGTCTTTATGTCCAGGCACACTGTGGGTATGCATACATCACTAAAATTGGAAGTCAAGATTTACCAGACTGTACCTAGAAAGCACACACATCTATTTTGCAAGTACAGATATGGAGAATCATAGAACACTATAGGCCGGGACACCTGGAATTTATCTCATCCAATGTCCTGCTCAAAGCAGGGGCAATGAAATCAGTTGCTCAGCAGCTTACACAATCAAGCTCTGACTATCTCCAGGACTGGAGATAGTGATAAACCTCTTAGAGAGTTTCACTACTCTAATGGTGAAAATATTGGTCCTTATGCCTAGTAAGAACAAACTTCCTTTGCTGCAACTTGCAATTATCGTTCCTTCTTCTATTGCAAGGCTGAAAACTGGATATGGTACTTTAGACGTGGTCTCCAGCTGAACAGAAGGAACGATTGCTCCGCTTAATGACCTGACTATACTTTTGCTAATACAGAACATTACACATTTGGCCACCTTCACCACAAAAGCACACTGCTAATCCATGCTCGCTTTGGTGTCCACCAGGACCTCTAGGTCCCTTATTGGAAAGCTGCTTTGTACCCACTCAACCCCAGCCTGAGTGGAGGGGATTTTCCCACTCCACATGCAGGAGACTGTGAGGTTCCTGTCATCCCATTTTTCAGGCTTGCTGAGGTCATGCCTTTTGTCATATCAGCTGCTCCCCACAATGAGATATCTGCAAATCTGCTAAAAGGGCACTCCATCCAATTATCCACATCATTAATATAGACACTGAACAATACCAACCCAAGTATGGCCCATGAAGAATACTGCTAGTAACCAGATATCAGTTAGATTTTGTGCTGCTGTTGACCACCCTTTGAGCCTGGCAGTCCAGCCATACAAGCACATATGCACCTACCTGGTGCTTATTTTGCCAATTTGCCAATAAGGATACTATGGGAAACCACGTCAAAGGCCTCGCTAAAGTCCAGGTAAACATCCACTGCAGTCCCTTCATCCACTAGGCTAGTCAGCTCATCACAGAAGGTCACTGCGTTGGTCAGGCACGATTTACCTGTGTGGTAGAACTGTGCAAGGTGCTCCCAACCACCTTCTTGTCCTTCATATGCTTGCACGTGGCTTCCAGAAGAATCTGCTATGTAACCCTTCCAGAGACTGAGATTATGCTAACTGACCTATAGTTCCCTGTATCCTCTTTCTTGCCCACCTTGAAGATGGGCATGATATTTACCTTTTTCCAGTTACCAGACAGTTCCAGTTATCCACCTCATTCATTTCAAACTGTAAAAAAGGTGATAGCAAGATAGGATACAGGTATGCAAATAAGATACAGATTATTTAGAAAATGGTATAGGGTACAACACACCATGTCCCCCTATATTCCAGATATCAGAATTTTAAGATCCCCAACCAAGATCAAAGGGAAGCTAATGCCTACATACACGTCGTTTACTTACAGATGAGCGAATCTCTCTTCTGCTTTGAATGACAGCCCACACACGTTCATACTGATTAAACACGTACCGATGTCAAAATATCCGTCGGTGTCTCTCACGTGTCACTGACCCTTTCTTGTAGAACAATACACATCAGATAAGACACTCAGAAATCTTGATAGGTAGACATCTGACTTTTGAGAATAACGTCAGAAACACTAGTTCCAATACTGATTCTCCCTCCACAGGGGACATAAGGATTCTACACTATTTGTTGACATAAAACATGATGGCAGTGGTGTCTATGTCTAACATCAGATAGGTCCACATACAACAGCAGTCAAGCACAAGTGATGCTCACGCTAGGCTCTGCAGAGAACTACTGATCCTATGTCACTGACTTCTGATTGTGAGGCCCTGGAGAATAAAACAATAGCAAAGTAACAGAAAAGGCAGAATAAAATAAGCAGTTTCCCTTTTAGGAAGTCATCCCATTAAAGGTATCATCCGCTTCAAAGACAGGCTGACAACTCAGCAATACCAGTAAAGACTGTTGTTGTTACAGAGTGGCTGGAAGAAAACACATGGAATTGATAAGTGGTAATCCTGAACAACGAATAACTGCAGATACTGTCTTAGCATAACTTTGATCATTATGCAGGAATAAACATCCTGCAAGCTGAGAGAGATGAACCAATTCTTCCACTGGAGGGACTGTGCTATCAGTGGCAACATTAACATTACCATTACGAACTTGAAATGGAAGTGAGAGGTACTCAATCCTCTTAAAACGAGGATGGAAATCCACCTTGAATTTCTTTCCAGTATTTGAAAACACCATAAACACCCCTTCCCTTCGCGCAGTTATGGAGGAAGAAGTTTTAATTTCTCAAGCAATGACTCAGGGGGGAAAAAAAAACAACACCAAAACAAAACACAAACCAAACAACTTTCAACACTCATCTCATCTCTTGAGAAAGGTCCCTGGTGGTGGACAACCGAAGAGTCTGAAACTACACAGTAACTTCAAATACTTACAAGTACGCTCTCTCTACTGAGCAAATTCTTTACAGAAGTGGTCTAACTTCCTGAAACAAACCCTCTCTCCCAAACAGGGATTATAACTGGAAAAGAAAAAAAAGGGGGGAAAAGAAAGAAAGAGAGAATTGTACCTCTTGGATACACCAAACCTGCTACTTTAATACAAAAGGCTTAGGAGACCAAGCATTTCCATCACTAGAATCTCTGGTACTAAAAATTTAATTCTCAGCAGAAACGAGCAAAGCTCCTCGGTGTCAAAAACCAGCATGACCTCAGTACTGAAGGTAAGGGAGAAAACAGGCTCTTTGAACAGATTCACTAAGCTGAACTGCTGCGAGGATCTCGGAGACATCACTATTTAAGCAGGCGCAGACAGGTATAGGCACTATACAGAGGGAGGGTGTGATTGCAGCAGTGTGTTTCCATCTGAGTGCTAACGGTACAGGAGTATCAACAACACAAAAACGAGCTATCACTCCCAAAGGGAATACAGACATGCAAGAAGAATTAGAAAACTTGTATGAAGAAGCTGAGTAAAGGAACTGAAACCATTTACCTACAAGCCAATTTCACCAACATAACAGTGGAACTACAAAGTGGAAAATCCAAAATGAACAAGCCAGATAGCAATGAAATCATACAACTGATTTAACATAGACATGCTAAAGAGATTTAAAGTATTCAAAAGTAATGTATGTTTTTATATATACACATATGCATACGCACACACACATAAACATGTTTAATAGAAAATAAACAGAAAAGAGTGTCCTGACACCTCCCCAAGTTTGAGAGTCAGACTCACAAAGGAAATTAACAGGTAGCGGCAAATGCCTTGAAAGCCTGAAAATAAGACAGGAGGAACAAAAAGAATATTAGGGCAACATCAGGATTTCCAGGTCTAACTGAATGCTACATTTGGGAAACTGAAGGTATCTATATAAATAAATGAAAGTCAAGTGACCAAATAAAGATCTGTCACAGCATAACATCAGGAAAGGTGTAATACTTGCAAGGCACTTACGCAAACTAACTTTTACAAGGTTGGCATAAGGAAACTGAATCAATGGGGACTCCAAATTAGTGGAGAAACATATAAAAAAAATCAGATGCTTGCTCTATATTTACTTCACAAACTTTGGAAGTGTTTATGATAGCATGAGTACTTTAATTACACGGAAAGTAATGGGAGACTGCTGAAATCTGTAATGCCCTACTAATGCATAAGTCTTCTGTAATAAACTTGAATACTCAAAAGTCAACGACAGCATTCACTCTCCAGTATGCACAGATCTACTGGGTTTATGTGCCCGGTTTTGGCAGTGGGGGGCTGCAGGGGTGGCTGCTGTGAGAAAAGATCAGGAGTTGCACCACATCAGATGGGTGGAAGAGCCAGGAAGGAAACAGTGAAGTCGAGACTTGGAAGAGGAGGGGCAGGAAGGTGTTTTTTAGTTTTGTCTTTGTTTCACCAGCCTACTCTGCTTTTAATAGGCAAAAAGTTACATTATTTTTCCCCAAGTTGAATCTGTTTTGCCCATGACAGTAACTGGTAAGTGATCTCCCTGCCTTTATCTCATCTATGAGCTTTTTCTTCTCATAATCTTCCCCTGTCCAGTTGAGGTGGGGGAACAAGACAGCAGCTTGGTGAGCGTCTGGCACCTGACCAAGGTCAGCCCACCAAAAGAGGCTGTGAAAAAAGAGCTTCTTTCACTATCCTTGTTCTAGTAGTATCTGCATGAAATATGAAAACTGATCAGAATTTAAAGGTGAGTCAGACTCAGTGTGGTTCACCCCATTTGCTAGAGGTTAAACATAGTTCATATCTTCCACACCGCCCAAAGACAGCAAAATATGATGAAGATGGCAAAGACTAGAATGGGAAGGTTGTGAAATTAGAAGGAAATAAACCTTGCTGAAAATAAGTGGGAAAAATTAGATCATTTAGACAAGAGTAAGTCTAAAGGCTACTGACTGGTGTTGGACAAGCTATCATCTCAGATGTATTGTGTGCATTTAGGGGAGCAGAGAAAGAGATCTTTTGTAACACCTAGAAAGCATATAGTGATAACTCAGCTACACCAGATTACTACAAAAGAAAAAAAAAATTGAGTTAAAATTTAGATTTTTAACAAGATGTAAATTTTTTTAGCATATAAGATTTACATCCAATACAGAAAAGTTTAAAAGACCCCACAGGTCTAAATTTTAAAATCTAGTATGCATTTTGTAAATTGGTTGGACAGACAGTGCATGAAGAACTACAAAGTGTAGATCAAAATAAAATGGCTAACTATACTCTGAAAATTTAAACTGTAAGACTAGAGAGAACCTTCAGGAAACTTGGACAGCAAGACTATTGAAAAAAAGCTAACATGAAGATGGTCTGACCTGAATTGAAATTGAACTGTAAGCCAAAGGCAGAGCAGCTACAGAACCGTCATGCAGACTGAACACTCTTCTTGCAGTTAAAAAAAGATCAAGTGACAACATAAGGTTCACCACAAACTCTCATACAGATATGCCTACATATTGATTAATATTTTAAATGTACCATTACCATCTGTAACATAATAACTTCCTCAGAGCCGTATTTAAAAATAAATGATAGTCATGAGCATTAGTTCAGTGCTTTGAAACACAAAAACTTTGTACGTAGGTGTTAGCATTAAAATTATAAAGTATTTGAGAAAAACGCATCTAGCAAAGAAACTAATCAACATTGGAAAATAAATCTGTAATAGAATCAAAGCCAGTGAAAAGGTGGGAGACAAAACAGATCAAAAAGATCTGTGTACTGAGCTCAGGGCTTGGAAAGGTAACTGTTATACTTTTATAAATAACCTTACATTTGTGGGAATACCATCAAACATCAGCCTTGCAGTCAATCTGGACCTAACGCACCTGGACTACGGCTGCTCCCTGGCAAGCCTGCACGCTTGAGGAAGAAAACGAACATAGTGCTGGCAACGGTACAACAGCCACTGCCATACCTGACACACTTTCATTTTAGTTTTAACAGACAAGGCGAGTATTGACACCATTGACTGTCAAGCCAGAAGAGAAACAGTCCAGTCCCTGACACGCAGAGAGCATAAGCCTGGGCAGCTGACAGTCTCTCAGCACTGGTATGTCCAGTAAGGACTCGTCAGTAACACTGGAAACAAAAGCAGACAGGTTCCAGTTTCGGAACTGCCAGTGTACTCAGTGTAGTTTTGGGGTGCAATGCTTTGGTTGTCTGAAAGTCCACTCTGGACTACTATATTTTATGCAATATTTTTGTAGCTAAACATACATGGGAAGCCCAATCGCTATAGAAGAACAAAAGAACTTGGGTTACTATCAAGGCTTATACAATTGGAAAACTTAGGTCATTATTTAGGCTAGAAACCTAAGCACACTGAAATACGTTATGCCACTCGGTGTTTCAAGACAGAATTACGGTAGAATAATTCAGGTTGTAAAGGACAGCAGGTGGTCATGTATTTTAACCTCCTACTCAAGGCATGGTCATCTATGAGATTACACCAACTTGCTCAGGACTTTATCTAGTCAGATCTTGAAAACCTTACATTCAATCAAAACCTCTCATTTCTATTTATATCCATTATTTCTCATCCCCCCACCACCAAGAGTCCGGTTCCTCTTCTCAGTAACTACCTCATAGTACGGGAGAGCTGCTGTTAGGTCCCCCCAAAGCCTCCTCCTCTTCAAGCTAAAGAAGGTCCATTCCCTCAGCCTCTTCTCACTGGGCCTGTGCTTCAGGCCACTAACCACCTTGGTACCCCTCCAAGGAACTTGCTTGTTTATCGATGTCTTTTTAGTACTGGGCAGTTGAAAGCTGGATAGAGTATTCTTGTATGTGGTTTAACAAGTGCCAAGCTGGAAGAGATCATCACTTCACAATAAACTTCTCCAGTGCCAGGATGCACCCCTGGCTCACGTTCAACTTGCTGCCTACCAGGGCCCTCCAAATCCTTTTCTCAAGAGCTGCTCCCCAGCCAGTCAGACCCTAGCCTCTATTTTTCCAAGGGGCTCTTTATTCCCATTCTTCTTACTGAATCTCATAATCCTCCTGCCTGCTCATTCCTGCAGACCAGGTCACTGTGCGTGGCTGCTCTGCCCCTGAACATATCAACTGGTCCCTTTAGTTTGACATCACGTGCCATCTGAATGAACGTGGACCACGTCACCTCCATCCAGGTCATTGATAAAGATGTCAAACAGGACTCCACTTGTTACAGGCAATTGGGTAGCGATCAACCCATTACTCACTACCCTCTGAGCCTGATCGTGCAACCAGCTTTCTACCCATCCGGCTGCCCAACCACTTCGACCATAGCAGTCTAACTAGAATGACAAGAATACTGCAGGAGACAGTAAGGAAGGCCTACCTAAAGGCAAGGTAAATGATATCCACCTCTCCTTCCTCACGCACAAATCCAGACATCTTCTCACAGAAGGCAAATGAGGTCAAGCATGATTTATCCTCGATAAATCCACGCTGACTGTGCCCAGTTATCATCTTGTCATTGACATGCATAGAAATGTGTTCCAAAAGGATTCAACCCACAACACTCCTGGGGACTGAAGCGAGGAGCACCAGCCTGTAATTCCATGGCTTGTCCTTTGGCCTGTTTTAAAGATTGTGGAACATTTGCCTTTACACAATTTATTGAGACCCCTCCCCGACTTCTTTAGTCTTTTAAAGATGATGCAAATAAGCCTTCCAGCAGCATCAAACAGCAATCTTGGCACCCTCAGATTCATCATGTGGTCTTGTATGGATTGAGTTCTTTCAAGTAATCCCTGACTCAACCCTCATGCAGTTCACCACTGGTAGTTCTTCTCCTTGAATCCTTCCTCTGCTCACAGAGGCCTGGGAGATCTTCTCAAACACCTGAGCAGATTGGCATAGCACAAAAAGACACAACATTTTGTTCAGATGTGTTATCTCTCTATTTGCATACTGTGGGAGCATGTAGGAAGCCAAGTGGGAAGACTGAAAAAATTGAGTAATCTGTCTAGAGGATCAACACTAGTCTACATTTCACTTTAAAAGTTCTTGAAGAAATCCCTCAGTTCCACAAGAAGGAACGGAGAAAAAACCTTTTTTACTCCTTTCCTTAATACTTGCCAAAGATTGCGAATCTTTAGAAACTGAAGCACATTTTTAGCGAGTTTATAAAATCGAAAGGAAAATTCAATCCTCATTTACTACTTCTGTCCAAACTCTGTTTGGGAAATAGACATTTTGAGCAGGAAATAAATGATTCCTGAGTGTCAGCATAAGCAAGACTAATTTCATTGTACAGTTCATGACAAAATCTGTTTTACAGTAATAAAAATATCTTTACAGTTCTAAGGTTATACCTTTTATTTCCCTCAGCACTGCTGTTTAAGGAACAAAGTAATGTGAAAATTAGCCTTTCTTCCAAGTCACTCGTTAACTAGAACAGTTCCCTGACACTCAGTTCACCCGAAAAATTCACTCCACTCACTAAAACTAGTACCAGGAAAAAAGGGACAACGATGACAAGTTATGCGAGATTAATGATAGTGGAAATAAAGCATTTTAAAAGCAAATTCCGTCCAAGAACAACACTAAAAAAAATGTGCAAAGTTCAGGACTTCCTAATATTTGGGTGGATTCATACTGAATTGATTCTCCTTTACTTACCATACGCTGAACATGTGCTCACATTATTACAATACCAATTGTGTCTCATTTGGTGCGGAGACTGATGAGTACTACAGGGGGAAAAAGCCCATAGTGACAGTAATTACTAATACTGCCCAACTGATGTAGATTTTTATTGCAGAAATTAAAGATGCATCAAGAATGAGCAGAAAACTGAGATTAGTGGAAAAATACAGTCAACATGACAGCTATGTTTTTTCTAGAGAGATTCTGTCAGGTTTTGATGGTCAAATTGGTTTCCCTACAATTTCTGATGTCCACATTTTTCTGTTGTTGACCTGACTTCTGGCCACTCAGCAGATGCACAAATCATTTGCAGCTATCAATTCAACACAAACTGTGCTCTGAACACAAGGTATTACAAGAAGTCCGTGAAAAACAGGGCTCCTCTTGTTTCCACGTTAGCCATGTACATGAGTAACTGGGATACATATATGTGTGTGCCTTGGGGCACAACCTGTTGCACAAAACTGAACTTGTGCAATTTAAATCATTCCAACATCGAAGGTGACATAAGAACTATTATGCTACTCATCTCCCAACAGCCCACCCAACGCTCAAGGGGGAAAAGAAAGGAACTGTGCTTAAGGAAGAGGAAACCAGCCCAAAAGAACACAAATTAAGAGATAAAATACTTTGAAAAGAAAAACCATCCATTTTAGCTACCAACAAGTATTGTACATGAGGGTGATGTTAATAATTACCAATCATTTCCTTCTAATAACAATACACCTCTAATGCCTTATACTTCATGTTTCACCTAAGTTCTTATTCTCTTGATTTAATGTTGTACTGTTTAATAGCACTTTTCAATGACAAAAACCCTCATGTCATAGACAAAAGTTCTGAAAATAACCGAGATGTTAATTCAGAACATGTTAGAACAAGCTAAAAGGGAAGCAGTTTCCTACTGGAAACTGAATCTGTCCATGGCAGTCACAGCAGTTTTGTGGCTTGATGAAGTACTAACACAGTGTCCCTCATTACTTGTTACTCAGTTTTATGACGCAGTTAGTGTACAAGGGATGCAAAGTATCAGCTACACCTGGCAGAACCTTGACGACTTACCTTAGCATTAATGGAGATCATAAGCCACCAAATTCAAGCAGTCATGTTCTGTCTTTTCAATTACAAAATACCTCACTAGTTACTCTACTGTGTGCCAACCTATTGCCCAATTCAGTCAAGAAAGTGACTTCCACAAATTAAAGGTGGGCTTTTTACCAACCCTCCCATCACTCCAAAAACATGAAGACTTAAAAGAAATTGTTCACATGGTAAAAAGTTTTGCAAGCTAATCACCATTTCTATTTGCAATGTAATACACATGAATAAAAAAGTACAAACTACTGATTTTCATAGCTTAGAAGAACAACAAAGAAGCCTAACTGAATGGAAGATTAGGGGCAGAAATACTGTCCACCCAATGAGGATTTTAAAAACAATACAAGTACAGGCTGGGCGGAGAGTGGCTCGAGAGCAGCCCTGAGGAGAAGGACTTGGGGGGGTACTGGTGCGTGAGAAGCTCAACATGAGCCGGCAATGTGCGCTGGCAGCCCAGAAAGCCAACCGTGTCCTGGGCTGCATCAGGAGAAGCGTGGCCAGCAGGGCGAGGGAGGGGATTCTGCCCCTTTACTCCGCTCTCGTGAGACCCCACTTGGGGTCCTGTGTCCAGCTCTGGGGGCCCCAACA
>Ga0181612_170600_pt1 | contig 11356 bp, 7 predicted proteins | sample HoacroProtozoa21_FD_119630 | JGI IMG/M metagenome (GOLD analysis project Ga0181612, IMG submission 119630) | Hoatzin crop microbial communities from Cojedes, Venezuel. Combined Assembly of Gp0051906, Gp0051904, Gp0051908
GCAGTGGTGCAACATACTGTGGCTTTTAAGAAGTGAAAGCATGAAGGGAAAATTATTTCAGTTCTTCCTCCTGTGACTACGCATTCTCAGCATCTCGGTACACGCAGGTTGAAGATCAGAGGTGCTGCGTTACGGAGCTGTCCTCTTCGTGTTTTACCCAGCGAAGCCGGGGAAGTGGTGGAGACAGTTTTGTTTCTCGGTGTCTGGCTGTCAGGGCCAGTTAATTAAGTTGTCTGGTGTTGGGAGGGAGGGGAAAAACAACCCACGCAAGAAAATGGGAAAATTTTGTTGTTTCTGGAACTGTTGCCACTAGCTTCTGAAAAATATTGGTGTTTGTGTTACTCTTTTTTTTCTTCTTCTTCTTTGCAACAATCATTTTAACATCAGGAAGCCTAACTTTGGGTTTAGCCTGATAGTATTTGGTAAGTGTTACTGTGGGAGAAGTCGTGTTGCTCTTCTCTTCACCTGAGTATTGAACTGCTATATGAAAATCACAAAAGAGACACGGTAGCTACCAAACTGCCTCTGCCTACATGGTTGTGTTGTTCCAATAACCGAAACAATCCTTAATTAAATTTCCCTGGCTGCCCTGAGTGTTACATTCACTGAAATGCTGTTTCATTATGTTTTTTAGGGCCGGTGTACCCGAGAGAACTGCAAATATCTCCACCCTCCCCCACACTTAAAAACACAGCTTGAAATAAATGGACGCAACAACCTGATCCAGCAGAAGACAGCCGCAGCCATGTTTGCTCAGCAAATGCAGTTCATGCTACCAGGCGCGCAGCTACAGCCAATTGTAAGTTACAGCAGTGAGTTGGGTTCACGCTGCTCCACGTTTCTTTCCTGTTCGCTTTCGGAGGCCCCAGCCCCGTGCTTTGGCTTACGTGGTTGTTCGTGCTGCACAAAGTCGGGCAGCATCTTCAGAGGGATGGCTGATGCTACCTCTGCATCTTCTTGCAAGCTGTGGCTCCCCTTTCCTCTGAAGTAAGGGGCTGCGAGGCTCAGGGCATCATGTGGAAGGTCTTGGCACCAGGTGGATTTTTGGCGAGGTGATTCATGTGCATCCCGGAAGTCCCGAGTAGCTCGATTCCAACGGATCCTACTTCAGATAGCTGTTTTACACGGGGGTGAGGATGCTGGGGTTCTTCCATGATGTGTGGCAAGAGGCCAGCTGACTCCCTTGGACTAGATGCGTTGGTGGGCTAGAATTGGGGAAGATGAATCTTGTCCAGACCGTAAGACTCTTACGCATGGAATGAAGACCCCTTTCATTGCCATTGTCCCAGCAGAGAGTTGCGCTAATGTCACAGCCCTGTCACTTGGTTTTCACAGTAATGCTGTTTATTCTAACAGTGGGAAAGATGCACTTCTCTTCAGGTGGGGAGGAAAGCCTGTGGGAGATGGGTGTTTGCAGAGCAGGTACTTCAGAGAAGCCTTCACTGCCTGTGCTGCTGTAGCCTGTCAGTTAAAACAGGTTTTCAGGCTGGGGAACTCTGTTACACCAGGGAGAAGGACGGCTTGTGTCTGCTCGTTGGTGTATCTGGGAGGAAGTCACATTTGTCGGCTGGGTTTGAGTCTGTCACTATGTGTATCTTAAGAAATGTCAGAGGTCTTGAAGCAGCTCTTTGGTGCTGACATAAATAAGCTGCACATTTTTAACGGAGAGTCTAATTAGGAATTCTTTGTTTAAAGTCAGGGCTGAATGTCTTCCTGGGGCAACGTGCACTTGCTGTGCAGTTGCTGGGGGAGATTCCTCGTGCTGTGTCACATGGGAGGTCTGGCTGGACCCCTGGGACAGGCTCTTTCAGTTTGAAGATGTGTGAGTCTGCGAGCCAGCCTGCTCTTGGGCTCCTGGTATCCCACCTACGGCGCCTGACTTCTGTGCCCACACGAGGCTTCAGGCTCAGCATCTGTCACCCCGGCTTTGAAAAGCTCGGGCATCTCTGCTGTATCATCACAAGAGACCAGGGAAGGGTTCTTCCTTGTTGGAGGCTGTTTGGTGCAAGAGCCGTGTTTCAGCAGGGACAGCTGGCCAGCGTCCCTTCGTGATGGTGCTCTGCCACCACACCGGGGCATTTCCCCAGTCTGGCAGGTTCCTCCTGTCTTGCGAAGGCTTTCCCACATTTGCCGTCGCTTTGGTCATCCTGTGTGCATTAGCAGCTTTGTCTTCACCCTGCTGTGTAACCTAGGATAATGCTGTTTATTATGCCCATTTTGAAGATGGAAGAGTGAGGCAGAAGAGAAAAATGGGCCATGGAAAAAGTCTTTAATTGCTCTGCGCCTTAAGCTCTAACCCACTGTAATCTTTGTACCTCTTTTAGTGGAGTTCAAAAGTACGTGCACATCAGAAGGAAATCCTGAATTCCCACAAAATGGTAGCACTGGCTTCCTAGCCCTGTACCAAAAGCAAACCTTTCCTGTTTGGCGTTTTCCTCTGTGGGGAATTCACAGTGGACACTCTTTGGCTGGCTATTCAAAACACCTTTGGGATTTCCTCTTTGGAAAGTTCCCATCTTCCCATTTTGCAATCTTGCAGGTCCAGTTCACTCCTGCAATTTGACTCTTGCCTTTTAAATTGCCTCTGAAACTGAATCTGTCGGCTTGTCTGGTTAGTGCTCTCATTTCAGAGGTAACCTTATCTGATGAGAAAGGTCCCTGGTTTCTAAATTGTGCCATGAGGGAGACATGGGCAAAGAAGAAAAATAAAAATTTGTTCCACAGTGACTGCTCCCTTCCCGCTTTCCCACACTTTGCTCAGAGTAAATGAGCTCTTGCTCTAATTCCTGCTGCCTGACTTGCTCCACACCAATTTCAGGACAAACAAGAGATTGCTCTTTCACCTTCCTTTAATTTCCTGAAGATGCTGCCAGTGGAAGCAGGCTTTGAGAATTTTCTTTTTTTTTCTCTGTGAATGAGAAGGGTGGGGCCTCCTTCTGGCTACACATGAAATTCTTCAAAGCAGAAAGTATTATATCAGATGCAGCAGCAGAACAAATCCTATGTGATCAGAAAGCTGATCAACGGGATGCCTGCTTAATTGGGATGCTTGCCAGAGATGAGATTTGGAACAGCGTGCTTAATAGCTCCAAACAATAGCTGAATGCTTAGACACTTTAAAGTGCATTTTCACCAGAAAAGCTACCATGATTAAAAAAAACAAACCGCTCCCCCCCTCCCCACACACACCCCCTCACACCCCCCAACAAAAAAAAAGGCACTTGCCATAGCAGCTTTTCACCACGCTTCCTGAAGTGGCATTGAATATGTCTGTCTATGAGCTTGTGTCTAAACATTCACTGCCAGATCATCTTGCACCACTGCTGACATCCAGCAGGAGCTCATCTTCCCATTGAACCAAGAGCCGGGACCCTGATGATGGCTGTTTAATGAAGGTGCTGCTCGGAGAAGAACCGTGTCCCAGGTGGGCTGCTTGCTGCACGCTGCTCACAGAAGCCTGCTAGGTGTGAATTAATGGTTGCTAGTGTGAGCTTATTTCTCTGAAGTCTGTGGTTGCTTCTGATGTTGCTGATAACCGTTGATGCAAAGCTGAGAATCACATGAATGTTTAGTGCTCGTGGTGCAGTTTTAAGCAGACTGCTTCGTACAGTACTTTAAAACAAGTCAGACAAGGACACAGAGCAGAGTATTTACTCAGCACGGTGTGTTTGTCTCCCAGGGACCTTGGAGAGATGGTGTAGGTGCAAAGTGGGAAGACTAGTAATGTTTTGACTTTCAAAAGTCCAAATTCACCTTGACTGCTGGCTTTGGTTGAGCTGTGCTGGAAGCTCTCTGGGCTGGTTTTGCCTCTGTCTCTGTTAGTCTGGGTAAAGGTCGGGTTGAAGGTGGATAGAGGTGGGCTCTGGCATCAATATGGAGAGCTATTTCAGTCAGTGCTGTGGCTGGTGTCTCAGATACAGTCACTCTGAGCGATGCATGTGCCAAAGCAAGGCCACCCAAACAGTGCTGCACCAGGGCCTGGTGCCTGCTCGCTCCATTCTGCTTTATCCCGTTGCAGCAGTGTGAGACAGAGTTCTGGAGCGGGCTGTGGAGGTGCTTCAGCACCGGCTCTGCATTGAGCTGGTGGAGCAGGGCAGCTGCCTCCCCTCCTGCCCTGCTGCTGCCTCTGCTGCTGCCCTGGGAAGGGGTTTACCCTCTCCAAGCTCTCTTTGTTTTCAAGCTCTTCATCTTTTCTTCCTGTCAAGCTCTCTGTAGCCAGGACTGTCTTGACAGCTCTGAGTCACCCGTACCCCTGAAGACAGTCCAGGCTTTAGCTCAGCCTTGCGTCCCTCCTGGGGACCCTGCTGCTGCCCCTTGGTGCTGATGGAGAGGTTAAAGCACAGGGTGACCAACTCACTTGGCCAGTGATGCATGGAACAAATGCTGGAGCAGATTTCGACAGATGTTTTGGGCACGTATTTGTTCCATGCAGCAAAAACCTGATCTGTATCTCAGCCTCCAGTCAAAGACACACTAGGAATGAAGAAACACACATCCCCTGGCCCACTGAAGAGCTGATGTCTGCCAAGAGACAGTGCTGTGGGGCATTAACACCTGACTTTCACACTACAGCAGCCTACAAGTGAGATACCCTTTGAGCTAGGAGCGTGTCTTTGTGGACAGTCTGGGGAGTCGAGCGTCTGTGGTGATGGGTGGCTGGATGCTGTGGCCAGTTGGGTTCAAGTCCAGTGTGCTCAGCCTTCACATTGGAGCAGTAGTTTTACAGCCAGCCCCATGCAGTTACACTAGAGGGGAACACAGGCTTTTGCTTTTTCTGAACAGCATCAATTATGTTTTCAATATCAGGGTCTTCAACCTTGTCAGTACGAGATCTTTATCCTCTATGTTTCTATCACCAGATTATAATAAAAGCTGTCACTGGTTTTTGTGTGCTTTCCGTGTGTAGCTGCTTAGCAGCAACCTGTCTCCTCTCCTCTAGGCTATTAACACCTCTGTATTTACACTGGGTCTCTCATTTTCAGGCTTTCCCTTTTTAGGGGCTGCGGTAACTCGGAATCAACACTTCCTGGCTGAGACAGCGCTTGTGTTTGACAAAACACCAGCCGCTCCTCTGCCTTCCTCTTCGCACTCACTCTGTGTTTTTTGTCTAGCTTTAGCATGATTTCTGCTAGGCAAATTGAATGCAACTTCTAGTTTGTTAACAAAATCAGCTGTTCCAGGCTCTGTCACCACCAGTGGTGACAAATGCCCCTCCCTGAAACGGTCCCTTCTCTCTGCTCACACCTTCAACCCGACAGCTCCTGTGCTCGGGGTCTGTGAGGAGCTCAGAGCTGTCAAGTCCTTGGCAACCCTCCCCCCGAGATGTGTTCTCACAACAGCCATTTCAGCTTCTTTCTTTGTTCATTTTTTTGTGTTTTGTTGTGGGTTTTTTTTTTAAATTTTTACAATAATTTTAATGCTCAGTAAACCAGTCTCGAGAGCCGTTACCATTCTGAAACCCTCTGCTGTTGCACCGTAACCTGTTTCCCTCTGCTCAGCAGTTACCAGTAGTGTCTGCATGTGCTGTGGTTGGTAAAAGGTAGTTTGCAAGGAAACCTGCCCCAGTATTTCCTGAATTTGCAAGAGCTTGAAGGGGGACGGCAGGGATAAGTGTTGATACTTTCAATCCATCTGTTTTGCCCTAGAGCACACCAGCAACAAAGTTGAGACTTTTTTTTTAGTGTACAGTCATAATATTGATCTGTCAGGTCTCCTGGCTGGGTGCTACCGCAAGAGGTGGATGGGAGGCGTGTTGAGGAGAGCAGTGCTGTTTGGAGTAAAAAATTACAGTTGGGCTCTGTCTGCAAGGAAGAAGCTCACTCATATTCCCTCAGGACAGGCCTGGCACGGGGGACCTGCACAGACGTAAAGGGAGGAGAGATTTGGCTGGCAGCGTCTTTATTACTGGTACTGATGCCTGAGCCAGACTGGATTTCCCAATCCAAGACAGGCAGTCGGGGCTGGCAGTGAGCGCAGCCCATCTTTTCCCCTCATCAGCCACAATAAATACAGAGCTCCCTGATGCCAGCTTACAAAGGAGCAGTTGTCAGTGCACTTAGCACACTTCACACTTGAAAAACCCCAGTGCTGCTAGGTTGAACGTGTTGAGCAAGGGCTGCTCCTTCTCTCGCTGCGCATCTGCAGAAGATGCCTACGTGGCTGCCGAGGGTCGGTCTGCTGCCCGTGGGCGGGGTGTGGAGCAGAGCTGTCGCTTCAGCCAGTGGCACCGGGCACACGGTTCAGGTGGGCAGAAGAAGCAATTCTGAAACCTTGGGAACGTGGTAGCAGATGCCAGGGCATGGAAATGGGTGAACAACCAGTGGCAGTGATAAAAACCCGTCCTGCTCCTTCGTGCACCCCTCTGCAGGTCTCCGGGGTCATGGGTACACCTTCATTTGCTTTTCGTGGACATCCTTCCTCTGCTCTCTTCAGCTTGGGTTCAGATCCCAGTTGTTCCCAGTGAGGAGAGGAGCTGCTCTTGAGGGAACAGCCTTGGAGATGGGGACTGTGTTTCAGGGAGCAGGACCTGCCTTCCGTTTGTAGTGGCTTTGCTGGAGGGGCTGGTGTATCACCTCTTCACGAATGCTTTGCACCCTTTCCCACCGGTTTCTGGTGAATTCACATCAGTGTGGGGTGTTGCAAGCCTTCCTCCCTGGCTGCACAATAGCCCTGGCATTCTCCGGTTGAGTAGCAGGAGGAACATCTCACCTCCATTTTGGAAACAAGCTAGGTCCTCGGGCTGGCTCCTAGTTGTGTTCGAGCCCAGGCAGGGAAAGTCTGCCTTAAAGAATCTCCTGAAGTTTTGGAGCAATGTCTGTGCCACACCTGCTCTGTCAGGATGCCCAGGACTCCTGCTGTGTTGGGTGCTGGAAATACATAGGGTAGACTTGCCCATGCATTTGTGCAAGCCACGTGTGCTGCAAGGTTTGGACTACTATGGGTGTGCAAAACGAGTGCGGACAACCTGTGTTGGGCCCCAGCATAACCCTGTGCAGACTGGCCAGGCTGGAGAAACTCCTTAAAGTAGCATTTATAGTGCAGATGGTGGCATAAGTTCAGCAGATGCCACTGTAATTACTGGTGCTCGCACAAAAGAAAGTGGTCTAATGGATTCTGCCTTCTCACTAAAGTGTTCGGGGAGTCAGAGTGTTTGAAGATCCTTAAAGAGCTTTTCTAGCAGCAAAAGGTATAAAATGTCTGGGAGCAACAGAGAACTAAAAGAGAGAAGAAAATGATTTAGTACAGGGCCATGGACCTGGAGGATCTCTAGATTTAATGGTTAAAGCTTCCCATCAGCTGAAGCGGGGCTTGACTTAAACTCAACAGAAGGAAAATTGGATATCCCTCCCAGGGAGGATTATTTGATTCTGCTACGCTTAAAGGATGCAGCGCTGCTGATTCAGGAGGCCGTGTCCCCTTGTTGTGGAGGAGAAAGTGGGACATGGGCTGGCAGTGACCTGTCATCTCCTTTCCCATCAGCTCGGGAGCTGCTTGCTGTCACTCTGAGCTTAGGAAGGGAGCATCATTAAGCTAAAGATAGGTTAGGACAGCTTGGCTGGTGTTACTGTGGGCTAGCTTCTTCTAGATCATAAGCAGTAAAGTGTTTCCTAGCTTTTGAAAGTACTGGCATGAAGATGCTGCTGAGAAACGTGCTGTCTGTGTGTGATTTCTTTTAGAAACCCACAGGACTAGAGGTACAAAAATAAAAGCAAGGAGTGGATGATGTGTGGCCAAAAAATCACCCCAGGCCATTTTGTAAGCACACTTCCATTTATTGCCGAGTAGAGTAGAGCTATCGAGGATGGCATCGCGTACGCCTGCATAGGGGAGCAGCTTTAACTGCAACCCAGAGTTCACAGTGGAGCAGGTGGCAGAGGGAGAATAAAAATGGTTGCAAGTCAAAGGCATCTTTCCCTGGGGGCTACCGAAGCCCCTGCTACAGGAGCAGGAGTGCTGCTTTGCGGGCTCTGGTCTGCGGGGTGAGCAGGGGGGATTTTTCATCAGCTGGAATTGGTTTCATTCCCAAACACACCTCGGATCTGGTGCTTTGAAATCTCACAGACTCCCTGGCTATAGGGGCTGTTCACAGACGTTAAACTGATTGGTGTGATCTCTCCAGCCTGGAGAACAGCAGCTCCTGTCCCAGACCAGCGCTGCTGGAGCAGTTCGGGGCAGGGAGCTGGTTCGGCTGCTGGCGCTGGAGCTCTGCCGCGCTCTCAGGGCTTGCCGGATGCGATTTAAGGAGCAGCAGCAGTCAAGATCTTTATGGCTCAGTGCTCTGTCTCCTTATGGGGACATCGCTTCTCACAGCTTAGCTGGGGTGCTGGACCTCGTGCTGGTCCACCTGGGCCATCTCATCTGGTATGCTCTGTCCTTGGTTCTTCCAAGCCCAAGACCCACCTGCTCTTGCCAAAGCCACGAGGTCTGGCGCATTGTAACACTAGTGAGTTTGGTATCCCCTTGGTGTCATTTACGTGGGGCATAGGCTCGGGGTACTCCTGCAGAATTGCTTTTGCCTGGAGGTAGATGACAGTCTGGAACAAACCCCACATGTGCAGAATGGTAGACCTCCAAGCGTACTGCAGCGGAGATGCCTCTCCTGACTCTAAGTGATCCGATTTGTCTACCTGAGCCATGCTAGCCATGATAAGGTGGAGCTCAGTGCAGGCTGATAGTGAATTCAGCCATGTAGCTAATGGAGTGACGGGCTTCCAGGTCCTGAAGCTGCAGCTTACCTTGAGGTCTCTCTACAGCATTGCAGTGTAGACATAGAGAAGCTGAGACATTTATTTGGGAATGAGAAGTCTGTTTAATTTGGGCCTGCCCTAATTGCTGGCACAAAATCCTTAATTGTGTCATTAAACTATAAAGATCATCAATATGCTTTGATCTGGCAAATAAAGATGCCTGGTGTTCAGGATGAGTCACGAATCTGTGAGTCAGGAGAAACGAATGGATCGCCAGAAAATGGCAGTAAATGAATAGATTGGAGAGCACAGCATTTTGATGTTGTTAAAGTGTCTGACAGGATTGAAATGCTGCAAGGTAATAGGTAATCCAGGACACAGATTTTTAACTAATGTTTTGTTTTTCCTCTTTCTGTACACAGACAACTTTTCCTGTGACTCCATCGCTTGCAACAAGCCCCACGATGGCTTTTAGTCCCTACCTGAGTCATGTTTCTCCTGGGATGGGCTTGGTTCCTGCAGAGCTTTTACCAAATACTCCTGTCCTGGTTTCCGGAAATCCTACTGTTACAGTACCAGGAGGCTCTGCTGGGCAGAAACTGATGCGTACGGATAAACTGGAGGTATTTGGATGTCTGATACGATACTGCTGACGGGAATGAACAGGGCTCGTGGGCCCGGCTGTTGCTCTCTGCTAGAATGACCTGATGCAGCCCAGCGCAGAGCGTGACTTGCAGCTTTCTGAACTCTGGGCTGCTGCTCTCTGCTTGAGCAGACTCTCGTGCAAGGCCTGATCCCAAATCCTTGGAAGGCACTGGAACTTCGGGAGCACTCGCTCTTCTGATTTCAGTGGGTGCTAGGGCAGGGATAGGGTTGTTGTTTTCTGTGTGTGATCTGCCACACTTGGTAAAAAAAAAAAAGTGCAAGTAGACAGTCTGCTCTTTCACTGAGTTGAATGGGAGATCTTTTGGAAGAAACAGACACTTTGCTTGTCTTGAAATCAGCTTATTGGGCTTTTATGGAAAGCTGCAAGCATTACGCTGTTGGAAATGCTGGGCATGGGGCATTAGAAAGACAGCTCCTTCCCCTCCCAGTTGGCTGGGCATGCTGGGACTTAGTGTTGGAGGAGTCATAAATGTCTTTCAAACCCTAAGCAGAGGCTTTGCAGGAGATAAGGGCTGAGGATCTGAATTCAGAGGCCCCTGCAGGTGTAAATTATAACATAGGAAGGTAGTGGAGAAGGGTGTAATTTCAAAACACATTGTTTTGTGTTATGTACTTTATATATTGCCTTGCTGATTGCTTCTGTTCTCACATGACATTTCGCCTTTCCCCGTACTCGGTCTCATAGTGCACTGGTACGTGATCTATACTATCGGCTATAGTCTTCAACAAATTCTCTTAGTTCCTCAGACAAGGAAACCTTGCAGATTCATTTTGTGAAACCTTTTTCTCTGCCTTTGATGCTTCAGTGCGCATAACTTACGAGGATCTGCAAGGTCTTTGTAAAGCTAGCAATATTGCTAACACCTTATAAACACATTGCAGTGTAATCAAATGCACTGTCCTGTAACCCCAGGGTCAGGGTTTTATTGTGGAAGGCAGTGAGACTGTTTATGTGAAAGAGGCTCCTGATATTTAAGGAAAGGTACTTGTTGTGAGTAACAGCAGCATGCAACGTCTTGAATTAAGTGTACCTGAAAGTATGCTCCATAACAAATACATAATCCAGCTGAGACACAAGTGGCAGAGTTATTAATATTTAAGCTTTAGAGTCGGGGGAGGAATCCTGAGCTCCCTAAGTTTTGACAAAATGATGCTGACTTCCTGGGGTCACTTCCCATTCTGCACAAATTCTGTACTTCACTTGCATTTGATAATTGGCCTCGGTAATGTGGGTTTTTTCATACCCTGAACCAGTCGTGAGTAGCACTAGTTGCCCCGGGACTGTTGGTATATGTGCTACCCAAGATGAGCATGGATTTAGCATACACAAGTAGTTTAATGGGGCCAACTGAACTGGTATTCTGTGTTGAAAATACTGAATGAAGAGTAACTTGTTGTCCTGCTCAACAATGTGACTTTCTTTTAAGGTTTGTCGAGAGTTTCAGCGTGGAAATTGCACACGTGGTGAGAATGATTGCCGCTATGCTCACCCTATAGATATTGCAATGATAGACACAAATGAAAATACTGTTACAGTTTGCATGGATTACATCAAAGGTCGATGCTCTAGGGAGAAATGCAAGTACTTTCATCCCCCTGCACACCTGCAAGCCAAAATCAAGGCAGCTCAACACCAGGTGAACCAGACAGCTGCAGCTGCAATGGTAAGTAGAGCTCTTACCAAGCTGTATTTCCATTGCTGAGAGATTTCATTTGTGTCACATGTATCACTTGTGGAAAAGCAGAGTGCTTTGTAAATGGCTGACTAGAGAGCCGAGAGCATGTGCAATATGAATCCCATCTCTTCATCCTTTCTGTGTGCTCACTGTAGCATGAAGCCCCAAGTGGCACAGTACGGCTTGCCAGTTAGGGACATGGTGGCAAATGCTGTGATTTTCTGACATGACATCATGACGTGACATGAATGCAAGTACAGCAGCACCTGGAACCAACACCTTCCCTGGCTAAGTCGTAGGTCTCAACTTCGCTTCCACCGTACACAA
>Ga0181612_172722_pt1 | contig 11356 bp, 15 predicted proteins | sample HoacroProtozoa21_FD_119630 | JGI IMG/M metagenome (GOLD analysis project Ga0181612, IMG submission 119630) | Hoatzin crop microbial communities from Cojedes, Venezuel. Combined Assembly of Gp0051906, Gp0051904, Gp0051908
CCCCTGGGGAAATCCCAGTGAAGGTGAGGAAGGAACCTCCCCCCCCTCAGTACTCTCAGGCCCACAGGGAAAAAAAATTAAAAAATTAAAAAAAAAAAAAAAAAAAAAAAGAGAAAAAAGGGGAAAAAAAAAAAAAAAAAAGAAAAAGGAGCAGAACAACCCAGCTCTAGATGGCAGCAAATCAATAGTCACCCCTACACACACAGACACTGAGTGCATCAACAATTTTCAGACAGACCATATATTTTCTGTAGTTTTCCCAGGTGTGTTATTATTTTCACTTTGTTACACAGGCTAGACCAAACTTGATTGTGCAAAATCGTTAGGAACCAAGGACAATGCACCACCGACAATTAGAAAGACATTCCTCTAATTTCAAGAACTAATTAAACCCAGCAGAATTAAATTTTTTTTTTAAGCTTAGTTTGATTCTCTTTTGCTGTAGAGACTGAATAATTCAATAGAATGATCCAGAAACACAGGAGACTAAGAATTTAAGAATTTTAAGTTTCAAAAAAATTGAGCCCTTTCATAAGAACTGTGTTCATTTCCTTCAGTTAGTTACGAGCCTCAATTATAGTGTTATTTTTGTAAAAAGCCCCATGGATCTTAAAAATATGCATCACCCTAGTACGCAATGTCGTTATTAAAACTATTACTTTTGTAATAAAAAATTCCACAGACTCACTCTCTTTCCCTTCTGCAGCAGCGGCACTGCAGAAACGTAACGGAGCAGGACGGGGACGCTGGCGATGGTTCAGGCACGAAGGGCAGCACAGCCAGCCAGGCTTTCGGTAGGCAGGTGAGCGTCACCCGCCGGAGCTCAGCCAAGGTGGCACCGAACCGATCACGTCAGATGGTCCGCACAGCGCCAACACACCGGAGCACACCCACCGCTGTTCATAGGCAGCCCACGGCCCCGCAGCGGCGCAGCCCTGGACGGCACCGTCGCCGTCACTGCACAGCTTGGAGTGAGGTGTCAGTGTGCTCGGGGTCAGCAGGCTGCCACAGCCCGGCAGCCAGTGTTAGGATACGCTTTTCATATGCTCATTTATTCTGTTTGCTGGCACCTTTCAAAATGCCATTTGCCAGGGCATTTGAAAGCTATTTATTTGATAACACACTTCTGGTGTCTATGTTTAATGGTTCTCCCATGTCCTGCCATAACTCTGCTGATCCAACGTTTAATCTGCCTTATGAAATACAGATCTCAATTTGAGCATTTTAAGGTAATCGTGACTTTCTAAAACTCACCAACAGAGTACATTTGCAGCCCAGAAACAGCAAAGGGCAACAACAGCGAGGGATCATCAGCTCCACTCACCGTCAGGAATAAACTCAAACAGCGGCCAAAGCAGCGCGCTCCCCAGGTGAGCTCCTGGATCCAAACACACGCTTTACACAGGCACGTCACACCTGCCTGATTCTTTAGAGCTCGTGCTCTCACATTAGAAAACTAGGATCTTATTTTATTTCCCGAGAGCAGCTGGCCCAGGCCTCTCAGGCTGGTCTTTCGGCTTGTGCTCAGTTTAATGACCCGTGTTTCAGGTGAGCCTGGCAATAACCAACACAGCTCAGCATTATCTGGTTTACAGGGCTGAATCATAAAGGAAAGCAATGGAGAGTTATAGGTTAAACAGGCTTAAGTATTATTGTCTTCCCTCTCCATAAGTATTTAACCTTTACATATTACTTATTTACAAAGACTAGGCTTACTCGGTTATTTCTCTTCTGATACTTCTCATTACTGTTGTTGAGTAGCCTAAAAGTATGCACCACTGGAAGTATTAGATAAGCTGTTCAGTGTTTGAAACTGAAAACAGGTAAGCAAAAAGTAGTTACTCAGCTAGGAATCTGGGTAGAAACAACAGCAAAGTTATCAACATTGGAAAGTATCTTCACTTTGTGCCAAAAATTCTTAACCTGTGCAACTGAAATTATTTGGAGACAAAGAAAAAAAACCCAACAACTTAAAGACAGTCATTCAAACATATCGGCATATGAGGACGTGATGAATTAGACCAAGAATTTCACAGAGGTTAGAACACCCGAGAAGTATCACAGTTAGTCACAACAGTTCAGGAATTATCACGCTAAGAAAACAATCACCTGATGCAGGGTCGCAATTCACAGGATATATTTTGAGATGTCTTCCAAGTAACAGTCATGTAAAATTGATGATTTGAGTAATCTCCTGACCAGTCTCAGCCTTCCACAGCAGCTGCTCAGGAGGAAACAAACTGAGACTGAAAATACCCCAAAACATCTACGAGCAGCAGGTCTGATACAACCTCTTAAAATGCGTGCAGAGGTAAAAAGTGGTTTTGCAATAATGGGAATGAAGAACCCTTTCTAAAAGTTCCTGCATGAACAACCACCACTGACTTTTCTGCTCTCCTAAGGTTCCCAAGCATGAGATACTTCTTCCCAGAGTCTGTCTCACAGCATGCCAAGTGAGAAATAGTATTTCAACATTTTTAAACACCAAAAGCCCTAGAGTCATCCCCATAAACATGAAAATATTGTATTTCTTTTGCAGTAATGTGATAACTTGCAAGGAAGGCAGAATTGACCCAAATAGATCTCTCACATTTTTTAAAGTAAAAAGAAACAGAAATATAAATAACCCTCAACTTCATTTGGAATTTTTTCAAAGCCTTTTCTCCTACACAGGAGACTGCCTGCAGCAGACGTTATGGGAAGTCTAGAGGACATTCCAGGCAGCAATGGATAGGAAAGTCAAGGCAATCGACCCTTGTCCCCTGATTACGGTGAGACTGGCTACAGCAGAGGAAAGGAGACGCTGGAACAGCCTAAACCACTACTGCACTGACAGGGCTGCCTGCAGAAAGAAAATGGGAAGTAGAATTCTGAAACAAATTGTTACATTTAACAATTCCATCGTTGTGGTTTTGGGGTTTTTTTTATACCAAGAAAAATGTTATTTCATCACGGAAATATAAATTAAATAAATAACCCAGTGTACAGCTTATCTGAAGAATGGTTCTGCATGCAAGCTGGTTTTCCAGTAAAGAACTCTCTTTTTGTTATTAAAAAGAGCACGTTTGATGTTGTTTCACTTCGGAAACGCCAATGGCTCCCTCTGCAATTCCCGTCCACCTCAAGGAGGTTTTCACCGTACTGGGTAGGTTTTCAGATAAAGCTGCAGTTTTGGAAAAATCAGGCAGAGTAGTTAATAATCCTGCCTTCTAATTTTCAACTGCCTTCCCACACTGGCTGAGCTCTGAGAAGTATTCTGACTTCCCCGCGTTCTGGGGAGGGCAGCAAAAGGCTGGAGGTGAACAGGCAGCGCACCAGCTCACACGTTTGTGTGAAGAGGAACACCAGCGACGTTCTCCGGCGAGGACGGCTGGACACGGCCTCACCCCGGCTTCACCTCTTGCACCCCCACGCCTGCCACGCCAAGTGCCCTGGACGGGGGAGGTGGCCCTGTCCCCACCCGAGCCACCCCCCGCACGCCTCTGGGAGCAATCACTGCATGTCCAATCTGTCCTTACAGCTCAGACACTGCCTTCTAATTCTTCGATTCCATTTTATTAATTTTGTCAGAGGAAGTAGAAGAGGACTTGGATTGTGTCGCTGTTCAGAAACCAAGCTGCAGAAAGAAGATCACAGCAGAGAACACAGAGAAGGAAAGGATATAAAAACAAAAATCCGTGCAAGCTTACATAAGAATGTGGTTTCCTAAGAGACCCAGAACACAAGATCAGGATGCAGAATCTCGCACAGATCCAAACATCCCCAAACACTGGAGATGTTCATAGCTATTGTTTTAAACCTGGTCCCTAAATGAATGAAACACCTCTGTTCTCTTCCAAAATGCTACATGCTACAGAACTATATTTTTATAAAGGTATGTTTAAAACCTTACCATCAAATGATTTAACAGCAAGGGCTATTCACTTCCCCATCTTGCTTACTGAAAAGAACTTAATTGCGTATCATTTTCCCACTGTATCTCTTAGGGTAACTATAAAGAGTATGTAACTTCCCTCTGTACATCAACTTCCACAGAGTTACTAAGACCCTCTCACAACGCACTTAAAAGAGTAGTATTTGGGGCAGGGTTCCCCCACAGTAATCTTCCGCTCCATAAAAACAAAATTAGCCAAAAGAAATCATCCTGAAATGTGTATGTAAACATGTTATCAGCTAGAAGCTGGTGGCTGTAGCCACATTCTGAAGAATCCATCGTTTTCCTTATAGGAAAAAACGGAAGGAAGCAGGAAACTCGAGTAGGTCTTGTACAACGAACATAATCTTCTGGCAAACAGTTTGAAAACGTGACCCCAGAAGTCTATTTATTTTCTGCATTTTGTATAATTTCCTATACCCTCCACATTCTTTCACTTCTCTCCTTTCCCCTCCTCTTCCCAACAGTTCTCTCTCCTGCCAGGAGAATCAACTGACTCCTCACCCTCTCAGAGCTACTGCGTTCACTCTCCACATTCTTTTGCTCCTTTTTTAAAGTTCTGTTCTTTCAAAGCTGCAGTCCCCAAATTTTCCTCTTTTTCCCCACACAAACAGAACTGATTTCTGCCCCGCAAAGCCTCCTCAGGGTGCCCGCTGAACACTCCCCCTTCCCCGTAAGTCTCGGAGTGGGGATGTGGGAGCATTCCCCCGGGTCGGGCTCCTCCGGCATCTCTCCCGCTGGGCCAACAGGAGCAAAGCAGCATCTGCTACTAAAGGTTAAACTACAGGTTAGGTACTAAAGGTAACTAAAGGTTAGAAAAGCTGCCTTCTGCTTCTCTCCCAGGAAGACACTTGGTAGGAACCAATACTTGTGTATCACTTATCTGGGATGAGCTTTGAAACCCTGGAACATTCCTGGATGAACAGATTGCTGGCAATCCTCAGGGAAAAAAAAACAACCCACAAAACAAACAAGCAAGCCCTACACGTCACTATGCATTCATAGTTAACAAAATGAGTTTGTATGCATTTTTGATACCACTACGCATACATGTACACAGGCACACACACGCTGCACAGCCCGACATGAGCACGGCAGGGTTTAAACCCTCCCAGCTCCCCACACGCAGCATTCACCTTTCCGAGGTTTGCCAAGCATCGGTCCCGACACCTCTCCCACACCACCTGCCGCGGGCGATGCACGGCCTCCGAGCGGAGCTCGCTGAACAGCCCAGCACTGACCTTGTTGCATCGCCAGTGAAATCAACAGCAAAACTTCATCTGATTTTTGATGGAAAAATGAGCATCTTTGAAGTTATGCCCTTGATATAGATTTATTTAGGCAGTGAAATGTCACTTTCTACATCCAAGTGCTAAGAGAGTTTGGATTAGTGAAGAATTTTTTTTTATTTTTTTTTACAATTCTCCACTTTTACATTATTACAACATTTAGAGCAAGCCTGTTTGAAGGGTAGTGTTCATACTTCCTCTAAAACCATCAATTGATATTTCATTATTTACAGAATGCAAACACCGCCTGAAGAGACAGCCATCAAAGATAAGCAGTCTTCGTTAAGATGGTGGACATGGCAATACACACCAGAAAATCACGGAAACAAACCTTTAAGAGAAAGAAAACAAGCAGGCCTGATACGATATTCCACTGCGAGCAACCCAACAGACTGGGACAGCTTTTCTCCTTACCTCTGGAGTGTTTTTCTTGAACTCACGACTTTGCTCAATAAGTTTTTTCCTAGACTGCTCACTTTCATCTTGCCGGTTAGCCAATATTGTTGCTGTGGCATCGAGCTCTCTCTGTCAAGAAAAACAAAACAAAACACAAAAAGGAACTATCATTAGAGCTCTGCTTCTCACAGAAATAAAAACAAAAGCTCAGATGTACATCGTGCCCTTTGGAACATCAAGACAGCTGGACTACAGAGCACTACAGAACAAAGCCCCAAGCTTCCACAAATTGGACCCCCCTGAATAACATTAGATTAAGTTCTACAATTTTTTTGATTCCATCTTGCAAACAAAACATCACCTTTTTTCTCAAAAGCACTCACGGCTTTACTACAGCATTACACAGGGTAGCAGGAGTGGCATGCAATATACACCTCCTAATCATTTCCCAAATCCAGTGAAGATTACAGATCTCGAACATGTTCAAGTTTATTTTCACCTGCCTGCTTCTTAAAGATACCGGATTTTTCCCTTTTTGAGTTATTCTAGGGAAAAAAAATGATGATTAACTCAAATATTGGTTAACCTTATACTTCAGCCTAGACTGGTTATGCTTCAGTCACTCTTAATTCCAAATGACATACTGTATGTAATTCTACACTGCCACTGCAACGCTCTTTTTCAATTTGTCTTTCCTTATTTGAATACAAAATGATCTTTTCCTACTACTGAAATCTATTCCTCTGTAATTATTAGCAGATATTCCCATTTCCTCCCCAAACCATAGCTGTTTTTAATCATCTGATGAATGCCAGATTATCTTCCAACAGCCTCTACTGGCTGAACTACAGGCTCAGCCCACAGACCGTTGCCCAGCTTTGTCCAAGCGCATTATCCCCATCCCAGTTTCTTTCCTCAGTGCTGTGCTTGCCAACGGCCCCACAACAGCCTGCAAGGGTCACTTCTCAGCGCACACACCAGCAACGCGCAATTTTCCACGTCACTTTATTCCTTTTCTGCAGTATTTCCACATATATAAAAAAAATAAAGGCTAAACCCTCCACTCAGCCACGTACATCACTCCCCAAGTCACTTGGAGCTACAACCAAGGATTTGTAAGAGGAATTCAGCACTGTTTTCCCCCCTTACTAATTCAAAATGGGAGAAACCTGGCTATGAGAAAGAAGTTCGTGAAAAGTGAGAACAACGTGCTAGAGCAAGACATACAGCAGGTCTCCTCCGTGGCTATCCTCATCGTGTCCCTCTGCCAGCACGCCTCCGACCCTCACGCAAAAACCCCAACATTCTCCACCAGCAAACCTGCCGGTTCTGCACAGCCGTGCCACTGGTGTTTGTTCGTAGCCCGACAACCTGTAACGGACCAGACCGAACGCCCAAGGCTGGGGCCTCCGGTCGGGTCTCATCCCAGACCCCCAGCAGTCGGTCAGGTCTGACCAGGTCATCTCTCACTACCACCACACACAAAAACCACAGCAAAAGTAAAGCAGATTTGGTTACTACTAAGTGGTTAGTGTAAGAACTCTACCGTGCATCGGGTCACATATACTTCCCAGTTGAACTGGGCACCCAGTATAGGGAAACAAACTGGGAAAACAGAAGATTTGCCCCTTCCTGTTTCTGCAGAGGCGTTAGAAATAGCAGCAGACAGCACGCACCTAGAAGAACCTGCCAGAACCCTGTTCCACAAGTTTAAAAAAAGAACGTACAGGACTAGCAGATAAAAAGTGAAAGGTAATTCAGCTCCCAAATTTTTTTCTAGATATTCTGTGAAAAAACCTAATTTCAAATTTTTAGTTACATTTTTGTATGGGTAAATCTTGTAACTGTGAATGACTGGATGGATGTACGTGTGTTTTAGGTGACTCCACAGTTTGACCTCTGGAGGGGAAAGCAAGCCTTCTGCAGTTTCCAACTCAAAAGGATCAATACTTTTTCCCCTCTTTAGGTTTATTGCCATAAAACTAAGAGACTTTTTTTCATCCCCCTAACAAATACATGGACCACAGATATCTTAATCCTTGGAAATAAGCTAAATATAACAAATGAATTTGAAGCTAGGCAGCATGCTGGAGCCAGTGACCTAAATATTGCCACCATAATGCTTGAAACCCCCTCTATTTCTGACTTTGAGGAAAAAAACAGGGCAATATGTCCACCAGATCTTGGTTTGGAATTCTGTAACATATGTGAAATCTATTGCAGAAAAGTGGGAAATACTTAACAGTTGGATAAACCACATTTGAAATTCATCCCAGCTAAGTTTATGCAAGAAAAAAGAGCAACAGAAACCAATGTGGTTAAGCAGTACTATAAAGAGCAATATAACGGCTAAGCAGAAGGCTTTTAAAAAATATAAACAATCTGGTACGGCCAGCAACTTGGAAAACTATATTTAAAAAGGAAGCACACATTTAAAGCACAGCAAAGAAAACACAAATCGTGAAATAAGAGGGAATTTCAGTACACCAAAGAATCCAATGTTTTGCTTTACAATACAGAGCGCTAGCAAGCAACTTCACATACGTAAAAGCAGACTTTTAAAGACCTATACTTCCAAGTTCAGAGACAAGAAAGAAAAAGAAGAACTGATTAAAAAATAAATTGTATTTCATACTTTATGCTATTATGCAGGGAAGCATCAGGTAGCAAATGAAGAATAACCTTCTCTCCCTCAGTGCTTGATGGATACCAGTGCCACAACGCACTTCCTGCGGGCGCCTTCCCATTGCTTTCCGAATTCCTTTGGGACAGGTCTGATAATTTCTCACTGCAAAACACTTCCGTATGTGACATCTCAGGCACAGACATCGCCAAGGAGAAACGCCAGCACGCAGCGACCTGACCTGTCTGTCGCTGTGGGCTGAAGCCCACAAGCTGAAGATCCTGCCTAGTGTTTACAAACCACAGATACAGTAAGACGCAGTTCCAGCTGAGGAACAGTAGCTACCTAGCCCCGTATACAAGATCTGATATAAAACGAGATACTAAATCTTCAAGCAATGTCATAATTAATAAGCTCCAAATCAAAACTATTTGAAAAATCACTAGTTTTTTCTTCCTTCCTTGATCTCAACCTTGTACAATGCAAGTTTCATTTATTTCAACCTAGTAACAGATGCAGGATTACAACCCACAAGCATCAATGGCAGATTTTTCATACTTTTGTGACTTCATCTCATGATGCACCCAAATTTTTGTAAAAATTCAACGTGGCCAATGCATTATTTCTGCAAACAAGCATGTATTAAGGAGTAAGTAGCATTAACTTTGAGATTTCAAACTTGAGTACTGTGTAACAGTCGAAGGTATGCATGCTTCCCAAGCCTTGCAACCACTCTCTAAGTAGATATCAAGTAAAAGGAGATGTAATACTGCACAAAGAGAAGCGTATCAGAGACTCCTTTAGAGTGTAACAAAAATAGGAGACCATGCCTCAGTATCATTCTCCACCCCTTTGAAATCAAAAAGGTTTCAGTGAAAAGCAAACAGAAACCAGGGCTCAAAGGTGTGGCAGTGGTGACCTGACTACAGTAAGGATTCAAAGCCTGGAAGCTTCAGTTCCACTGCTTCAACGCGGGCTAATAAACTTTCTGGCCAAAGATAGCCCCCATTCAATCGCCCCTGCGAGAAGCGAGTCACTATTTGGAGCACACTTTGAGAGAGAACAAGCAAGACCATTATCCTTCCCCTTGCCCCAAAGCCCATCGATTTAGGGCAGAGGCAGTTCACACTGCGTACGCCGTAGATAACTAAAGAACTCTCGCCAGGGTTTCTACTTTGACCCATTTCAACAATTTTATTGGGAGTAGGAGGGAGGCACTGGGAAGAGAAGAGACAAGAAAGTCTTCTGCTTTTAAGCGCAGGAGTCATTAAAGGCAATCCTCAGAAAACAAACATTAAAAGATTTCTTTCATGTAGTATAAAAAAACCCACCAAAAACGAAAACTAGGAGGGTCAATCTGCTATCCACTGTAAACCACAATCAACTTGAAGTGAATTTGTCTTCCTCTAATGGAATCGTGATGTATTTCCAGCCTCTTTCAGGCTCCCCAGCAGCCGTCCCTCTCCCTGCCGCCTCTGTCCCCGTGCCACCGACCGCGACAGCAGGGCTGCCCAGGGAGCCACCACCACCAAGCAAGTGGCCTGCGACAAACACGTCCCGCCTTTCCCCTCCCAGCTTCGGCGGCACTGAACCAGCTCCCTGCTCAGCCCCCTCTGAGGCTACAAGCTGTAGTACCCTTACGAGAGGGAGGTGGGAAAACACAGCTGGAGGGAGCGGGCTGCTGGAATCCCCCTTCTCCGCACCAACCTGCAATTAGGTGGCCCCAAGTAATTACAGAACTCCAGCCGCACTGCAGGCAGGTTTCAAGGCTGCTTTCTTTTCGGGCTGACACGTCTTTCCCTACACGATGCACACCTCAATAACCACGTAGCCAGCAGGTCTGCACCACTGACACCCGACCAGCTCCGCACCCCGAAGCTCCAACAGCAGGAAGCTCCAACGCAGCCCTGCCGTGCCCCAGCCCTGCCAGCGCCTGGCTGGCCTCTCTCCACCCAGGTCCCACGGGCTCTCCAAAAACTACTCGTTTGGAAAACGATGCTAGAAAGAAATTGGGCTTTCCTGGAGATTTCTGAAGTCTCTGTTCCCCCACCCAAAAGGAGGAAGAAAAGGAGACTCTACAAGCAGCAAGCACCGCACGGTGCCAAGCCTACTCCCTCCTGCCCTGCTTACGTGAGTGAGCCAGGACTACACCGAATGTGTGCAGAGAGCAAAGCCAGGGGCAGGAGCAGCACCCTCCGCTTTGTGGATGCTGCGGAATGGAACGGGATAAGCAGAGAGGACACACAGGAAAGGTGAATTTGGGAGCGCAGTGGCGGGAAAGATGTTCGTGACTCTGCGGTGCATCTCCATCACCAGGAGGGAAGAGAGACAGCAACAAGATCACTTCTGGTCTGAAAACGTGCGACAGAGGCAGGGACTGCGCAGGTACCTGTCCCCTCCCAGCATGAAGAGACAGGCCCCGAGCAAAGCTGCCTGAACACGAGGGAGCTGAGGACGGACACTCACTCCGGATCTCCACAGCCGCGCTTTTCATTCAAAGCAGCGCGAGTGGAGTAAATACCACAAAGCAGTGCTGCTGTATGCTCTGGCCAACTCTGCTCACACACCCTGCTCTCGCCGACACCCTCCTCTGCCCTACCACTCACTGTGGCTCATCATCCATCTCAGACACCCATTTCTAAGGGCTACAGCCACTGCCCCAACACGGGTATTTCAGGACCCAAGAAACCAACACACTTCAGCATCCCAATCCCCCGAAAAGCTGCTCTAACATCATCTGTCATAATTAGTATTCAGTCTCTGCTTAGAACCAATATTCTAAGTATTCAGTATTCCAGTTCTGGGCTCCCCAGTTTCCAGTTCTGGGCTCCCCAGTTCAAGAAAGATGAGGAGCTACTGGAGAGAGTCCAGCGGAGGACTATGAGGATGGTGAGGGGACTGGAGCACCTCTCCTACGAGGAAAGACTGAGGGAGCTGGGCTTGTTCAGCCTGAAGAGGAGAAGGCTGAGAGGGGACCTAAAAAATGCTTATAAATATCTGCAGGGTGGGTGTCAGGAGGATGGGGCCAGACTCTTTTCAGTGGTGCCCAGCAACAGGACAAGGGGCAATGGGCACAAACTGAGGCACAGGAAGTTCCGTCTGAACATGAGGAAG
>Ga0181612_132281_pt1 | contig 11355 bp, 9 predicted proteins | sample HoacroProtozoa21_FD_119630 | JGI IMG/M metagenome (GOLD analysis project Ga0181612, IMG submission 119630) | Hoatzin crop microbial communities from Cojedes, Venezuel. Combined Assembly of Gp0051906, Gp0051904, Gp0051908
GCCGAGGGCGGAGCGGGGCGGAGGAGACCGTTCCCCGGCCCTGGCCGCGGGCGGGCTGCTGCCGTGCGGCCTGGCGCAGAGCGAGTCCCTGCTGCTGAGCGGGGGCAGCCAGAGCCTCTGTGGGCGGTGGGGCGGCCCCGCTCCTGCAGCGACCGACGCGCTCCTGCTTGCTGACGTGTCTCTAAACTAGCGGGGGACACATCGGGACAAAGGGAGAAGCCACCGGCTGCTCTGGCCCGGAAGCAGCACGCGTCTCAGACCTTGTAACAGCGATAACAAAAGCACTCCCGTTGCCCGTGAAAAAGCCCGGAAAGCTAACGCAGCTTCATTACGTAGTCATTAAAACACAGCTAACACAAACGTATGACAAGACTGACCTGCGGCATGCAGGAGCCGTGACCGCAGAGCACGGCAAGCTGGAAATGCTTACTTCCTGTTTAGACAGCTGTTGGTTTGATGAGGATTTTGACAAAACTGAGGCACAACAGGAATATAATTTTAAAACGCCAGCCAAAAAATGCTGGTAATTCCGAAACTGTTAGGCAGTAAATTTTTGCTAAAAGCTTTTCCAAAATAGGCACAAAACCACAGGGAAACCGATTTGTTTCCCTTCGCATTGCCAGCTTTTCCTCTTTCCTCCCACCTACAGCCGTGTTTGGGTCGTTCTTTATACCCACCCTCAGCAGCAAAACGCACGCCCGGGGCCAGTGCCGTGAGAGGCCTGCAGGGCACAGCGGGAGGAAGATGCCACACTGTTCCCTCCTCTGCCAGCCACAGCACAATCACCTCCCTCCATCAGGCCTGGCGACCCTCCCGGTGTTCGCATATTCCTGCCCGGTTCTCGTGGGAAATAAGACCAGCACAGCCTCATCCTCAATTTCTTTCGTTCGTTCGCTCCCAGACTAACTGCTGCTGTGCTGTGGGACTGCTGCCGTGTCCTGAACTGCCATACCCTGGGGCAGAGCTCTCTCGTCAGCCTTTCGCCCACCTGTTGCCCCTCTTTCTTTTTAATGCTTCTGTTCCCAGCAAGAGAAAAAGGAACCTGCAAAGACAGGCGTTGTGCCTTCAAATGCCAGGGGAGTCAAAAAACTGCATCTCACCTGTTTCTTGCGGTGGCAGCTCGTCGTGCTGCTTGTTGGCACAAGGGCACAGCAGTCACAGCTGGAGAAGCCTCAACTGCCCCAGTCCCGCGGTCAGAGGCACACGCTGGGCATGACCTTCGTTCTCCGGCGCCTGCTGCTGCCGCTCTGGCTCTGCTGTGTGGGGACCGGCGTTTCATCTCAACTCTTCGCGGGGCTAAGCATCGCCCTTCGCAATGAGATGCATGGGGAAACAGCATGCTCCAACCTTCAAAAATGATGACAGAAATTAACAGATTAGTAAATATGACTAACATCTGGAGGCAGCACATGCTTTGCAAAGCTTCAGTTACGGTAACAGCAAATAAGACAAAGGGAAATATCAGAGGTGAGAAGATTGAGGAGCCAGAAGCAACCTGGCTTTTCTCAAGCAGAGCTCAGAAAGTCAGTGTCCTGTCCGACCGCTGCCTAGATGTGGTTGTCAGTCACATAGGTTTACAGACCAGAGAATCTCCATCCACAAGCAGTGCATTTTATCATCCTTAGGTAAAGCTGAATAATTTCCTATTGTCAATACTGTACACAAGTTAACAAAACTTTATGTTCCTGACAAAACGAGAACGGTTCTCCAGTGAGAGTGTGTACCCATGACAGAAAATCAGAGTTCAGCCAGGAACTCCCATGTACAGACACCAAAACATTCCTCAAGTATCTACTATTCAATTTTGCGACAATTTTCTCCCATAGTCAGTTCCTTACCTGCCTGTAAAGTGACACTACTTTTTCATTTAAATTTCATTTCTCCCATGCTCTTCTCTCTCGCTATCATCTTTCTCATGTTTCACGTTACAGCAACAAGTGGATCCCGTAGGTAATGTCTGTACTATAGAAGTCATTTCCTCAGTGTGGCGTGTGTGTTTGCAAGCGAAATCATTTACGTCTGTTGCTTTGGAGTGGGGTCCCCTGAGCCCTCGTTATTCCCACGTCTCATCCGAGAGCCAAGATCACAGTCTGGGAGATGCTGATGTTGAAGGAAAAGGTTTCAAAGTTATTTGAGATTCCAGATTAGGCAACGATGTAGGTTTGTGTAACCGATGGAGGAGGACCCGACCTCGGGCCAGTCAAAACTTTGAAAAACAGCGGCACAGAAATCCCTGAGACAAGAAAGGCTGTAGATTTCTGACTTTCTGATGACTTAGATACATGCACTTGAATTTGAGACGAAGTCAAGACAAGAGTGTATCCTATAGTTACCTTAACTATACTGTTAAAAATTGCACCCCTAGGAGGAGACCTTATATGTAAATATAAGGCCACCCTAGCATAACGAGCTGCACCAAAAACTGGGACATGCGCAAACAAGTTTTTGTACAAGTGACCAGTCACCTGCTTTAGAGTAATTTCTTCCTTCCTACTGTTTTATATAAAAGACCCCATCAGTTTCTGAGAGGTGTGCTGTCCGGTGTTAAATGTCCAGCACCCCACTCTGCAGACTAGCAATAAAGACAAGTACCTTGACCCAGTGTGTTGAATGGCATCCTGCACACCGGGTGAAGAACCCTGATTTGGGGACAACAGCGTTGCCAGCCTACAGTTCCGCGTGGCCGCATCCCGCGCTGTCCCTCTGACCCGAGAGGTTCTGCAGCATCACCGTCACCTAGGGGTTCGCAGTACCTTACTTTGCACGGTACTTCTGCTTTGCTCACGGGTAGCTGGAGCTGGAGGGGGCAGCATTGGTGGAAGGTCTCCAGCCATCTCGCAGACGGAGGAGCCCGTCCCAACCACACCCTGCCACGGGAGCAGCACCCTAGTTGCTAGCCCTTAAAGGAAGTCTCTGATGCTGAGTGCTCCACCCCCTAGTTCTAGCTGAGTGAAAACATCCTTCCTGACCTCTCCGTCTCCCGGGCACAGCGGTACCCCACTTCTCGCCTCACCCCGCAGCCCAGGCAGCGCAGGGCCTCAGACAGCCAAGCCGTGCCAGACAGCTCGCTTGTTTTGTACTCCCCCCACGAGGCAGGGGACGTGAGGCACAGTGCGAGCTCCCCGTGCCCTCCCTCGGCTCTTCTGCTCTCCATCCTCTCACTTTTGGGATGAGGGGTGCCCAGAGGCTGCTACATCGGGCGGGCACGCACAGGTGCACATGAACGTCCTTGGGGCAGCAGGTCCTCTGTCAAGTCAGGATCACTAGGGTCCTGCCAACAAGCCTAAGGAGCGGATGAAATCAAACAGTGCTCACCAGAATAACGCTGCTGCCTTCTTCACTGGTCCGAGTTCCACCAGACTCGTTGCTGGTACAGAGGCTTTGGTACAGCTGTGCCCAGACAAGAGGAGGACAGGCACGGTGCTTGTCGAACAGCCTCAGCTCCTCATAGAGGAAATGCTTTCTGCTAAAATGCCAGCTGTGATGCCGTGCTATCCTGCCGCCGCAGACTGGGGCTTTCACACTGCGAATCTACTGCTGCGACACTACTGGGACAAAACGGCCATTTCTCTGAGCGGAGGAAATCTTGATTTCCTATTTTTGTCATGGGCAAGACGAGTACTGCAGCAAGGTGTCTCATCAAGGGGCTTCCCTGTGCGTTGTACACAGCAGACCAGACTCTCCGAGTTAGTGCCCTTCCCTAGACCTCCAGAGCAGCTGCCGAGGCCGTGCTTTTCTGCTCCAGCTGCTGCACACCCCCCTCCCCCCGAGACGAGGGGTGAAGCAACGGGAGAAGGAGAAGAAGATGTCCGCAGGTCACTAAGATTAAAGCAACCAGGAGGACCCCGAGGTGGAGGGCAATGGTCATACAGACCAGACCCACGCATTTCATCTCAGGTGTCTTCAAAGTCTTGCACAGCTCCAAGAGAGGTGCCCAGATCCGGGGAGATTTCTGGTAAGGGTATCCCTCGGCGCAGAGCTTTCCAAAGCCTCTCGGACCACCCGGAACGGTGATGGCCATGGGAGAGAGCCCTGGAGGTTTCCAGGGAAGACCGAGAGATGTTCTGGATCTTCTCTGGTACAGACCAAAGGAACGTGGCTTCTTCAAGCCATGCTTGAAAAATCAACTTACAGCACTAAAAAAAAAAAAAAAATAATAATTAAAAAAAAAAAAAGATGATAAAGCTAGATGCTAATCTGTACATCAGTTAGGTCACTCTATGCCTGGAGCTCATTTGCCTTGCAAAAACTCTATTGTTGCAGGCTGGGTCCCTCCCTTCTCACTTAAAGGACTAACTCCACCCCAAAAAAGAAGAACTTTTGCTGAAACTGCTGGAGGAGAGACGGATCCTGCTCCCTGAAACCATGGGGCCCGTCAGCTACTCATCAGAGACCTATGACTTGGTGAGTCGGGCCTGGCTTTGCTTGTTTGAGAGGATAACAGAGAGACCAGGTAGAGCTGGGGTGGGCTGAAAGTCCTTCTTTCCATCTGTCCGTCTTCTCGCCCTCCTGTTGGCAGAGGGAGAGCCTGAGCGATTTCTTACACCGGTGCAATGAGCGCTTGCATCCCTTAGGTCCGGACTTGGCCAGTGAGGGGACTGCAGGCGACAGCGCTGCGCTCATAGAGAGCCGGCCTGATGTGGCTGCGGCCGTTGTGATCCAAGGGTGCCAGGTATTCCCTTGGGGACAGCTGCCTAACGACCAGGACCTCATGCACAGACATTCTGATGAGAGCTGAGCCTGAGCGCTGTCCTCACGTGGGGACCAAGACCACTGTTGCTGCCAAAGGGCCAGGCGGCTCACTGGGAAAGCGGGGCTGCTGCAGCCCCGTCCCGCGCTGCCAGCGTGTCCCAGTCTCTGGTCCCTGCTGCACTGCTCTCTGCGCAGTCATTGGCACAACGGGGGTGTAAAACACTCGTTCTGAGTCAGGCGCCTTTTGGTGGTATAAATGACTGTGCGCACAGTGTGCAAAGCCCTGGAAATCTTGTCCAGTATCTTTACTTAACAGGAATACCCAAGCAAACCCAACGCTGTCTCTCCGCGTGTGAAAACCCTTGGTATGACTATACACGCTCCCAACCTTGCTTGCCTTCTCCACGAACAGGCTGCCATAGACTCTGCTGAAAGGGGAATAGGCAGTATATTTACAAGAGAGGAACTGGGAAGAGGGGAAGATAAATTGCAAGTACTTCTTCTGGTTGGGAGCGATGACACTGTGTTCTGCCCCGTAGTTCTCTTCCCAGTGCTTGCAAGTGAAAGACAGCAGCTGCACCTTTTAGAGTATGTTGTGCTATCCAAGGGGAAGTCCGCAGCAGTGCTATCATTAGCCCACTTTTCAAATGTTGCAGCTCAGAATTTATTTTTTAATGCAGCTTCTCTCTGCCACAGACCTCAGGTTTTGTTTAGTTTCTATGAAGAGAGAAACGCTGGATTTAATTTTCACCAATTTTTCTGTCCCTCCTTTGTCCTGTACACCAGGGAAGAGAGAGGAGATGGTGGGGGCAAGCCATACCCTCCTTATTTTTTCCTATTCATCCAGTATAGAAGTGCTTTGTGAACGGAGGTCATTTCCTTTAGAACTTTTCTGTAGGGGACACTTGTCTCCCTGACCTCTGCTGAAATTCAGTGGCAGCGCTAATGCTTGCCGAGAGGTTAAAACCAAACTCCAACCTTTTTCTTCTCCATGCTGGTTCATTCCTTCCTGAACTCACCATTGGAAATCTGTCCCACCACCAGGAAACCAGCAAAGGTGAAGCGTGTCCACAGCGTGTCACGTACTGTAAGCAAGCGGCTGCTTGTGGCAAAACTGTGTCTTTTCTAACGCGAGGGGATTAGGCAGCACTGGGGTTTGCTCTTTGTATGCAGTACTTTCCAGCAGCTTAGCTTAGCAATTTTCCATCTGCTGTGAATTATTTTAAGTCATAAAGGAGAACCCGTGCAAGGAGGGAAACTCGGCTAACTTTGGGACCGAGCACCGACAGTCAGGTGCTGCAGCAAGAACAGTTTTATACCTTTTCTCAGACTTCCCGCGGTCCAGAGTTTCTGACACTCGTTTCCCACCTCTGCCTCCCGGGAGCTTCCCAGGTTTGGCTCCCTCCCTGCAACAGGCCACAGCTCTCACACGAGCAATGCCACATTTGCTTTGGTGGTGCCGTAGGTTGCTTTACTTACGCTTGGCGCTCGTAGCTGCCACCTAGCCACAGAGATTTGCAAAAAAGGCCTCAACGGCGTCCCGTCAAAGCGACGACACAAACCTTGCCCTGTGCACTCACCAGAGGGGATCGTTTGACCGATTGAGCAACTGTGGAAGGAAAAATAATGAGAACACTGCACTGATAGGGCTTTTATCTCAGTATCGCCCTGCGAGTGCAGCAAGGGCCTCACGTAAGCTTTGATACCATACGGGACCGATCGCTCGTCTCTGTAACCTAGTGGAAAAGTAACATGCCCAAAGCGATAACCCCATTTCTCCGTAGCGAGAAAGCTTTGCCCACTTAACCTGCCTCAGCTGCAGACTAGAGAAACAAAAACACAGTTGTAGAAACACTGCCGAGATCTCCATCGGGTCCCCTGGGGTGCTGCAGGCCAGGTTTCATTTTAACGGGACTAACGTGACCCGAGAGCCATGGAAAGGCACCTATGATGCCATAACGTGACATTTCCACAGGCTTTGCTCTTACTCGTGGGTTTCCCTAGTTCCGCACCTGAAGAGGAGACGAGCAGAAGCTCTGTCAGTTACTTGCACTGACGTGGGCAATGGCAGTTTCAAAGCTCTGGGAACGAAAAAGGACTTCTCACAGCCCTGGCATGGGCTAGAAGGGAACGACTCAGGTGGAAAATCCCTAATAGTGCACAAGCTGCTTCTCTTCTGCAGCCAAATGTTTTGATCGCTGGCAGTTGTGGGGAACTGAGAAAAGCAGCTGACACGCGCAGACCGGAATAACTCTGAGATATGGGTTAGAGGGGAAGAGGGATCCCCGAACAAAGAGCACACAGGAACGGGCTTCCCAGGCATGCACTTGACAGCTCAGTTACAGAAAAAGTCACTACTTTATCGCCCACCCCCAAAATCTGGCTGCAATTGTGTTGCAGGAGACCTGCACAAAGGTCCCCCTGCGCGCACATTATTGACTTCTCCCATCCCGGACCAGGCAGCCGCCCGCTTCCAGTCCTAGAAATGGGAATCGCAGCAAAGTGCCCAGAAGCCTTGGTTTGTCACATTCAGTGCATCTCCTGCAGCTCTGGTCCCTGCCCTTCCTGTCTCAGCCCAGACTCTGACTTGTCATCCTCTCTTATTTGTCTCCAACTCATCTCTGTCCGCTCCCACCCACACCCGCTGCTCTGCTCAGAGATGCACATGAGAAGACGCTTCAGACACGGCTCAGCTCACGCTTCCCCGGCCCGTGGCGAGTGGCTTACAGTAAGAGCCCTACCTGCCATCTTATCAGCAATCAGATGGTGTCTGATAGTGGCACTCAGCTTCTGCACCTCCGGCTCCGAAAGCAAGGTGATACTGGCAACTGTTCAGCAGCCAAAGCCATCGAACACCCCGCAGGCTGCCTGTCCGCTGTCATCGGTGGCACTGGCGTGGCTCCAGGCAGCGCTCCGACACGCCGGCCAGCAAACCCGGCCATGTCCCATCATTTCCTTTGTCCCTTTAAAGCTGGCACCCTCCAACCTCTCCCCAGCAAAGCTGCCCATTCCAACACATGTTCTCTTTGACCACGGTCACCCATGTGTCCCAAGCAGCCTGGTTTCATTGCTGTGCCAAATTGCAAAGGTTTTTCATAGAATCATAAAATGGTTTGGGTTGGAAGGGACCATTATAGCTCATCTAGTTCCAGCTCCCATGTCATGCCTGTTTTTGGTCTGGGTTTTTTTTTTTTTTTGTTTGTTGGTTTTGGGGGTGGGAGATTCCAGGATCTGGCCCTGGCCAACACATCACAGGTCTCGGTGCGTGTTGTTGGTAGCCGCTGATGCAGGGTGCCAGTACGGACTGGGCAGAAAATATTGTCAAGCCAGGGAGAAAAACTGGGAGGGATTTTGAAAGGCTTTTGTCTTTAGCAGCAACCTCCAGTCTCCAGAACCATACCCAAAAAACTGGAAAAGGCGGGAGAGAGCTGGGCAAGCTTCTTCTGCGCTTTCCCCAAGCACTTGCTTGCCCTCCGACCGTCCACTGCTCGGGGATGGCCTGAGCCAGCTGCCTGCTCTGCATGTTCAGTAATGCTCCGTAGACGACTTCTCCATCAAGATGCCTGGGCTCCCCTTGGAGCCATGCAGATGGTTTCAGCCGCACAGCAGTTCAAGATGAGCACTGCTGTTGCAATGTCCCTCTTTACCCCAGACAGATGTGTTCAGAGGCACCCAGCACGTCGCCCAGGGAAGGCTGCCCGAGAGAGAAGAAACACGAATCACCCTTCTCTAGCTAGGCGCAATGCAGAAGTCGAGGCTGGTCACGGTCATTTGGGTTAGCAGCGCATGGGGGGGAGCAAAAACTCCCCAAAATAAGCTCTAAAACTGTTCAAAGCAGGGCTAGTATTTTTAGATGGGAACTTTGGCCAGCGAGGGAAGGAGCGGCAGGTGCAAACGGCTACAGCTGGCAGTGAAAGGTATGAAAGCAGCAAGCAGAGACTTCCGCTGTGGTTGACGCTGAAGTCTCGGCGCTAGTCTCCAGAGAGGGTGTGGGTGGGGGAGCTCAGGGTAACTGCTGCCGAGCTCTTCCCAGTTGTCACCAATTTCTCAGCTTGCCGCAAGCCTCCTGTGCCGCTCTCTTTTTTTGCCCGTCTGCATCTGAGCCCTTGGCTTTTGTGAACGCCCAGCTCCTGCCAAGTGCCTGAGGCCAGCTGGAGCGTGCCCACCACTCAGAGGGCTCGTCCCGAGCGCAACTGCAGCTTTCCGGCACTCGAGGCTTGCGCGCAGTCTCAGCCCGAATACAAGCTGCTCACCTGGCAAGCAGCTACGGCACGCCAGGGGCGAGCCACATCTGCCGCGGCTCCATCGCGTTTTCCTCACTGGGTCTCAGCTTGGGGTCCGAGTTCTGTTTTCAGATTCCCTTTCCTGCTCTGACTGCAACTAATTTAGACCGCAAGGTTTACCAGTGGAACAGATTTCTCTCCGGCATGCTTCCCTGTAGCTACGGCACCGTGGCACTTCAGAGGCGTTCCTTCAGTGGTGTTTGAACACCCGCCCCGTGCCTTCCCCTGAGCATGTGGAAAGCGATCCCGAGCACGGCTGCTGCTGTTCCTCCCTTGCCTTGCTCTGCCCCAGGCAGCTCTGAGGTGTCCAAGGAGGAGAGGCAGAGGGGCACAGAATCAGTGCACATAATTTGAGGCACAGTTGTACTCTGTGGTGAATCCCACTAGCTTCTTACCTGACAGCAGGCAGGATGGGGACAGTCGGTGTCAGAAACAGGTGGAAAGATCAGGAAAGCTGGTAGAGGAGGATTCCGTGCTGTGTGAGAAAGCAGAAACCAGCAGCAGATGGCTCAGCGAGAACCAGAAGGTGAAACCGCTCATCTGTCTGGACACCAGGACATCCCCCAATCCGCTAGTTAAAGACCACAGACTGAGCAGCACTGGCTGTCGGAGATTGAGACCACCCTCTCCGCGTGCTGTTGCTGCACCTCCTGGGATGCAGCACCAGAGGGGCCTCCCAGGTCCTCACGCTGCAGACAGGCAGCACGTCCTCCTGCTGCAGGCGGGCTGCGGGACATGGGGATGCACGGCTCCAGGTCTGCCAGGCGCAGCTGAGGGGCTGGGTCCTCGTGTCTGGAAGTTCTCCTCTGGTAACCAGACTCTCTCTGTTCCCCAGAGCCAGGTGGAGCTGAGCGGTTACTATGAAGCTGAGAACACCACCCCTTCTTTGGAGGGCTACTTTTGCTTCAACCCAGCCTCATCCGTGGTCGGCAACCAGAGAGACCCCTTCAGAAAGGTCTTCATGCCCCTCATCTATCTGCTGATGTTCGTGTTGGGGACTGTGGGCAATGCCCTGGTCCTGGTCATTCTGGAGAGGTTCAAGAGGTCTCGCACTACAACGGAAAACTTCCTCTTCCACCTCACCCTGGCCAACCTGGCACTGTTGCTCACCTTCCCCTTCAGCGTGGTGGAGAGCTTGGCCGGGTGGGTATTTGGGAAGTTCCTCTGCAAGATCCTCAGTGCTGTCCACAAGATCACTTTCTACGGCAGTAGCATGCTGCTGGGGTGCATTGCGGTGGACCGCTACCTGGCCATCGTTTATGCAATCCACACCTACCGCAAACGCAGAGCTCGCTCCATCCACCTCACCTGCGCGGCTGTCTGGCTCTGCTCGCTGCTTTTGACCTTACCCGATCTCATCTTCATGGAAGTCTGGACAGACGACAGCAATCGCAGCATTTGCTATTTTCCAGAGGTTGGGATCGACGGCAACAACGTCTGGCTAGCGACCCGCTTCCTCTACCACACCGTGGGCTTCTTTGTGCCCCTGCTGGTCATGTGTTACTGCTACACGGCCATCGTCCGGGCTCTGTGTCAGTCCCAGCGCCTACAGAGGCAAAAAGCTGTCCGTGTGGCCATCCTGGTCACAGGCGTCTTCCTGCTCTGCTGGAGCCCGTATCACATTGTCATCTTCCTCAACACGCTTACCAAGCTAGAAGCCTTCACCAAGAACTGCCTCCTGGAAGACCAGCTGGACACGGCCATCATGGTGACAGAGGCCATCGGCTTCACGCACTGCTGCCTCAACCCCATCCTCTACGCCTTCATTGGCGTCAAGTTCCGCAACGACTTCTTCCGGATCCTGCAGGAGCTTGGCTGCATAAGCCAGGAGACCCTGCAGAAGATCCTGGAGGTGACGAGGAAGGGCAGTGGGATCGAGTCTGACAACACCACCTCTGTCTCCACTTTCTAGCTGGGAAAGACTGCCTGCAGGGCAGAACCGCCCTGGGGCTTGCCTTCCCAGTGGCGCACGTGCTGTGGCCTCAGCCCCAAGTTTCGCAAGCGTCCCTACCACTTTCCTCACTCCTCAGGAAACTGAGGTCCGACAGCCACCAAACACCCAAATCCCACCAGATACCTTCCCTGGCTCCCCCTGGTTCTCATACCTGTAGAAATCCATCTGGCAGCTGTTGGCGAATGCTGGCTGTGCGATGGCCACTCTGGCAGGGCCAGATGAACCCGAGCAAGTTGAACCTGACGTTTCCACCCGGCCCTTGAGAAACCGATGGCAGGAGTCCTGCGGACGGAGCCAGGCACGAGACTGGGGGTGCCAGGGGTGAGGGAAAAAGCGCAGCCAAGTAAACATTGAGTCGCGTCGGCGAGCGAGGAGTGAGGACAGAAGCTAAGCAGGTCTCCATTTCACCGGCTCAGGGTGACGAGA
>Ga0181612_161532_pt1 | contig 11355 bp, 6 predicted proteins | sample HoacroProtozoa21_FD_119630 | JGI IMG/M metagenome (GOLD analysis project Ga0181612, IMG submission 119630) | Hoatzin crop microbial communities from Cojedes, Venezuel. Combined Assembly of Gp0051906, Gp0051904, Gp0051908
GGAGATATTCAAGACCCGCCTGGACAAGATCCTGTGCAGCCTACTGTAGGTGACCCTGCTTCGGCAGGGGGGGTGGACTAGATGACCCACAGAGGTCCCTTCCAACCCCTACTATTCTGTGATTCTGTGATTCTGTGATTGAGGTAGATCACATTGTTGTGCAGAGTGTCCACATTGCTTTGTTTATTAGTGTAAGAGGTTAAAAATGATTACACTTTAAGTATTAAATGTGACAGAAAAGCAGAAAGAACACTTTCAGTCAGTCATTATTTCGCAAGCTAATTCTTTCCAGAGACAATATAATCACCACAAATGATCATTTTTTATCAGTTGTTATTTCTTATAAATGCTATTCAATAAAGGTAATAAAGCATTCTGCTGACATATTGCTGTTATCAGTTCTATCTTTATAAACTATTGCTAGACAAGAATATAACAAAACAATCATAAAACACAGATATATTTTATTTGCATACATTTTAAAAGAAAGATGTATCAAAATCCTATTCTGACACTGTAGTCTAAATCAAAATTTTTTAGCACATGCAAAATTAATAGTAGCTGCACATGCTTAAAGTGAAATTTCCAGAACTCTAGTGATACTCTCAATTTATTTCAGAAGCATGGGATGTTGTTAGTTTATCAGTAGCTCTTTGCAGCCATGGTGAGGCTGTTTCTTGATTCCCGGTTCATTTCACAGCATAGTTTTGGACACTTCTTCTGAATCTAAAATGTCTGTTTTATACTGTTCGTGCAGTATCACACTGTGATATACCACATGTGTGAAGTTGTCAGGACACTTAATGGGGAGGGGGAGAGAGAAAACATAACATTTCTATTTCTGCCTCCTGTTGACACGCTCCAGCTGGGATTCAGCTAACAGATTAAAATACATAAATTCAAATGTTAACATTTGGGCATACACCGGAGCCTGGTATCTGAGCTCCCATTATAATCAATGGAGAGCAAGCTGGTACATGTGCAGTCTGGAGAGCTATTCAATTTATCCTCAAGTGGATGTATATACCTGATTGGCCTCATTTTCAAGCTGAATCTTAGTTTGCTCCTCTGCCCTATTTTCTTTCCAGCAAAGCAGGAAGAACTACGGCAGAGGGAAAAACAATGCAGAGCCAACAAACAATCCCACAATCATGTGAACCGTGATTACATGATGCTTTATTTTTGTTACCAGTGTTGGAGGTCTCATACATTCCCTAATTTCCTTCTGAATGATCAATGCTTCTAGAGTGCTTCTGGAGGTCTTGTTTTCCACCAAGGCTCACTTAGAAGGTTGTTTCTTCCTCTCAAGTGGAGACAACGTGCTTCTTATTACGACATCTCTTGCAGATGTGCACTACATGGGATGATATTCAGTATTTGTCTTGAATTTGAAGCTGAGACATATATTGAGAAAAGTATTGTGTTGTAAGCATGTCTTATCAGATCTTCAAGATCAGCCCTGCTTACACAAGGCTTTAAAAGGTCCTAGAAGCTCTGAGATGAGCCCACTTCACAAGCTGTGTCCTGATGTACAGCCGTGTATAGAAAACCTGTAGAGCCTCCTTTGTATAGAAGACTTAGAGGCTCTAACTTCAGAGTTCATCACCACCTACATGCTTGACAGTAAGATGTGATACCTATCTGTGTAAAGGAAGGACAAGCATGCCTTCAGAAACCTTGCAGAGAATTATTTCTATTTGCTGGGCACTATGAATTAACTGCTTCAGCACTGGAGTGGAAAACATTGTTCTTTTATAAGGATTGTGCAATGTATTTTAAATGTAGTGCTTGTGAGCTGTCTGAATACAGAGACCATCAACAAAAATTAAGAGCTCATGGCCTCTGACTCCAGATACCACCCAAGACCAGATCAGCGTCTGGATTATATCATTGGAAGTGATACCAATTTATGAATTCCCATGGTATCATTATTTTATCGATTATGTATATATTGCATTAATAATGTGCTTTTATTTGCCATTCTGAAAATGAATATGTATTTATTATACAGATTATCATTTATTGTGTGCAAGAAACTGAAGAAATTGAATGAGATGATCTAACCTATCCCTTCCTGGCACCCACACGAAATTAAGTTCTTCTTTCTCCAAAATTCTGGGCTGATTACAGTTAATACAGTTCAGTACAGAACATATCTGAATAGCTTCCTGTGATTCCTTCTGTCCTAGGTTGCGATGACTTTATGTTTGAAAGAAAGCCACTACCAACAAAAACAGAGCTGAGGAGTATCCTTTGGTAGTGTGAAGTAGAAGAAGCTTCGAAGATATCCAGGTGAAATGTATTCACGGCTTTATCTTTGAACAAGTTCGGTTACGTGAGTACTTGAAGTACATGTCAGGTACAATTAGTTGTTAGTGAATACATAATAAGACCAATTACATTCTGCAGTTCAAAATGCTGTCAGATTTTCTTCCTAGTCAAAGTTGCCCATTTGCTTTTCTTGCCCGCTGTAATCAGGCCTTTATTTACTGTCCTAATTCCCTGAATCATGAGCCTCTCGCATTTGAATGAGGTAGAGTCAGTGATTCCTGGCTTGAAAAGCAGCAGGGCACAGAGGTAGCAACTCTTGAACAAGTGGATCAGCCAGCACGTTACCTGGAAGAACTGGTAATCAGACTCTTTTATGTCTTCTAATAACAGTGAAAAACACCCAAATACACAAATATATATCGTCTTATTTGATAATACTAGTTCTTTTCTCTTAGTGGCTGGAATTGCCCTTTTGTGGTGTAGCAGCATAAACACATTTTTAAGTGATGGTGAGAAGTAGCAGCCAAACCAGATTGAAACTGCTTGTAATAGTAACCTCTCTATGTGAAACTTAAGGATCTTCTTAATGTGCTGTGAAGTAGCACTTTTCAGCCTCCACAACAAACAGAACAGACATATTCTCAGCAGATTTAGGAGACAGGAGATAATCTCAAATGTAGCTGAAATACCATTACAAATACATTATTTCTTGTATTCAACTGAGGGTGAATGCACAGTTTTAAGTTTGGAAAGAGGTTAAGAAAAATAAAATCGATGTAGTATACAAATGAAGAACCAGAGCGTAGTAAAATTTATGCCGAAAAAAATTGTACTCTGGAAGAGAAAATGTAAATTAAATAGTAGAGTAAAAGATAACGTATTAAAGAAAAAAGATGGAGAAGCATTCATTTCACTGCAGAGAGGATACAAATCTGCTGTTATCAGTGAAAGCAGATTCTTATCTGTACAAATTTAGGCATATATCAGTAGTGTTAACACTACTGTTATTCTGATGTAAATGATGATGGAGCATAGTCCCTTAAATCCTAACTTGATGTATATTAAAGTTATTCAGAAACTTTACAGTGACTTTAAGATAGATCTGAATTAAAGCTTATTTTTTGAAAGAAAAGATAACAACATATTCTCTTTTGAAAAGTATCTCAATACACAGATTTCATACAAGAAAAAGAAAAAATCGAATAATATGATTTGCTAAGAAGCTGGGGAATCTCTCTGGGCTAAAACAGGCAAAGAAATAAAAAGAAAATGATGTAATTTGTCTTTGGCAGGAGAGGAACAAGTGAAACGACACCAATTTATCTTGAGGGGAGTAAAAATGGAAGTAGAAGAAGGCATGAAAAGGCAAGAACAAGAGTTCTGAGTAAAATTCTTTCATTTTTTCCCTAGGCTAAAAATAAATAGCTAAATAAACACATTAAAACATTCACGTCTTTTTTCAAAAGAAGAAAATAATCCTTATTTCACAGATAAGTGAACTGAGGGGATGCAAGCTCAAGCAATGGAGGTAGTCATGCTTTAGGATGTCTACCGTAAAAAATTAGATTCTCAAAATCCTGTTTATCTGCTCCTTCACCCTGGATTATCAAAGCTGCTGATGCTCAAGTTCTGCTTGCAGCCTGACCAGAAGCATCACAGTGCTGAACACAGCGAGGTCTTGCTGGAATTGAAGGAGAGGCGCTCTTCTGGTTGCCTCATCCCAAGCGCTTCAACTTTTAGAAGTTGTTCAGATAATGTTGGAGAGCCAAGCTCTGCCCAAGATACCAAAGGAACATAGGCTGTTGGCTCCTCAATTTTTTTTTCCCCAGTAGTTCAGAGACTAGCAGGCTGTGGGAAAAAAATAGGTCTAATTCTCACCTGAATTTCCACCTGTCTCTGTTTCTTAATGACGAAGTTATGGAGTGTCCTGAGACAAGGTCTTTTTATTTCTCCACATCAAAGTTGGTCTCCTTTGCTTGAAATTATTAAATATTCATCGGACGAAAGAGGAGGAAGAGGGAGCACATTGATTCGATCTCTTTCTGGCCCAATAGTTAAGGCTCTGAACTCTAATAAGGGAAATTCAGATTCCTGTTTCTGCTCCAAACGACTATTTCAGTAGGTTATGTTGATAGTTCTGGAATACAGGTCACTTACTCCATAGCAATGAGAAACAAAATTTTGTTCTTATTTACGTCAATAGGACTTTCACCATCTACCTCAATGGGGTCAACATATCGTCTTCTAAAACAATGTCACTCCACGTTTCCATATTTTCTATTCACTTTCCAAAGATCTTATTTTCTCCTAGATTTCTCTGCCATTTTCAACTTCTGAATATCTGCCCCAGAATTTAATGGCAAAAAAATTCCCTCATGATTGCTGACCTCATGTATCTGATCTAAGCCCACTGAAATGAGACTTGATGTGTCTATCTGCTTATTTAATAAGTTTATCCAGCTGCTGTCTATGATGACGCAGTCAACTAGAGAAAGCCAATACATCTGAGTTAACTTAGTGTGCTTAACATATTTTTCCTGACTGCTGGCTTGCTGCCTATCAGTCAGTAAAAACCATTCTGCTGACTTTTAATACGCTGTTTCTTTTATTTTTATCTATATGAGTTCATGCTACTGTAAGAACTGAATGTAATATAGAAAATACTGATGTGGATCTAGACCTATTCTTGATTTCATTGCTTGCCTACACCATTTACTTTTGTTTCAGTTTCCTACGTGTAAGATACATGAAATGACACAAATCTTTGTGTAGTGATCTAACATTAAGCCTATTATTAAGAAACAAAAAGCAACAAAAATCAAAGCTACCAGTTAACTCAGAAATGATTGTCAAAGCTTCCTTTTACTTCATAGGGTTAGGTTGTCATCCCTAAAAAGTAGGGTTGTAGTATTCTCAGTGTACAGATTATACCCATCTAAAAGCTGTCTAGCCACCTACAGGGACAAATCTCAGTAGCTGCTGTGTTTGATTTGGTACGGAGCAACCTCAGTGTCAGATGGAATCAGACATCCTATACTACAGGTCTTACAATTACCATAAGAACTACTTTCAGAGGAAGATCAGTAAGGTTAATAGTGGGCCTGAGGAAAAAGCGTATCCAAGATAGCTCACCAGATGTTTGGAGTTTAGAAAAAGTGACTCTAGCAGATTAGTCTTCAATAAAAGCTTTAATTTGAATATATATTTAGAAAGCCACAGTGTCATTGTTATTGATAGAAAAACCTTACTCATTGAGAGGTACTACCTCATGCTTTCTTAGTGGTAATTACAAAATGTTTGTTTTGCACATCCTGATCTAGTATGGAGGATGTGACAGAAAGTGTAGGCAGTGATATTTTAAAGAAAGCAAGTTATCTCCCGCAGAGCTCTTTTTTTGTAATCCTGACACCCATAGGCTTCAAACAGCTTTAAGACTCAGTATTGGAGAACTGCTTGTTAGAGTCAGGCCTGGAACAGTTTTGTTCATTCTGCTGAAGCCCGACATATAAGAAATTTGCTGATTAGTATTCAACAAGCATGAAATATAAATGCAGAGAGTCATAAGTATATGGCTGGAAGGGGCCTGGTAAAGATGTCTAATCTAATCACTTGCCCCAAGGCAAGATCAAATGCAGCTAAAATATTTCTGACAGATGTTTATCCAGTCTATTCATGGGAATGTCAGTGATGGATATTGTACAATGTCTCAAGACAAGTTGTTCTCAAGACAAAAAACAAAATTTCAAAACGCAGCCTTGTGTTCTATGGCTAGGAGCTAAATGACGGCTGTTGGAGAGCTTTGTTGCACTGGGACTTATCCTGATTTACATTGATGTACATATCATCCATAGGGTGTTGAAATTATACCTCCTGCATGATGTGCTGGCAGTTGGGACTGTGTGAGGTTACTGGAGATATATATGGCGAATAGATTTTCAGATAACTGTGCTTATGAAATAGGAGATCTTGCTATCTGGCTATGTGGTTTAAAGACAACTATCTAAAGGATGCTATCTTTAGCCATATTAAACATAAAATACATCTCACAGGTTGATGTGTGTGTGGACTTCCCTGCATTTTTTGCTTTGTCTGTTTTCAATTACTTACTTGGCTTCATAGGCATTTGAAAGTAGACGGAGAAGATAAAGATTCAACTTATGCTTCATGACCCCCAAGAGAAACCAGTATGAGATGCAATTTTTAAATACGATTAATAGCTTCTACAGGTTTTTTTCCAGGATATATTAAATCTTCATACCTTCAACTTTAATTATGTCAGAATTCAAACTGTTCATTTGTTTTTAACTATTAGGGGACTGTGCAATATTATGAACCCTTGTAGCAAACAGCTAAACCTAAATTAGAAATGAATCAAAAGATTGTCATATTGTCAGATTGTCATACTGTCAGATTGTCATTGCCCGGCAACTGGCAACTAAGTACTAGACAGCCACTCGCTCACTCCCCCCCTTCTCCCCCAGCAGGACAGGGAGGAGAAATAGACAGAAACTCATGGGCTGAGATAAAGACAATTTAAGAAGACAACAAAATAAATACTAATACCAATAATGATAATAATGAATATGCATAACGAACTATATACAATGCACTTTTCTCACTGCCCCAGTGATCGATTCACAGCCAGTCCCCAGGAAGGAACCACAGAACCCACAGGAAGCCTGTGCTTTGGGAAGCAACTCTTGCCTGTCCTCTTGCATAATGGCCTAAAGCGATTTGCCCAACTAAAGAGCAGCATAACACAGAACTGTATAAGGCATGTTGTGATACATATTATGTAATGTCTTTGTATAAAACCAGGTGATGTCTATTGGTGTCCATTCCTTGGTTTCCCCTGTCTGTGTCATGAATTTCCATAGCACACAAACACGCTAATCAGTGTGTAGAATAGGGAAGCAGGAGTAAAAAAAGCTTCCCTCACACATTGAGAAGGTATACCTCTTCCCTTCACCACTCCTTTCTCTGAAAATGATCGATGGTTAAGTAGAGGGAGGGAAAAATCTTCTGGTAAAATTGGCAAAAATAGTAGAAATTAAGGTTGGGACATATGTGCAAAAATGTGCAATTAATTTCATGATATGCATTTAATGATACAGTCTGAACTTGACAACTAAAAAAAACTTGGGAAAAACATCAGGTTTCCCAACTAAAAATACATGAAATGGAAAAAGATAGTTTTACGCAGCTCTTTCAGTGACGCTTTCAGTCCAGTATGACAGGGAGTAGAAAGGAGCTCTGAAAACTGCACTTAAAAGTTGAAAACCAAAACCATATTCCTACATAATTATTGTGTCTTTATCTTACTTCTATTGCTTGCAAGAAATTTTGTCAGCAAAAAGGTATGAAACACTGCATAGCAACACTTCTATGAACTTACTTTTAATGCACGAAATTCACTCTATTCTGCTCAAAATCTTTTTGGAAAATGAGAAGTGTTACCAAGCGTTAAAGGAAATCTATCAAAATCATGAAGCATATATAAAATATATGTATGAATTTAAGTTTTAGCTTGACTCTTGCTAAGGTATAATAGAAAATTATTTAAATGATTAGAATTTACCATGACAATACTGTAGCCATTATTTTTTCTGTTCAGTGAATTATAAAACTTTTCTATTTTTCTGTTTCCTACAGGAGAGAGTATTCTTAAAACCTCAACTCTGTATTTTGCTGTACCCATCCTTCACTCCTAATAAGGTCAGAAGATCTGTAGAAAGCAACAGAGGACTCGGGTGTGTCATGGATTGTCGGAAGGATGAAACATTGTCTTCTCCTACACATAAATGCATACGCCGAGAAATGAGAGAGAGGAAAGAGATGCATTGAAAAGGTATTATCAATATCCTCATTTCTAGAAAGTATTCAGCATTTATCATTCACTGAAAAGAGCCACTAAATCATTCCTGTGTCACAGTCCTGATTTGCTTATAAGCTACTTTCCAAGGCTTAAAAACCACACACTGACTAGGTAAAGGGAATTTGAGGGTCTCTCCTACAATCCCCTACTGATTTAGGAAGAACAACAATCCAAAAAATGCTGATTCATTTGACTGTCACTCTAACTTTCCACAATTTCACAGGCATTGTATGTTCCTTAACAAATCATGTCCTTCTCTGAGAGAACTTAACCTTGATTTTTTTTGTTTAAGTGGAAACTTGTTTGCATAAGATAGCTTCTTTTCCTATAATAGGCCTAGGTCACAAAATCACTAATCCTTAAATGGTAGTTCTTTTTAGAATTAAAGAGCTAGACCTTCAAAGCTAAGCTGTCTAGGGTCCTTAAAAGAAATTCTGCTTTCTCTGGTGGAAGCTTGCATAACTGCAAATTTGATCCAAAGTTTTTTTAACTTGGCTGCCAAGTGTCTTTGGGAGCACTCCTGTGCTCGCACTCTTAAAACAAAACTAACAACTGTCACTGGAAGTTTGATTTCAACAGGCACAGCAGAACTTCTGTGTAATTTAACAAGGTTAGCCTTTTTATTATTTTTGAACAGAAGAGTAGTATATAAATCTGCAGGGTAAATATGTTGGCAGGAGTTCTAGCTGAAGAGACATCACATTTTGTTCAGCATAAAATAAACATCTATCATGCTAAGGTCTGCAGTATGTGCTTAATTTGACACCAGTCACTGAATTTTTTTTAATGCAACCTGCACTAATGTTAGGCAAAAGAAAAAAAAAAAAAAAAAGGTGGCTACAAAATGTATGTTTTGTTGGACAATTACAAGGGCGAATACAGAGCTCCAGTCCATGGAAAGCAGGACTAAGATGCAGTTTGTAAGCAGGTGTCAGCTCTCTGCATCACAGTGTTGCCTCTTGCATGTCGCTAAGTAAAAGCACAAGCTTACCTAGATGAGCCCAAAGCACTGAATTATGGAAAAGGCAACCCAAAGAAGATGACAAACCATGTATTAGAAGTTGTGGTGTTACTCAGGCTCTCATCTTGTACTTTTTCATTAAACTTTAAATACTTTTAAAGACATTTAAACTTTGATTTTTTAAAAGCACTCTGCCTTTGAGCGTCAGTTCTTTTTCATCTTTTTGGTATTGGTTACTTTTGCACTTACTCTATGTTTTTGCGCCTTCTTTATTACTCCCCCTGTGCAACAGTATTTTATGGACATGCCACCCATGACCACATACACTAAAAAGTGCTGCATTGTCTTTCCTTTACATCTAGCTCTCTTCATCAGCAGCTGCAGTGTTGTAACTGATCAGGGACTTTTAATTGCTATAACAGTATGATAAACTGTTGGAAAGTATTTAACTCTTAATTGCAGTGGTTGTATTCTTCCACGTTATACTAGCTAAAAGGACTTAGCAATGTTGATAGTACTGATGTAAGAGGGCTGAGACACATTTAAATATAATTCTGTTCTAAAGAGGCATCCCAAGAGTGGTTTAAAAGTGAGGGGAATTCAGGGTAGAGGAGATGTTCTGAGAGGTGCCAGTGAAAAGTAATTTAAAATTTTCATTTTTCTCTTGAGTACAATAGCGATATCAAGAAAACAGAAAGGAAAGAGCTAATCACTGGGCTTGTTCCGTCAGGCACTGCATTACCCCTGCTATAATTCAGATCTAAGCTTCACTCTGTGGAGGGCGCTGCTTACATATGAAGACCTTTTGCAGGTTACCTATAGTGTTTCACATTGCATAATGGGTGCTTTATTAAAAGGAGTCATCAAAGTAGTTTCTGAGAAATACACTATAACTTATGTAGTCATAAACTACAAGCTATAGGGTTAGCAAGGGTTAGCAAACACCCTTCAGGCATCTGTTTTAATAACACTTTACAGTAGAACTCAACCTCTTTGATAGCATATTTTATTAACGGATTATCAAGTTTACATGTTTTAAATATTTATGGAATTCATAATCCCATATGGTCCTTTCTGTGATGCATGATACAACTGTTTAATGAGAAAGTGTGGACATATTTATATAAAAAGAGTATCTGCTCTTTCCTCTCAATAGAGCTGGATTGCTCTGTTGAGTAAACTGCAGTGATTACACCGATTTTTGTCTCTTTTGTTCTGCTTTTTTTGTTTGTTTAATCTTCAGTCAATTTTGATGTTTCCAGCACCACACAATTATCAAAACAGCATTCTGGTTGAGAGCAGGCTTATAATATCCTTGTAAAATGCCATTCTTTGTATCTGTTAGCATTTCTCAGGGTACAGAATGGAACCAGATCGGACTTTTCTTCAGAGTACAGAACTTCCTTCAGCAACATCAGATCTTTTCATATATTCTTAAAGACAATCCAAAACAGGCATCCTGGCTTTTCAGTTTGGAGACATACCCAAGCCAATATATCTAATTAATTCCTCATTAACTTTTGTGCTGGAGACGAAGATATCCACTGAACAGGAAATAGAAAGGAGTTACATGTATGCAGAAACTTAATTTTCTAACTACATTTTGCAACAGCTAGACAACTGAGATGTGCTTATGGGTGGACATAAGGATGGATATTGAAATAAAAGTGGAAGATAGAGAGACGGATTGTTTCAGTCCGAAAAGGGAAAGATATATTTGCAGTTCAGAGGATTTCAGCTTCGTCAGGCGTGAACAAGATTTCAGCTTGTAATGCAGACAGAATTAAGGTTAAGGAAACTCCCAAGCTGATGGAATGAATATTAGGCATTATGGCATAATGATGCATAATCACAAGGGAAACTAAAGCGGTCAGTGAGATTACCTGAGGAACTGTCACAAGAAAACCTTGAGAAGCTGGATAGGGTAAACAGAAAAAAGGAGTCACGGTTTCTTTCTGGCTGCCCCTATCTGGTTTATGGGACCAAGAGACAAAGGAGAAATAGTGACATTAGAGAATATAGTTTACGCCTGGAACGATTCTTGGCCACGAGCTGGCGGGGCTCATTGAGAGGGCTTTAAACTAGGTGCGAAGGGGGAAGGGGATATTGCCCAGCTCACTAGGGACGAGCCTAGGCTTGGAATGCCAAGGCCAGGGGTGAGATTGACAGCCCAGCTCAAGTGTGTCTACACCAATGCACGTACCATGGGCAATAAACAGGAGGAGCTGGAAGCCATTATACAGCAGGA
>Ga0181612_169581_pt1 | contig 11355 bp, 11 predicted proteins | sample HoacroProtozoa21_FD_119630 | JGI IMG/M metagenome (GOLD analysis project Ga0181612, IMG submission 119630) | Hoatzin crop microbial communities from Cojedes, Venezuel. Combined Assembly of Gp0051906, Gp0051904, Gp0051908
AAAAAAGAAAAAAAAAATATATGGACATTTCAGCTATCCTTTCAGAAAGAACTGTCTGCCCTTCCCCCAGCACTCATTGACAGTGCTTCAGACACGTGACAAAGCTAATTTTTTTTAATATCAAGTTCATTAGCTAAGTATTCAAGTGCCAAATGCCCTCCAATGAGAGGAACATAAGAGGAATTCACCCATCTTCTCAGGAAGAGACTCTTCACGCAACTCCCTGCAGCACAGAGCGCCACAAACTTATTTGGTTATTACCCACTTACTCTACTGTACAGTCTTGCTAATGCAAGTTATTTACTATCACATGCAAAACAGTTATTGCTACTAAAGTTCTATTTTCTTATTAAATCATCTTATGGCTTTGTTTGCGTCGGGGATTCTTCCCCCTACATACTGTGCTATTTTGCATTCCAGTTTCAGAGGTATTTATTATTTGATTCTCCCAAGCACTAAACTACTTTATTCAATGGTACAGCTACTTCCATTTAGAATTGAACCTAACTCTCAGCACAGGTCCCCCAGAGCTCTGCTGTAAATGGCCTACCTGACCAATTTTCTTGGAAATGTATTACATGCAGAGGGTTTGTTTGGTTTTGTCTCCCCCTCTCCCCCCCCATATATTAACTCTGCACGGATTACTGGTTTTGCACCAAAGTACATGCTTCTTGGTTAATTACTTTAGAGATATATCATACCAAAATTACAAAACCTAGCTACCCATTCCCTCCCTCCCCCCAGTGGCCATTTACAGGCAGGTCTCAGGAAAAAAAGATGCAGTATCCTCTCTAAGCTGAAAGAGAATTTTGTTCTTGTAAAAGAGAGAAATGGGTGAAGAGCAACACTGGCACCAAATAAAAGACTTTTTCCTAGGAAATCAGAGGATGCCATCCACACAGCATTGAACATCTCGGGAATCATACCAGTCTCTTATTTGACCAGTCCAAGCTGCCCATTGAGTGCCAAACCATTTGGACTTCCCCTGGTCTAAACTTTCCTTCTGAAAAAAGCAGAGGGAGAGACAGAAATTGTTAAAATTGAGCTTAGAGCTGGAAAGCAATACTGGAAGTTACCTAAAATACAGGATGTTGAATTCTCAATAATGGGGGGATGGGGGGGGGGGAAGGGAGAAAATCTCTGATCCATAGGCTAGAGATAGCCTGCTGCACAGATACAGTCTGCAATGTTGTTTTTCAACAGCCCTTAACCTTATTATATTCTCTCTTATTATTACCAACATTAAGATGTATGTAAACGCAGGATCCACCAAAGGTGTTAAAAGATTCAGTAGGACTTCAGCCAAAAAAGGTTCCCCATTCCTGCAATAATGGATAGAAGTCTTCTACGCACAATTGGCAGATAGCTTTTTGCAACCATTAACTTATTATCTAATGAGTTAATTAGTTGTAACAGTCAGATCTGAAAAAAAAGTTACATAATTAACAGATTTTGTAAATGATCTTAAGGTAGTAGAGATGTGTACAAAATGCACACAAACTCCTTAGCATATTCATACTTATCTATCACAGGACGGGTAATAATAAAATTGAAAACGCTGCACATGGAAGAAAACACCTTCAACAAAGACTAAAAAGAAAAGAATCCCACTGACAGTGATCGGAATTCTGGACGCTTACATACACCAGCTTACTATTGCAGTTGGACAGACAGACTAAAAACAAAAGGTCTACTATGATTCTATGAAGCCCATTGAGTGAATGCATTACACTTCTAAAGATAGCGTTGCCATTGTCAAAGGGAGGATACTGCATGTTTAGACCATGTTTGTGACATTTCTATTGTATCCTTTCTATTGTTAATTACATTATTATCATGGTTTATTAATAAATTTGTCACTCTGAAATTGTAAAAATACTACTAGGCTCATGCACTGATCCTACCATGGCACTACAGTTTGCTACAAAGCACTAATGCTTACGGAACTATACACATCTCAAAATGGAAGACATTGGTGATTTTGTTGTTTTCAAACAACTTGTAACATTATTTTGTCCACAAGTATTAAAATATATATATATGTATATATATATGATCTATTGCACATATCCCTTGTTTTTGTAATCTTTCACATGGGAAGATTTCCAACCAACACAGAGAAAAAGTGGAGCAAGAAAAAGTAAGTAGGCTGAGGCAGCATTTCCTAACACAGCAGTTTTATAAAGGTGCTGGCTGGAAAGGTACAGCAGCGGGGGTCTTTCTGGGCATGCACTATTGGAGTATTACTTCTGTGAAAGCCAAGATCCTTAGCCCTGCTAAAAATATTACGTTCTAAAATTAAACTTGAAAACTAACGTCGTTACATTGTCATGAACAGGAGTCAGGAAAAATCAGCAATTCTATTTTTTTCGTTACAATGCAGGGTTACAAAGTGTTGAGGGTTATACCTATGAAAAAGAAATCAAAGAGCTTGAAGTGTCTACTTTCCAGTGAGACAAATTCCTCATTTTTGTATACGTCCAACAAAAACAAAAATACCTTCCTGCCCCCCAAGTATTTTGTCATCAAGCTATGCAAGAAATAACTGCTAGCTCTAACGTCAGAAGGAAAAGTATGGGCAGAAGGAAGAAAAGGAAATTCCCAGATGTTTCATACACCAGATACTTCCCAACCACTTATAATCCTATGATATTGACAGTGTTTTCCATCACTTAGAGATGGATCCTGCTTCTACAGACATCTACATTAAATCCCATTGGTTTCAACATAAGGAGGCCCTAAAAGGAAGTGTGCTTTTCTAGTTGCCTCCAATGCCAGAAAATTCAGACCATATTCAGCAAAGAAATCCTACGTTCTTAAAAGAAGTCAGGCCAAGCTGGTGATTGCCTCATCAAGATCAACGTGACTCTTATCTAAACTAGTAAAAGAAATGCAGCTCATCACAATGTTACACACAATTTTAGTGCACCTCTGCTCCTTATAGTTGGCATTATTTTGCCACGCATTGTCTTGCCCACCACTCTTTAGCTTACATGTCTGATCTTTTCTTCATGGAAACAAAAAACAGGTAAAGCTGTCATTAAATCTTATTGTTACAACACAACTCTAAACACAGACTTAACTCTGCTCTGAAGACTAGGATCAACATCAACACTCATCCTCACTTTGCTATGGAACTTGGTCCCATAAAACATCACCACATTTTAAATATCAGAATGCTGCCCTTGCAATCCATCATTAAGATTTAAGAAGGGTTTCAACTGTTGGCTTTTTCAGCCATTTTCAGGCTGTCTGGCTCTCTCCAGCAATTTCCTAAAAGGAAAAACAGGAAAAAGACCAACAAAAAAATCTAAACCACCCCTTCAACCATGCTACTATCTCCCAAAACCTATTAACAGAACCTATATACCTTTATTTGATCCAGATTTGAAAACATTCTTTTAAGCTAGTACATCACATTTTCTAAATCACAAGCTTGGAATAAGGTGCACTAAGAGCTCCAGATTTGAACTGGAATAGAATTCATATCCCAGTTCCGGGTTTTTTTGCCAAGAAATCTTACTTGCCATATGCAATACCATAGGAGGGAGCATGTGAAGAATATACACTCCCACCTCAGAATGACAGAAAACATCCTATATAATCACAGACGATGGAGACAAAGAATCTTGTGTAAACATAAGAACAACAGATTGCGCCTTTGTTTGGGAAGGAGTAAGAGGAACCAGAAAAAGGTCTTACCGAAGTATTTCTGCTCTCTCTTAAGTCACCCCCTCTTACATGGCTAACAGTCCATTCTCCTGGGCCTATTTCTGCCTAGATCATGGAAACGCACAGGTCATCTCAGTTCTCAGTCACAGAAGAATCAAAAAACTGATTCCATCAGCAGTATGAAAAGCTGAAACTGTGCCATGGAAGCTGAGTGAATAAACTGCAACTCTGCTCCGCTGGTCTCTTCCATCCCACTTGAAGTTAATCTCTTTACCAAAGAAAGTTCTGCCCCATCTCTTCTACCATAGAATGTTTTTGTTCCTTGTGCTGCTAAGCATTCATAAAAAGCCAGAGGGAGGGAATGATTTAACGTAAACCTAATCATTATCCTGTTACCCCAGAGGCCTTTAAAGCTTCATTTTTCTTTGCTAAAAATGAAATGGTGCAGAGTAATTTCTCCTTCTGGTGAAAGCTCTTCATATCCAGCTTTTACACAGTTCACACATGCAAATATACATTTTGATCCCAGACTGGGACGGTGCATTTACACGCTATAGACAAGGTGATCCTGCATTTGTTCCTGTGCCCTAGCTGCTTTATGTGAGCTGACATCAAGACATCTATCTACAAAGTCAAGCCTGGATCCTGGACTAGAAAATACCTGTATGGGATGTCCCCAGTTGTTTGGTAAGTTTCTTCCTCATATCAGAGCAGAAAATATGTTCTGGTTTTCCTGCCGCAACTTTTCATACATGTCAAGACAGTCTGACATAGCAGTGCATGCTATGTCTTTTATCTGCTAGGAATTCCAGCATGACACAGTGAAGTACTTAACCTTCCTAAAATGAAGAAGGAGATATCAGTGAAGAACACCAGCTTCCACTTGTATCTGAGTACAAAGTACTTCTCATTATAAAACAGAATGCAGAAAGCTGGATGAAGAGCTGGCGCAGAAGACTTCAAGGAAACAAATGCTGATTTCTGTTACTCAACTTTTAAGTTTTGATAAAACGGTGGGGTACTTCTGTGGGAGAAGTCATCTGGTGAATCAAATGTTGGGTGAGATGGTTGAAACAAAGTGGAGAGATCTTTGTTCTTTCAGCTCCATGGAAGTGAAGGACAGGTATTTGCTTGCTACAAGAGAAACACCCACATCTCAGAGCCTATGAGCAAGCAACAGGATCACCTTCTTCACAAATGTCAGGAGAGGATCTGGAATCCCAAAATAAAAAAAAAAAGAACAGGAGAGGAAGTTTAGGGATCGGAATAAAATACACTCAACATTAAAATGCCCACTGGTTCATTACTTTAAAAGCCTGACTCTAATGGACAAAATTAGCTGGCTTTACAAACTGCAATAATCTGTAAGATTTCATATCTAACTGTAGATGTCCATAAACTGACTGAGGAAATAACACAGAAATGCTGAACTATACACTTACGCAGAAGCAATGCATCCCAAAATATACCAGTGTTAATTAGCTATGGTGCTTCTTAACTGTGGCTTCAACATACAGCATGACAATGTTGAGGCAGCACCAGAATGTACACTGCATGCAGAGAGAGTATGTTCTGCTATAGCAGGTCCCAATTCAAAGAGACACCATACTTCATCACCTAATTAACCACAAAACTGTCAGTCATGCTTTTTTCCTCTTCAGCACTGACACTGTAGAGAAAAAAAGCACGACAGTTATAAGATCACACAAATTAGGTACATACTTTCACTCATTTCTCTCCACTTACCCAAAGTGCAGACATACTTCAATAACTGTGATCTTGTCCCTGATCTCCTGGACTTTCATCAGTGACACTCACCTGGAATCACCTAGTCACATTAGTTGTTAAGACACGATTTTTTTGCTTTAAGTTTGACGCCAGCCTGGACTGGAAGGTAATGCAGGTGAGCTCCTGCATAGCTAGTGCCAGAAACATTTATTACCGTACTCCTGTACTAGGACAAGAGATGCAAAAGAGACGTTTTACTTCTTTGGTTTCTCTTTTTTACATACAAGAACATGCGGATACACTGTATCTTCTAACCCCTTCCTGTCTTTTCTCTCTCTGTATTTCTCATCCTATTCTAATTACCTTTAACCTTTAGTTGATCAAGTTCAGAAATAATCTTCCAGTGACAATTTTCAACTCCTGTGTTAGAAGTAGCGAGTAGATCATGAAAATCGAAATACAGCACACTTCACCATCACTTTCTCTCTGAGGCACTCAAATGTTTCAGCTGCTTATGAGCTTGACCATCCATGCTCACACTGTTGGGAAAGTCTTTTTCTTGTTATGAAGATGGGGAATAACAGACCTGGAGAGCTGCAACAAAAGATGCCAAAGGTTTGTGGCAGAGCTGAGAACAGAATATAGCACTCTTTACACATCTTAACTACCAGAATATCTTTATTTCATTCACTGAAGGGGGAAATCAAAACTCCAGAAGCTGATGGTCATCCTTAGAAATTTTGAATGTACTTTTTGCTATTTCATAACTGACAGCTGATTATGTTATCATTCTTCCAATACTACCGTTTCATAAATACAACTTTTAAGGTAACTACTGCAAGTTAATACAATTACACAGTTAGTGTCTCATAGCAGAGCAACATGACAACATGGGACAGGAATTTTATAACTTTACAAGCATTCATTCTTGTTAGAATACATAATTAAATCAGAGTTTCTTTCAAGCAAAGCCTAAGCTGCAAGCTACAAAAAATTAAAATCTTGGCGACTGATTTCTTTGGATAGAAAAAAAAAGTAAAAACCTACTCAACCAACAAAACTGGTAAGTTTATTTAGGTTCTAAATATCAGGTACTAACCTTATGGTTTTACTCACCATTATTTTTGATCAATCCACATTCTCTTCAGTCAGCCTAGAGAGAAAGAGATAAACAAATGAAATTAAATTTGCATCTAGGAAGCTATTCAGATCATACATGATTATCTGCACAAGATGCAAAAGATTAGCTACACCTTCTGAGAACTAGATAACATTTTCAGACATTCTACATTGAAACATATTGATGTTACTTTTCAAATTATCATAGCCACTCCCTTCCTTCAGTTTAAGTGAAAGGTCAGTCAAGTGAACTGGGCCCAAGTATGGAAGACCCAGGACAGGCAACCTTTAACTAAGAATAGACTGGAGAGGAGAAGCATATACCCAAAACATGTCTGAAAGGCTTTTGTTCGGCAGCCATTCTGTTTCCTGGAGTACAATCACGTCTGTCATTCATTCCACAGAATGCAGTTTACACAGTACCGAACTCCCTTTTCCCCTGGAATTTGTTGGTTTTCACTGAGAACAGCCTACAGCCCATGCTTGACCAGCTACACCTGGAGCATTAAGTATCTACCACTACCGAAACTACTTTTTAACTGTGGATATTTTGAAGATAAATGACCTTATTATGGTAAGCTACCATCAACAGACACATGTTTCAGTTTCATAGGAACAGAGATGGACACAATTTCAGCCTCCGGTAAGGCAAGAAACTCTTTCATGTTAATAACAAACCACTGCAGCAAGGAAGCACAATGACTTTCTTAAGGATGCCGAGCTGACAACATAACTGGAAGAATAATGGATTGCTATAAGCAGAACTATCTCATCATACAGAACTTACATTCTTAAAACGTCCCAGTATCCACACCAAAGTATTACTAGCTTCCACCCTCCTGCACAACACAGAATTTCTGCAAGCACCAGGGACCTGCACCTTCAAAACAACTGTTGTCAGCAGACAATCCCTAGCCCTGTATTTCAGGGCAGTTATTCCATTCTTGTGTTGCCAATTCTGACCCTTCCTATTCAAGTCCTCCCTCAAGAACCTGCCAAGCACTATGTGACTTCAAGAAATCAAGGAACCAACAGCAAATGATTCACAAAACAATTAATTTGATAAGGAACAGTTATCAGGAACTCTCCCAACTTACTTATCATAGTGGAAACAATTACCAATGCCAATCTTTGAAAAGCTGGGTTTTCCTTCAGTTATCCTAAAACTACAAATGAACTAAACTGAATGCTAAACTAAGTCTTATTATAGAAAAGCAGCAGGTGACACTTTTACAGCAGGTGACACAACTCATACAAAGGACTGTTTCATCCAATACTGAAATTCAGTTTGCTTGAACCAATTTTTTAAATTTTGTTTTAACAATTTCACCACCTTTGGATGCCCCAGTTTTTAACTGCTCTGCTTGATATACTTTCTATCTGACTCACAGATTATGTGGGAGCAGCATTCACACTAGTACCAACAGAACCTGCAAATGTAACTGGATATAAGTCAAGGCTATTAAAAATTTGCAGGCAGTGAAATTGATGGTGACAGTATCAACCCTGCAGTTAAAATCTAGTGTAAATCATAAGGAAGAAGAAGGAAAAAAAAAAAAAAAGACTATTTTTCTTGTTTCATACCTTACTTACTGAGCATAAGATCAATTGATCTGGAACAAGAAATAGTTGTGAAAACTCAACATTCTATATAGTAATCATTTTCTGATAAAAATTCCAAAAATATTATTTTTATTAGGTTTTGACCTATTGCCCGTTCAAATTTTTTTTTCCCTACTGTGACTAAATGTTAGTTTCCATGAACTTTAAATCTCACATTCAGATAGACAATAGGCTGCAGGCAAGTTCAGGAATTGCAAAGCCAAAAAGAGATGAAGAAACATCTCATAAATAAATCTGCCAGCAAAATTGTTGTATTTGTCTTCTCGTATAGATCAACATGCCCTATTAGCAATGGACCAACAGTGAAAAAAAAAGTGCTCTGACATAATCGGCACACTGGAACTGGACACTATACTAAAATGAATAGTGTACAGCTATGCTACCAAGTTTCACTCCACCTCTCACACTCTGTTTTAAGGTATCCTGAGTTTTCATTAGATTGGTCAGCAAAACCTCAGATCCATCAGATATGGCTTTCCAAAATACTGCCTTTCTCTCTCTCACACACAAATGCTCCAGGAGATGAGCAGAATTAACAGGGACAAAGAAGACGATTCCTCTCCTCTTCCCTAGCGCCTGAGAAGCAGATGAAGAAGGAAAGATCTAGAAACAGGCTTATGTAAAAAGACCAAAACACAAAAACTTGAAGTTGAATGTGGTGGAGGTGCATGAAGATAGAGAAAGCAAAATTAGCACTACAGATTGCAAGTCCACTGATGTCTTTCCAGTGGCTTAAAAAGTGTCAGGTTTAACCTGGAAAGCTGATAATGACAAAATCTTAAATCATAAACACAAAATACAAAAGAAGTAGCTCAATACCCTGCAAAAAATTATCTGCCTTTGTGCTCCTTTCACTTTCTAGGTAACTTTTAAAAAGGCATCTCAATCCAACCTATGAGGCAATGCAGAGAACTGTAATTAGAAAGGCTAAGACTGGTGTGATTGGAGAAAGAAAGGGAGTTCCTGACTGCGGAGGCACCAAAAGGAACAAAGAAAAGGAATAGGGCTCTCAGAAGGGCTTGTGCTAACACCACACAGGTTAGCAGGTCCAGACCTCAGCGCATCCCCCTGCAATTTCAGAAGACACTCAGATCTGGGGACAAAGAACAGTGATAAGTCACAGAGTGGGACAGGGTAGAGACACAGATCACTGCTACCTCCAAAAGGGTACACAAAGGCATATTTGAAACCTAGAATGGTCGCCCATCTAGGAAGAGGCCAGAAGACATGCCAGCTGATGTCACTTGTCCTCATCAAGGGATCCTGGACTTAGTATCTGGACACAAGCCACATAGCACCAGATCGCTGCACACACAGCCTAAACACCGCTGCTATGGTGCTTGGACACTGGACAGACATCTCGGGCACTGCACACATTCTGCCGCCTGTGAGACCGGAAGGCTGAGCGATTGCTTTGTTTCACTTCATATTTTAAATAAAACCACCTTCCTCTCGTAGGAGGTTTCCAATGGATATTTGCTACATTGCTGGTACAACGTTGTAACAGTACTTCCTACAGCAGCAGAGAAAATAGGGAAGACTGTTTTACAGCTGAGCTTTGTATTCCATGATACACACAGCATAGTACTGTGCTCCTTGAATACTGTTTAGGCAAAGAAACATCTCCTCCTCCACATCCCATTTTAGAGAAATCATCCTTTTTTTTTTTTTTTTAATCCCCCAAAGACTACACGGGCCTTCACATCTTGCATTCACACAACCTCCAGCATGTCAGAACTGTTCCTTTTCTAGTTTTTAAGAATGAACGTGGGAGGTGTTCAAGAGATACTCCAGACTCTTCACAGACTCAGCATTTTTAGCCTTAGTTGGCCCACGATTTTTGACACCCTTGAATGACAGGTCACCACTGTAAGGTGCATAGCCTGTTCATGCAAATCTTCACACCGCAGACTCACAGCACTGTGGGCAAGACTGTAAAGCAGTGCATATAGCTGACTTGACATATACACCAGGGTAACAGAAAACTCTAATTTTTTTGATTTTTTCTTCACATACTTCTTCTCACAGCTTTTGTGCATTCAAAACAATTATGAATAAATATTAATACAAATAAATTTACTTATTGCGACAATAATGTACAACTTCATGTGAAAGGAAGTTCATGCTTATTATTCTTTTAATGATAATATAAAGCAGAATTATCTTTATATGTAATATGCCAAAGGCAAACCCCTGGCATATTTTTAACAATTCATACGTGTATAAGTAGGAATATTCATCAGTAACAGCATACTATGCCGTAATGTTATGTTGCTCACAAGCTGTTGTTACTGTTACTACATGAATACCATAACACATGAAATTGGTAAAATGTTCCTTAGGAAATCTTTTTCATAAGCAGCTACTGCTTTCAGAATCAGTTGTGACAAACAGACTTACCATGTTTCTTGCAAGTTGTTTCACCAGTTACAAACAAGTACTTCATTACTAGATCACGTAAGATAACACGGCACTTCTCCACAAGATCTAAAGCCCTGCTTCTCATTTAACCACCTCAATTTTTTACTTTTACCTGACATGCACACTGAAAATGCAGTCACTTAGAATTCTAAGACAAACAGGGGATTTAAAGAGTTGTTAGCAAATACAGAACATAAGGAATCTCATGCTGGTCACACTAATCCTTTTGCTTTCAGTAAGGAGTCCCCTCTTTTTTATTTTTTATTTTTTTTAATTTAAACAAAGTACCACTCTATAGTACAAAATACCTCCAATAATTTTGAAAAAATTAGGGCATACCCAACTTGCATGCTGCTAACATGGAAAGGAGAGAGAGCGTTTTTTGTAATAGTTTCACATGCTTCACCATGTGTAAAGTCCTTTCCACCTTATTTTCAACAATCACATGAATTCCTACAGGCTACAACCAATTCCACTACTTTCTCCCAACTCTCCATAAAACTTATTTTGCACTATAGATTGCTCGCACGTTCTGGTTTTGTCAAACGACCTGGAAGCCACCTCCTTCACGCGCTCCTCTGTCAGTATGACATAAAGACGTTAGAAGAGGACACAACCGCTCAGATCAGCGGGTTAGCAAGCCCCACCCAGCAGAGCCCCCACGAGAGTGCCCACAGCCAGCGCTGCCGTTGTGCTCGCCGCCGGGCCGAGTCACTCCGGACGGTTCCTCTTGCTTTCTCCTCTCCCCGCCCGCTGCCCGGGGCAGCTGTTCCTACCCCAGCTACAGGGGCT